>JGI24724J26744_10001197_pt1 | contig 17976 bp, 16 predicted proteins | sample Cruoilmetagenom7_FD_26744 | JGI IMG/M metagenome (IMG submission 26744) | reverse complement strand
TGTAGTTACAATCCAATTTGTTTTAATTTCTCTGAGTTTTGTAACGCCTCTTCTTTAGTTATAGTATACATCAGAGCAAATGCAATCGCTCCTATGATCACAATAAAGAATGGAATTATGCTAATTTGCATTAACAACCCTGTATATGCCGCTGAGTATGTGCTTGGATCACCAGAAACATAACCTGTAAAACTAGAGACAATCGCAAATATCAAGGTCTGAATCGCATAAGAAAAAGCTGTAAATACTCTTAATACACCCGTATAAGATCCTTCTTCGCGCTTACCCGATTGAACGACTGCTTTGTCAATTGCTTCGACACCTATATAGATTCCCGTTACAATTACGGCCCCATAGCCAAGTCCTCCAAAAATACACACGAAATTCAGGAGTGCAACGGGTAATAAAAATAACATTAGAAAAAACAGGCTGAAACATATTAAACTTATTATCCCACTTTTTTTTGTCCCATATTTTTTAATAAATGGGATGTAAAGTAGTGATCCGATAAATGATGTAATTAAAACTATTATTCTCGGAAGCATTGCCGCCAAAGAATCAACTTCATACCCAAGTCCGTCGAAGAAGAAAAATGGTAAGCCATTCAAAAAACAAATACCTGCAATTGAATACAAAGTGAACATAATAATATACGCTATCCAATTCCTATCCGAAAAAATTCGAAATAGAGTTTCTTTAACTGAAGAAGAACCTTTNTGTTTTCGATCTAATTGCTCTCTGAATGCTCTTATCTCTTTACTTTCATATGCTCCATAAGAAAACGGAATTAACATGAGATAGGATAAAATTACACTTATTATTGCAGTTCCTATATACGCAATTGGCTCATCCTTTCCCCCTAAACGGCCCAAAATTATCGGTATCAAAATTGATACAATTAACACTTGGTAAATAAAAGTAATAACCTGACTCGCTCTAATGCTCTTAGTTCGTTCGCGTTGACTACGGAATAAATCTGGAAACAATGCAGATCGATTGACTTCGGAAACCGTTGCTAGTGTCTCGTAAATAGCCATCATTATAGTTAACCAAACTATTGAAAGCATTAAATTACCTGGTTCGTTTACAACAAAAGAAATTGGGATAAAACATAAAAATAAAAATACTGGTTGCGTAAGATGACCTATTATTATCCATGGAAATCTTTTTCCATATTTCTTAGTAAATTTAGTTGAATGATCTGCAAAAAATCCAATTAGCGGATCGTTAAACGCATCAACCATGGAATATATAAGAAATATTAAAAAAATTGTAATCTGAGGGATTAATAATATGTGAGCGCTAAAATATTGAATCCTNCCCCACATTCCTATTAGAATTAATGCAACTGGACCTCCCATTGCCCATGCCCAATACTTCACTTCTTTATGGGGTAATCTCCGAATTAAATCGGTATCATTCTTTACTTCTGACTGAGACATTTTATTTATTTAAAAAGAATTAAATTGATTAATAAAATATATTTCTCTTAATTATATTTAAAATCTTCATTTTTTCTTTGTATAAATATATAAATAAAAAAGGAAAACACGAAACAATCATCGGAGAAAAATTAATTAATAACAAAAAAAATTTCAAATCATTATTGTTTTTTATTTCTGTCATTTTTAATCAATTCTCTCAATAAATTAGTTTTAAATAAATAATTACTTAAAAATCGATTTAGATTTTTACATGCTGATTTTAGCAGCGTTTGAAGTGATCGCATCTATAATGCGTGGCCAAGTCTCAGGTGGTAAACTATGCCCCATACCTTCAATTATTAATAGTTTTGAGCCCTTTATTGCTTTTGTTGTTTCCTTTCCCATCTCAATTGATAGAAGTGGGTCATCTGTCCCATGGATTACAAGAGTTGGTGCTTTTATTGTAGCAATTTGTTCCCTCCTATTTCCTGTAGCCAATATTGCTGCTAACTGACGTTTAGTTCCTGACGGATAAAAAGAGCGATCATACGATTCAGTTACAATTTTGCGTGCTTTTTTTTCATCAAAAGGAAACCCCGAACCATAAAGAACACGCATTCTGTTTATTGAATGCACAATATTTGCCTCACGTTCTGTAGGAGGGGGTGTTAAAAATATTTTCATTATTTCTGGTTTTGGTTGAGCAACATTTTGGTTGCCAGTCGTGCTCATTATCGAACAAAGACTCAGAACACGCGAGGGATGCCTGTAACCTATATTTTGTGTTATCTTTCCGCCCATTGAGACTCCACAAATATGCGCTTTTTGAATATTGAGATCGTCTAAAACTCCAATCGCATCATCAGCCATATCATCTAATGTATATGGTGCACTAACGGGTTTACCTTTTTGGACCGCTTTAAATAATTTTATTATATTTACATCGTCAGCTTTTTCAAATTTAGTTGATAATCCAACATCTCGGTTATCAAATCTTATTACATAAAATCCACTCTTAACAAACAGTCCGCATAATTCTACACTCCACTTAATCATTTGAGAGCCAAGACCCATGATTAAAAGTAAAGGTTTCGAAGATGGATTACCAAACGTATCATATTCAATTTCAATATTATTAATTTTTGCTTTAGGAATTATTAATCAACTTCATATGGATAATTGTTAATATTTATTTCTTTAAATAATATACATATATTCATTATTATTGATAATTATTAAACAACTATTAGAATTTCTTATTAATGTATTTTACTTACAATGTTCTACTAATTACCATTTAAAGAGAATTTTTAATTAAATATTGATAATCTCTTCCTCTGGATGATCAACAATAAAAACAGAGCAATCCAAAGCGATTTTTAAAATCTTATTTATCATGCTTTAAAAGCCGACTACCATGAATTATCATTTCAATTGTCATTGTTTCATGAGCTTTATTATAGATTATTCTATTAGTTTGAAAAATTAGTTCACGATCATTTGGATCATCAGATTCAGGCGTCTTATAACCAGTTTTAGGAAAATCTATAAGATAATCTATTTTAAGGTATTTTCATATTCTTATTTAATCCTTTTTTGTTTAAAGGATCAAAATATTTTCCCAAGACTACAAACATAATCAAATAATTTAGATAAATGTCAGAAAAAGAAAAAGAAAGAAATAAATTAGCTAGATTACGTACTTTACTAGCATTAGAAAGGAATTATTTAGCAGAAGAAAGAACACAATTAGCTAGGTTAAGAACAGGATTAGCATTTGCTTTAATAGTGCCTTCAATATATTTATTTACTACTTCTACTANTATTAACATTCCGCTATTTTTTNTTATAATTCTTTTAATTTTCCTGNGTTGTTTTTTTTTCAGGGGGATATGGACAGTTATCAATGCAAAATCTAAATTAAAAAAAATAAGGAAAAAAAAAGAGAATGTGAAAAAACGCGAAAAACAGATTGTTGACAGTTCAGAATCTATACATAACACTTTTAAAAATTGCGTTGAATTTAATAATAATTAATAAAATTTTTGGATTAATAGGAAATATTCAATAAATTCATAAAGATTTTTTATTAAGTTCCAAATGCCCTAATAAGAATATTAATCCTTTCCATTTTCCTGATCCCTAATTACTTTTTGATGAACATTACAAATTATTACTGTAAAGCTTTCTAATAAAAAAATATTTAAAATTGAATTTGACTTAATATTTATTAAATTAATTAAAAACTCTTCAGTTTTTCTTCTAATTGTGGGTCTGTAAGGGTATCTATGATATATTTTGCGAACTCTTCGCCAGTAGCTCCGTCGTCTCGGCCAGTAAGTGCTATTTTCTTTTCTAGTGTTGCACAAATATCAAGTGCCATTTCGAGTTTTTTCGCTTTTTCAGCATATCCTATATGGTTCATAAATAAAGCCGCTGCTTTGATAATACTTGAAGGATCAGCGTATTGTGCCCTATCATTTTCTACCATACGGGGGGCTGAACCGTGAATNGCTTCAAACATAGAATCTTGTTTTCCTATGTTCGNGGAANCAGCTGTACCAACTCCACCTTGAATTTGAGCTGCTTCGTCTGTGATGATATCTCCATATAAATTTGGGGCGACAAATACTCTAAATTGGCTTTGTCGAGCGGGATCTAAATAACTTAAATAGCTTTCTGAATCATCATTTTGAAAAGTCATATAATATCAATTAACACGGTCGAGAAGGAGTGAAAAAGGGTACCCAACACGGAGATTAGAACGAGTATAGGCTCAAATGTAAGAATGTACGGAAAATTGAGAAAAATTTTGCACCATTGGAATGGGGTGCTTCGAATCAAGATAATTTTGAAATGTATGAAAATTGCCATAGATTTTTCTTAAGGATTCTTTATCCTTACCGATTCAAAAATAGAGAAATAGAATAGAAAAAAGAAAAAGGATATTATAATGCTTCGAGCGCAGCATTAAAAGTCTCGCTCGGACGCATCATTTTCTCGGCAATTTCATCATCGGGTTTATAATAACCTTTCAAATCTACCGGTGTCCCTTGAACAGCGAGTAACTCTTCGGTAATTTTGGCTTCATTTTCTGTCAATGTTTGGGCAAGAAGTGCAAACTGGGCTTTCATATCAGCATCCTTATCTTGAGTAGCAAGAGCTTGAGCCCAATACATTGTTAAATAGAAGTGGCTGCCGCGATTGTCCATTTCATTGACTTTTCGGGAGGGAGATTTATTTTCATTTAGATATTTCTCAATTCCCTGATCTAATGTTTCCGCCAGCAACATAGCTTTAGAATTATTTAATCGGCGACCAATGTGTGTGAATGAATTTGCCAATGCAAGAAATTCACCCAATGAATCCCATCGCAAGTGATTTTCGCTTATAAATTGTTGAACGTGTTTTGGCGCAGATCCGCCTGCTCCAGTCTCGAATAATCCTCCTCCTGCCATTAATGGAACGGTTGAGAGCATTTTTGCACTGGTGCCAACTTCAAGGATTGGAAACAGATCAGTAAGATAATCTCGCAATACATTACCCGTAACTGCGATAACATTCTTTCCTTCACTGATTAATTCACATGCATTTCGGGTGGCATCTTCCAGGTTCATTATTTTTATATCTAAACCNGTAGTGTCATGGTCTTTCAGATACAGATTCACTTTCTTTATCAATTCAGCATCGTGGGCTCGGTTTTCATTTAACCAGAACACAGTTGGGTAGCCGGTGAGTTTAGCCCGCTTTACTGTCAATCCAACCCAATCTTGGATCGGTAGATCTTTAGTTTGGCACATACGGAAGAAATCTCCTTCTTCAACAGGGCGTTCCAATAATACTTCACCATTTTCTGCCACTACACGCACATTTCCTTTGCTTTTTAATTCAAAAGTTTTGTTATGAGAGCCATACTCTTCAGCTTTTTCAGCCATTAAGCCTATGTTTTGTAAGGTTCCCATTGTTGAAACATCAAAGGCTCCATGCTCTTTACAGTAATCAATGGTGATTTGGAACACACTGGCATAGCTCGAATCGGGAATGACAAAGTTGGTATCATACATCTTTCCATCAGGACCCCACATTTGACCACCGTTCCGAATTGCTGCCGGCATTGATGCATCGATAATCACATCGGAGGGGACATGTAAATTGGTTATCCCTTTGTTAGAATCTACCATCGCTAATTTTGGCCGAGTCGCATAGCAAGCCTCGATATCATTTATAATTTCTTTTTGCTTCTCAGGGGATAATTCTTTAATTTTAGCATATAGTTCACCCAGACCATTTCGAGGGCTAATTGCAAGCTGTTTGAAGGTTTCTGCATATTTTTCATATACTTCTTTGAAATAGATCGATATAACGTGGCCGAATATGATTGGATCGGAGACCTTCATCATAGTTGCCTTCAGATGAACCGAGAATAAGATATCCTGTTCTTTAGCATCTTTGATCTGTTCTTCCAAGAAAAATCTAAGCAATTTCTTACTCATTATGGAAGTATCTATGATTTCACCTGGAATTAAAGCCAANTTGTCCTTCAAAACTGTTTTTTGNTCCGTAGTGTCGATAAATTCAATGGTTGAATTGCCTGCNGTTTGTTCCGTAATGGTAGCTGAGATTTCGGTTAATCGTAGGTCGCCTTCCTGCATGGTAGCTACGTGAGATTTGGAGTCTTTTCTCCAAATACCCATAGAATGCGGATTTTTTCTCGCAAAATTTTTGACTGGTCCTGGAACTCTCCTATCTGAATTTCCCATACGGGTTACTGGGTTTACAGCACTTCCCTTTACAACATTAAATTTCTTCAGGATCGCCTTTTCTTCATCGGTTTTCGGATCAATGGGATAATTCGGGACATTATATCCCTTTTCTTGGAGTTCTTTGACAGCTGCATTAATTTGTGGGATTGAAGCACTAATATTTGGAAGTTTAATGATATTAGCTTCGGGTTTATTGACCAATACTCCAATCTCATTCAAATCATCGGATTGTTTTTGTTCTTCTGTCAAATATTCCGGGAAATTTGCAAGAATTCGACCCGCAAGAGAAATGTCCTTTGTTTCTACGGGGATATCTGCTACACTGGCGAATTTTTTCACAATTGGGAGGAAAGAGTAGGTGGCTAACCGTGGGGCTTCATCCGTAATTGTGTAGATTATTTTTTCATATTGACTCATGAGTTTCATCACATTTTTTTTTTTTTAGAATCTTATTCTAATATTTTTGTTTGTGTTTAAAATTTGTTTTTTTTGATTTATTGTAAAAAAATATAAATTTTAATTTGTAAATAGAATTTCGTCCCAAGGTTGTCTATAGAGGCCAGCTCTTTGGCGTTTCTGATCAAATACATGCCCCATCATTCCAATTGAGCGGCCAAGTACGAATAAACCGTTTAAAGCTTCGCTGAATATCACATCTTCAATTTCTTCTTTCGTGAAATCTAAGTTTTCTAATAAATCCAGAAATGTTATGCCAATACATCCATCTACATTCAAGATTAAATTATTCCTTTTGGAGGTGGTAAGTTTCTCGACTTCAAGAGCGTAATCAATGTGGGGATGTTTTTCAAAGTTTTTGAAGACAAATTCTTTCAATAATTGAACTCGTACATCAGGATTTTGAACTGATTTTATTCTATGGCCAATTCCAGGAATGTTAATCTTCACGACATCTTTCATATAACCCATAAATTCTAAGGGGNTCATTTCTTTTTGTAAAGCTTCTCTGAAGTATTTAGCTGCGTTTGAAATTGCCCCACCGAATCTCGGGCCGATCGTGAGAATTCCTGAAGCAAGCGACGCCATTAAATCTTTACCTGCNCGCGCTGTGATAATTGCGTTGTGAGCTCCTGAAACCGCGGGACCGTGGTCGGCTGTTAATTTAATTACCATCTCGATAAATTGTTGAGCAAACTCTGGTAACTCTCTTTTAAACCATAAAAGGCCAATCACATACCCAATTGATTTTTTTTCCCTGATTATTTTGTCTAATCCAACGCCAGCAAAAGTTGGCACATCGCCTCTATCGTCTGAGATAGTNACTACTACATCGGTNGGTCTTCTAACTTTTCCTAAACGAATCGCAGTATTATAGTCCAGTGGAACTTCTGGAGGCACGAATTCTTNAACGGGGTCAATTTTACCTTCCTTTTTCAAATTTTCAAATGTTTTTCTAATTTCTTTGTCAAAATCTTCATACGAATCTGGAACGATGGCACCAGCCTCTCTTAATGCGCGATTCTTAGCATCAGCAGTTTCTCTTGCGCTATCTGCCATAGCCCCCGCGTGACCAAACTGCAATCCCTTAGGCAACAATTTTGCTGCTGTCCCTGTTACCCACGCAACTATAGGTTTTGTTATCTTTCCGTTTTTCAATGCGTCTACTATCGCATATTCGTCAGTTCCACCTATCTCTCCTAAAGTTACTAACATTTTAATTTTAGGGTTCGCTTCGTAGCGCATGATATGATCAATTAATCTTGAACCAGGGTATCTATCACCGCCGATAGCAATACCTTCAAACACTCCATCGGTCGTTTGGCTTATCATAAAATTCATTTCGTTGCTTAAGCCACCTGATTTTGAGACGAAGCCAACTGAGCCTGGGCGATATAGTTTCGAAAGTTTAATATTTTCTAAAGTTCCCGCTGTATTTCCAATTTTAAAAGCACCNGCTACAATTCCACCTACGGTAGCTGGACCAATAATATTTTTCTTCCTCTCTTCTGCGATTTTTATTAATTCTCGACTTTGTCTTTCAGGAATACCTTCAGCTATGATAACCACTGTACGGATTGTATCAGATTCAAGGGCTTCTTTACTAGTTTCATACGAGGATCTAAAGGACGCAAAATTTATCATGACATCAGCGTTAGGGTGGGTTTTCATCGCTAAATTAAGCGTTTTATAAATTGGGATAACAATTTCTTTATTCCCGTAGAAAACCTTGTGATAACTAATTGCTGCAGTCTGAGTTGGTCTAATTATTGCTGCTACTGATTGCTTTTCTCTTTTGCTTACAAAATCAAAATCAAGCATTCTTTGGATAGGATTCCTCTGAAGTCCGTAGATTATTGCCTGTGTATTTCTATTNAAAAGTTCAAAATCTTCCATTTTAAACCCCTCCTGCTTCTTCTGCTTGTTTTATTAAATCGACAACCCGAGTCATATGAGTGTATCTATCGTATACTTCAATCGGAATACCAGTCTCCTCTCCAACTTGCTTCATAAGTTCAAGTCCTTGCTTTTCGTTAGGTCCTCCTCTTCGCACGTATATTTTAACTTTGGCTTTTTTCAGTTTTTCAACTGAATTCTTAATTGCACTAACGATTCCAGTAAAAGTAGCTTTTACATCAGTAAAATTAGCAATTCCTCCTCCAATTATAAGATACTTTGATCTCCCTGCGATATCAGGAGTTTCTGTAATGAGATCTATAATAGTTTGGGCATATATTTCGGTATATTCTCGTGATGGATTCCCAGAATATTCGCCGTAATTCCCCAATTCTTCTCCATATCCCAAGTCCACGATCGTATCTGTATATATAACTGATGCCCCTCCTCCAGCTACCATGGTCCAAACTCGACCAACTGGATTTAAAACTTTTAATTTGAGGGAAGCCCCTGTCTTTTCGTCTAATTCCCGTATATACGCTTCTTTTTCAGACATTACTTGCCCGAAAGCAGTAGGAAACTCGATCGGGTTGCTAGGATTTCCCCATGTATCCGCGTGAAGAAACATAGCGGTATCATCTAATCTAGCTTTAACATCTAAAGGAACAACTTTGTTGTCTTGAGCGATTGCGAATGGATTGATTTCAAGAAAAGTAAAATCCTGATCAACAAACACTTGATAAAGCCCCTTAATAAAAGGCATTAAAACACCTTTAGAGTCTCCTAAATCCNGCANTTTACTCTCTAAATCAAANGTTTTAATATTAGTTCCAATAGGTATTGGTACATGAATGACTTTATCCCAATTCTCTTCCACATAAATACCCCCCTCGAAACTGAAATGGATCACATCACCCTCTCTTTCGGTTGTGATAGAAATATAATATTCTTTTTCGTGAGGAATGAAAGGTTCGACAAGTAAACGCTTCAATGCACCTCTTACATTCCCAATCTCGTAGATTTTATCCAAATTTGTATAACAGAAATCTTTCATTTCATCACAATTTGCATCTAACAAGAGTAAATTTGCCTTCCCTCTTTTTCCAAAAAGTTGGTCAGGTTTTATTACAACTTTTTCTGTATTTATCCAAGAATTATCTGATATTGCTTTCTCTAAGTCAACTTTGTTGTCAATAATCACTAATTTATTATGGTATTTGAATTCTGGATAATATTTTGGTAATTCGCTCGCTATGAGCTTTTTAGCATCATATTCATAAATATTTTTTTGAGCCAATTCTCTATCTATCTCTTAAATTATTTTATTATATTATGTTATATACTAGTAATAAGTGTAGATTGTTTTTTTATATAAATTTTTCCCACATTAACTATATGGGATTCTTTTCCCCTTTTCTAACTGATTACATCAGATTTTTCAAGGAATTGTTTAATTCGAATTATGAGGTGTGCGTTTTTAAGCCCATCTGGGCACTTTATAGAAAAAAAGCATTTAATCTAAAAAAAACATTATGACAATATTACTCTAAATACTTTACTTAGAGGATTTCTTTAATAATTTTTGGCACATCCCAAGGAGTATCTGCAATATAAGCCCCAGCAATTTTTAAAGCTTTAATTTTTCCTTGAGCTGTTCCGAAATCTCCTGATATAATTGCTCCAGCATGCCCCATTCTTTTACCTTTTGGAGCGCTTTTTCCTGCAATATATGCGATGACTGGTTTAGAAGTATTGTTCTTAATAAATTCTGCTGTTTTTTCTTCCTCGTTGCTTCCAATTTCTCCTATAATAACAATTATTTTAGTGTTTGGATCATTAGAATAATAAGCTACAGCTTCTTGCATAGTTGTTCCTCTCACAGGATCTCCGCCTATTCCTACATACGCAGAAACTCCGATATCACTGCTTCCAATTGCTTTAGTTATTTCATAAGACAGAGTTCCACTCTTAGAGATTACTGCAACATCACCGTAATGACACATATAGCTTGGCATTATCCCTAATTTAATTTTATCTGGGATTAACATTCCAGGGCAATTCGGACCGATTAAATATAAACCTTTTTCCTTAGCTTTCTCAACAAGCTTAATCATATCAAACACGGGAACATTCTCGGTTATAATAACCGTTATATTGATTCCTGCATTTAGACTTTCCATAACTGCATCCAAAGTGAATCTTGCTGGAACAAAAACTATACTCGTATCTGCGCCCGTTTCTTGAATTGCTTCTCCCACATTGTTAAATACCGGAATCTCGTATACTCTTTGACCCCCTTTTCCAGGTGTCACCCCAGCAACAATATTAGTACCATAATTAAGCATTAATTGAGTGTGAAACATTCCTTGTGTTCCTGTAATGCCTTGAACTATTACTTTTGAGTTCTCACTTATATGCATTTTATTTCCTCAGCACTTCTTTTAATTGTTTAACTGCATCCATAACGTCTTGAAACGCATCTATGTTTGCTTGTTTAAGCAAGGCAATTCCTTTTTTTTCGTGAGTCCCAGTTAATCTAATAACCATTGGGGGTACATCTGAAAAATCTTTGAAAGCTTGAATTATCGCTTGAGCAACTATGTCACATCGAGTGATACCTCCAAAAATATTTACCAAAACAGTTTTCGGTTGTAATTTAAAAATCAATTCCAGCGCTTTATATACCCTTTCCTTACTAGCCCCGCCACCAACATCCAAAAAATTAGCTGGTTGTAAACCTAAATCAGACAAGACATCTAACAAAGCCATCGTGAGTCCTGCACCATTTGCTAAGATACCAATCTCTCCGGATAGTTCAACGAACGAAAAGCCTGCTTTTTTCGCAAGCTTCTCTAGTTCACTTAACTTCCTCTCTTGTAAGTTTTGAATGATCGGCTGACGGAACGCCGCATCATCATCTAGAATCATTTTTCCATCTACGGCAATTAATTCAGAAGTGGTCATTACCAGAGGATTTATTTCTACAAGTTGAGCTTCTAATTTTTTTGCGATCTCCCATAATTTCAGAAAAATATTAATCCCTAATTGTAATGAAGTACCCGACAAACCAAGTCGAGTGGCTGCGGTTCTAGCAATAATCTCAGTTAATCCTGTTGAATACGAAAAATTAAGTTTGATTATTGCTTCTGGGCGTTCCTTGGAAATTTCTTCTATGTCTATCCCTCCCTCTTTACTTGCGATAAGGTAGAACTGCCTTCCTGAAGCGTCTAACGCGATTGAGCAATAATATTCTTGATCGATTTTAACAAGTTCTTCGATAATAATCGCTTCCACAGTGAATCCCGCTACATTTCTACTGAAAAATTCTCTACATAGTAAAACTGCCTCTTCTTGAGTTTGAGCAATTTTTATTAAACCCGCTTTTTTCCTGCTCCCGATTGCAATCTGAGATTTAATTATAGCCGGATAAGAGAATTTTTTTGTCTTATCTTCAATTTCATCTGAGCTATTTAGAATAATAAAATTGGCCAAGGGAATTCCAAATTCACCAAAGATTTCCTTACTTTCGAATTCAAGCAATCGCATCTTAATCTCCTCTTTTAAAATAAAAAGGGAATTAAATATATATTTTTTTTATGGATTATTAAAATTTCTTATAATGAACGATATATCATTAAGAGAGTTTGTCAGAAATAAGAAAAAATAAAGTTTGAGTATATAAATTATAAAGTCAACTGTAACATTATCAATAATAAACACGACAAAAGAATATTTTTAAAAATGAAAGACTATCGAATAAACGATAAATGGATTTTAGATCGAGTCTCCTCTCAAAATTATTAATTCTCTAAAAATATTTATAATAAATTCAATTAAATCCATTTGGAAAATTTATCATTATTGAGCCAACCTAAATACTGAGATTATTAAATATTAGTATAAACTTTTTTTAATTATCTTATCCATTCTACATTATTAAAAAGGAAAATAATGATGGAATTAAATGAGTTTTAGAACTGAAAAAGATGTCCTAGGGGAATTAGAAGTTCCAAGTGATGTTTATTGGGGGATAAATACTCAAAGAGCTATCCAAAATTTTCAAATAAGTGGAAAAACATTCCCTAAGATTTTTATCGTTTCGTTAGGACAGCTTAAAAAAGCGTGTCTGTTAACAAATATGGAATTAGGGTTGATTGACAAAGAAAAAGGAGATGCCATTCTCCAAGCAGTTAACGAGATATTGAACGAAAATAAGCTTTTAGATCAATTTCCAATTGATATTTATCAAACTGGAAGTGGAACTCAGACAAACATGAACATGAATGAAGTGTTAGCTAATAGGGCTGTTCAAATCTTAGGATTTCCTATGGGTAAGAAGCATCCGATCCATCCTAATGATCACGTAAATAAAAGTCAATCCTCTAATGATGTGATACCCACTACTATGCATATATCTACTGTATATATGATAAAGAAGTTAATTCCGGTTTTAAACAGATTGATAGAAACTTTAACTATTAAAATCGAAGAATTTGGGGAAGTCATTAAAGTTGGAAGAACACACTTACAAGATGCCGTCCCAATACCATTATCGGTGGAATTTAAAGTATACAAAAAACAAATCGAAATTAATATTGAGCGATTAAAACGTGTAATAGATGAATTATTATTCATCCCAATAGGCGGCACAGCTTTAGGTACAGGTTTAAATGCCCATAAAGATTTTGATAAATTGACCGTAAACCATCTTTCAAAAATAACTTCCTTATCTTTTAAAATTAATCCTATAAAAGCGGAGGGAATATCTTCGCATAATACTATAGCTAATGCCAGTAGTAACTTAAGACTTTTAGCGTTATCGCTTTTAAAAATGGCAAATGACATTCGCTGGATGGGCAGTGGTCCAAGAGCGGGTCTATCAGAATTGATATTACCCCAGAACGAACCAGGGTCGTCTATAATGCCTGGAAAAACTAATCCTACTCAATCTGAAGCTTTGATTCAAGTGTGTCTTCAAGTGATTGGAAACGACACTGTTGTTACAAGTGGAGAAATGTATGGAAGCATTTTAGATTTGAACATGAGTAAACCTGTAATGATTGTAAATGTGCTTGAATCAATTGAAATTTTAATAGGGGGTATTAATTCTTTCATTAGTAATTGCTTAATCGGCTTAAAAGCGAATACTGATCAAATCAATTTGAATTTAGACCAAATGCTAATGATTGTTACTAATTTATCGCCAATAATTGGCTACGATAAATGTTCTGAAATTGCCCAAAGGGCGCATAAGGAAGGTAAAACCTGTAAAGAAGTAATTAAAGAAATGGGTTTAAAGATCGATAATTTGGACGAACTTTTAGACCCCAAAAAAATGGTATAAAATTATAAGATAATGGAGTTGGAGATGTGATATCAGAAGAAAAAACTTTAACTGAGGTTCGAAAAGAAGCTCAGAAGAAGCTCATGGGAGTGTGTGGCGTATATAAAATATGCGATGGAGATGCAATGCGAATCTGTCAAGGTCAAAGTTATGGAAGGCCTCTAGGTTTTGGAGGAATCGGTACTGGAGCTTCTTTTAATAATAATGTTCTGGCGCTAAAAGAATTGAAGTTAAAAATGAAAGTAATAGGAGATCATTTTGAAGCTGATACTAAATATGATTTCTTTGGAACTGAACTTTCAATGCCGATAATGGGAGCGAGNATAGCAGGAGTAAATAGTTTTGGTGGAGAAAAGGTAATTTCAGAAAAAGAATTTTGCCGTTCAGTAGTTCTTGGGTGTAAAGCAGCGGGAACATTAGGCTGGCGGGGCGATACTTATACATATTCGCTCGATAACTCTTATGGGATTGATGCAATTGCTGAAGCTGAGGGATTGGGGGTCAAAATTGTAAAACCAAGAGAACAAGAAGTAATCATCGAATTCTTTAAGAAAGCTGAAAAAGCGGGGAGTGTAGCTGTAGGTGTAGATGTTGATGGATNTGGTTCCTACGCTATGGCCACTCACAATAAACCTGTTTTTAAGAAAAATATTGATGATCTTAAAGAATTAGTATCATCGACAAAATTACCTATAATCATAAAAGGAATTATGAGTGTAGAAGATGCTGTTNCTGCAAAGGAGGCAGGAGCAGCCGCTATAGTTGTCTCTAATCATGGGGGAAGGGTTTTAGATCATACTCCTGGAACTGCAGAAGTGCTTCCCGAAATTGTAGCTGAACTAAGGGGTAAGATTAGAATTATTGTAGATGGAGGCNTTCGAACAGGATANGATGTTCTAAAAATGCTCGCTCTTGGTGCGGAAGCCGTATTAATCGGGCGCGATATCGTTAGGGCCGCTGTTGGTACTGGAAAAGAGGGTGTGCGTACTCAAATGGAATATATGCAGAAAACTTTGGCGAAGGCAATGAAAATGACTAATTGTAACAATCTAAGATATATCAATTCTGCAATTTTTAATTAAAGAAGTTGTTAGTTATTTAGGTTTCTATAGAAAAGAATAAAATTAAATACTCATTTATAATAATATGGAATTTTCTTTTGATAAAGTAGCAAATGCTTTATATCTACGTTTCTCGAATGAAGAAATCCAAGAATCAGATGAAATTGCTAAAGGCATAATAGTTGATTATGGTAAAGGCGATCGGCTAATAGGCGTGGAAATATTAAATTTCACAGATCGCAATCTAAATCTCAATGATCTTGTTCAGAAAGATGTTGAAGAAATAATACCAATGATTGTAGAATGTCTATAAAATTCACTAAACATGCTTTGCAAAGGATTAAAAAGCGGAATATATCCAAGGATGAGATCATAGATACTATTAAAAATCCCGATCTTTTAAAGAAAGAGCTATATGGAAATTTTGTAGCTCAAAAAATAATAAAAAAACAACTTTTACGTGTTTTTTATTTCTCTGAGGGAGAATGCGAAAATAGTCATCACAGCATATAAAACTTCAAAAATAGAGAAAGATACCTCATAAAATGAAGTAATTTTAATTTTAACAATAAATCATCTTTTTTTGGATATTTTCTCTTATTTATCTTAAGAAATATTTATTTTACCACTCTACTTTAAGGTATTATTAGGATTTAATAATCAAATAATGTATCCAAATTATGAAAGAAGATAAAAGAAAAATTGGTGAAGATTATGGGGATGCTGAACCTGAACTCTCTAAGCTAGATCGTTCAAAGATATATAAAGGTTTGGTTGGAGTCTATGTAGATGAGAGTTTGATAACATATATTGATGGAATAAATGGAAAATTGTATTATCGCGGTTATCCTCTCAAAAAGTTATGTGATAATTCCACTTTTGAGGAAGTTGCTTATTTGCTTATATATGGAAAACTTCCAAGTAATTCTGAGTTTAACGAGCACAAAGATTTATTAATAAAGGAAAGAAATATTCCAGATAATATAGTTAGCATTCTAAAAAGTTTTCCAAGGAACACTACGAGGATTGAACTCCTAAGAACAGCAATTTCCGCTCTTTCTTTATATGATCCAGATGATTATGATTATACTGAACCGGCCAATATTAGGAAAGGGCTTAGAATTGTAGCAAAAATGCCAACTTTATTAGCATTTGCTCATAGGATTCAAACTAATTTGCCTCTTGTAGATCCTTCAGAAGATCTCTCTCATTCTGCAAATTATTATTATATGATGACGGGAAAGAGACCAAACAAAGATTTTGAAGAAGCTTTTGATGATATATTAATTTGTCACGCAGATCACTCCATTAATTCATCAACTTTCTCTTGTCGTGTAACAGTCTCAACNCTCTCAGATATTTATAGTGGTATTACAAGCGCTATAGGGACACTGAGAGGACCTCTGCACGGTGGGGCAAATGAAGCTGTCATGAGATATATGGTTAATGAGATAAAGAAAAAAGAGCTTGTTATTCCGTGGGTAGCGAAAAAATTTGAAAGAAAAGAAAAAATTATGGGATTTGGACATAGAGTATATAAAACCTGGGATCCACGGGCGAGAATTTTAAGAGATATATCAATGGATTTTTTTAAAAAAGCTCAAAATGGTGATTTAATAGATAAAATTCCTAATAATGAACATGATATTCATGATAAAGTTGATTATATTATAGAAATGACTGAGATTCTCAACAATTATGTAATTAAAACCAAGAATATTTATCCAAATGTAGATTTATATTCTGCAGGATTACTACATACATTAGGGATTCCTACAGCATCTTTTACACCGCTATTCGCAGCGAGCAGATCAGCGGGGTGGGTCGCTCACGCAATAGAACAACTCAAAGATAACAAATTAATCAGACCAAGACTTCGATATATTGGTGAGCTAGAGAAAAAATATGTGCAAATTGGAGAGAGGTAAGTAAATGAATTAAATAAAATTGATATTATTAAGAATTTCAAACAATATAATGGAAATAGATCTAAGTGTATTTTTTAAAGTAACTCCAGTAATTCTATTATCTTTTTTTATAATCCATTTAAGATGTTGAAATATTCATCTGGATCTTCGATTCCGGATTTTAATAATTCATATTCTTTATAAATTCCTAAATCTCTACTTGTATTTTCTAAGTATGTAAGGTCTAAATAGTCTTTAAATCTTAACCAACAACCTAATGCATCAGAAAAATCTTGTCAACCACCAAAAACAAGTTTACTTAAAATAAAATCCTCCTTTGAAGCAACCCAACATTCAATTCCAAATAAAGTCTCTTTTACTCTTTTTTTTAAAGATATCGGTCCAATTCTTTTATATCTACTTCTATCAAATTTATCAAGAATATAATTATCAAATTTAACACGTTCACTTTGATCGAAATATTGAAGAATTTTTGTTTCACTCGCGATAATTTCAGCTTGTTCCCAATCTTGCATTGGCATAAAATTATAAGTTCTTAATATAGAAATATATTGCTTAATGTCTATATTTTTCGAATTAATATCAACAACAAAATCAATATCTTGAGTTATTCGAAATATAGAATAGATATTAGCTAAAATACCTCCTACTAAATAATATTTAATTCCAAATTTCTCTTCAATATCTTCGAGAGCGGAGATTAATTGATCTAATGCTTTAGGTAATATATCTTTCATTTTTTATATTTTCTACCTTTTAGTTTCTCACTAAATTTATACATCTCTATTAATATTTCTTTTTCAGACATATTGGGATGCTTTACTTTTTCTTCTCTGATATACCGTTCTATTCCTTCATCATAATATTCAGAAAACATCTTATCCAAATCTCGAAGAGGTGTTTTCTCCATGAGTTTTACTTTACCTTTAAAATCTCTCGATATTTTTCTAACTTCTTTTTCTTTTTCAGTTGTCATAGATGTTTTACTTATATAATTTAATAAATTATTATTTTCTAAATTAAAATATAATTTTTTTAGATATTAAATTTAATGTGAATTTGGGATAATTTTTGGGATTGAAAAAAAGAAAATATTAGGTATTA
>JGI24724J26744_10001196_pt1 | contig 17978 bp, 17 predicted proteins | sample Cruoilmetagenom7_FD_26744 | JGI IMG/M metagenome (IMG submission 26744) | reverse complement strand
AATACCTGTTGAAAAAAAACGGCCGCCTCTACGGATGGTGGATCCCCTCCACAACAGGTGCGCCTGGTATTACCCTTGTTCATGGGTGGAGGCGAAACCTTTCATTCTGCAAGCTAACCAAATTCAAGAACAACTTCAACCATTCCAATCCTGAGCGCGATGTTCACAACTTTTAATTGAAATACATGACCAAAGATGACCCGGATGTGCACCGCATCACCAGCGGACTGCCCTTCCGTTTCATGTGCAGTTCCAAATACATTGTCGGAGTGGACCAGGTCTATCTATAGGAGGTACATCATTTAGCAATTCATGCGTACCAGATCAGTAAAGGTAGAGGAATCTATCTGACCCGTTTTTACTTCTTTATAATTCACCCCATTATTTTATTAATCAATAAATCCTCCTTCTGCGCGTGCAATATCCAGAGTGCTATAGTGCTTATGAAAAATAAAAACTAATATATGCTTGTAATTATTATACAGTAATAATAATTTTATAACGATATGCATAGGTTCAATATATATGAGACGGTTGGGCCAACACTGCGGGCTAATCATTGCCAATAATTGGTAAAACTGTTCGTTGTTTCCTAAAGAATTACACCTAAAAACTAATTAGAATGAGCGATTCATATGGTTATTTACTATGAATCCAGTATGTGCCTACGTATATTTAAAATTGGGGATTTGCCAGAAGAGCAAGGATAATCCAGCTACGGTCAGTTGATTAAAAGATTCTTAATAAAACACACCTTCAGCTAACCTCGAGAGGGTTATCAAAATTTAGCCAAATTAAATACTGGGTTAAAAATAAAATTCAAAACATTTTATTACCATTCGATATTTTTTATCAAACAATATACTTGGCTAAATTCCCTTGATCATCTTTGTACTCAATTACTGCTTGAAAATTCTTTAGATTAATTTTCAAGGAACATTTTTTATCATCTTTTTGCCATAAAAAGAATATCTCGTCTTTTTTAAATTCAGGCATTGAAAATTCACCATTAAAAGCCTGATATTCATTCCGAAAGCGAATTAACTTAAGCAGTCTCTGAACAACCTCTTTTTGAACTGCCGTGTCAATTTCCTCCTGGCTGTAATTATGGCGGTTGATCGCTCGGCCATCTCCATCGGCACAAACATCATTTTCTCCTGCTAATAATCCCACATAGTAAACCTGCGGAATACCAGGTACAAAGAACTGAATAGCTCTCGCTGCAAGATAAGCATCATCATCACTACCTAGTAAGGAATAATATGTACCCCTGATCTGATGAACATCAAACCCGTCCAGATCCTTGTGTTTTGGGGAATAAATGAGGCTGAGATTTCCACCACGTTGAACACATTTATCAACAATTTTTCTTGCTTCGCTACTCTCATAAAGGGTATTTAAATCCGGTTTAACAGGGACACCATCGTGGCAATCAAGCATGGTAAACTGTTTTTCCGGCCGATTGTTAAGATAAGAATACACTCTTATGCTTGACTTATTAAAAAGCGTATCAAGAACCATATAAGGAAGAATAAAGTCATATATCCAATGACCCTGCTCGGCTAATTTATTTTGTATCTTGTAATTGGCATGCACCTCTGGTAATAATTCAATACCCATGGAGTTTGCCAGAACCGTGATCCAATCTAAAAATTCATAAATCTCTGGCTCAACAAAAAAGCACGCAGTTCCCGGCTTCTTGATCACATAACCAACTGCATCCAACCGAACGATCTTCACTTTGTTTTTACTGAAATTCAATAGGAATTTTGTGAGTAACTGGCGAGTAACAGGTGAGTTAATATCCAAATCTATCTGCTCAGAAGGATCAACTTTCCCAAAAGTTGTCCAAACCTTCTCAACTTTCCCCGTTTCTTCGATAGTGAAATCAGAAAAAGGCTCAGTTCTACGCAGAAATATTTTTTCAACTTCTTCCTGTGGTGGGTTTCCATCCGGCCAGATCTTTTCCACAGTAATAAACAGATCCGCATATTTAGATTTTCGCCCCTTTTTTAAAAAATCTTTAAAATAAGATGATTTAGCAGAAATATGATTGACCATCAAATCAAGCAAAATGTCATGTTTTTCACTGATGTGTCGTATATCGTCCCATGTACCAAATTTCGGTTCTATTTCAAAATAGGTCAAGGGAGCGAAACCCCTATCTCCTGAAGAAAGAAAGGGAGGGAGAATATGAATTCCCCCCTTGAAGATATCTAGAAAGTGTGTTTCCAGGACATTGTGAAGTGTTTTTAAATCACCCCCCAATGAATCGGGATATGTGATTAACTGTACTTTATTATTAATCGCCATCTTTAATCCTATTATTTCATAACAATCACATCATAATCTTTAGTAATAACAAAGTCTGCCAATTGTTTATGGCCTGCAATAATTTTATGTTCCATAGACAGAATTTGCTCAATAAACGAATCACCTACTTCATTGCCACGGTTCCTTTTCTTTCGGTGGCCGAGGGTATCCAACCAATTCCGTGCTATGAATACCTTTCTATCAACATGTTTTAAGAGGGACGTATAAGTTCCCTCAGCTATCACAACCATTACGTCCTTCAGGTTGATTATTTCTTCTTCTATAGAATTATTGTCGTAATCAACCAATGGTTTTCTGATGGCACTTTTCCCATCGATAGCGTCTTTTAGATTTAGATCCAACACGTCAAGTTTCACCTCAATATGTGGTCCTAGCCAATCCGGATCTTCGCGTCTTTTTGCATCATTTGATTTTGGGGGTAAAACAAAGTAATCATCCAGCCCTAGTAATAGAGACTTTATGTGATTTACTGCTAATTCATCTTGAATTGCTTTTCCTATTTCAGATTTGCCACTTCCAGATTCACCAGCAATAGTAATTGTATACCGCTTTGACTTATTTCTAATTTCCTTTATGATTTCTGCAACAATACCCCGGGCAGCACGTTTATGGTGTTCTTCCAAGACTATGATATCGCCTTTCATTATATTCATCCTCCTTTTTAAAAAATTCTAATAATTACTGAGGGACGGTTATTTGCCCGGAAGGTCTAATATAAATTTGTGCTGGATCGGAAATCTCCCCGATATAACTATTTCCTGGCGCATACTGATTACATCCCATGAAAACCCATTCACTCCTAGGATTTTGGATAACTTTACCTGAGTAAATTGAACCAATCTCATCCCCGAATAAGAAATCATCTGAGAAATATTTATATGGACCAAATGGGTTATCAGACACCAAGTAGTGTGTACCAGTTTGGTGTTTTACTCCATGTCGTTTGATGCGGAGTTCTGAAAACTTATCATATTCAACGCTGAAAAAAATAAACCAGCGGTCNTTTATTTGAACAATTTGGGGTACTTCCATATTTCCAAATTCACCCGGTTCTGTGATCGGTGCCTGAATATCCCAGTTTAACAAATCANGCGAGGAAGCATAACCAATTACACCTCGTGAGCTTTTGTGNCCATAATTAATACGTGCAGTGATTAAAGCATGAAATGTGCCGTTATACTTAAAAACCCACGGATCTCTCCATGCCTGCTCATGCCACACATCCAGGTTTAACATTTCGTACCAACGAGGATCAGATTTTAAAATTGGATTACCAGAAAATCGTTTCCAAATCACAAGGTCATCAGAAGTAGCCAAGCCAATTCTCTGGATCAATCCTTTTTCAGCACGGTTTGTACCTGTATAAAACATATACCAGGTACCATTGTGCTGAATGGTGCTTCCCGTCCAGACTGTGAAATTATCCCAGGCATCCTCATGGCTCGAAGGTACAAGAGCATCTGGCAAGACAGCCCAGTTTAACAGGTCCCTTGAAATTGCATGTCCGATTGATGCATTCCAGTGCCGTAAGTTTGGATTCCCCAGTGAACGTGACGCCTGTAAATAGAAAACATGGTAATCGCTGGCATCACGGGCAAACCAAAAATCCCAGATCCATTTGTCATCTAAGCGATGCGTCATTTAATCCTTCTTCAGTTATGATTCTTTGCCACCAGCGAAAAATCCATAACAAGACTTGGTTATTTTTTCACTATATTCCCTAATAATGTAAAAGGGAGTCCCTCGCAAGGGTTGCGGCTGCACGAGGATTCCCTTGGCATAGATATAGACCTAGGTGTTCAAAACCGCCCATTTCCTGAGTGTAGGGCAGGAATTCAAAATAAAGCCCTGCACCGGAGCCATTATGTGTGGTTACATTATACGCAGTTTCTCTGCCAATCTGCGGCATCACAGTGAGCATAATTCGAATGGCATCTTGCCAGCCATCAGAGATAGCTGCAAACTCATCATCATTCAGCAAATGTAAATATGATTTGTTGGTGTCTTTGAGAATCAACAGCATATCATAGGGCCTCCGCATAAAATAAGGCGTGATAAGAACTGCCCTCCCATAATCTTTTATGATTAGATTTGGAGGATTTTCACGTAGCATATATGCGGAAAATATTTCGCCCTGTCGTTCTTGAAACTGTTTATTCTGGCGGCAGCGGTTGGGTATAATATTGCTTACCCCAATTTGTTGATGGCCATGGTCCAAGGAGCCGCCTACAAGGCGGCCAAAATTTTTAATGATCGAAATGAACTTGTTGTTAAAACCAGTTAGCATTTTCTTTTCTAAGGCAGCAAGCCGCCGCATGACAATCACACGATCATCCAAAGGCATGTTATGCCAATCTTTATCATGGTAAGACGAAGTCCATTGTAGGAAATGGTAACCCTGGACTCGGCAGCTGCTCGCACTTTCCTGCTCACATTCATCATCAACCATAATTGTTTTTTCTTTGTTAGATGGATAAAAAATCGGATAGAGATTCTTGTTAATGAAAGTGAACCCTTCGCTCAGATCCTTAACATCAACAATATTNGTCGTTTTTCCCTGGCATATTATGCACTCTTTTTCATCATCCAAATGATCTAATCCCGAATCTGTAGGCCAGTTATCATGTGGGCGCATTGCACGGGCTGAATTATAGATAATCCGATCCCCATTTCTGGGATCAATTTGACAGACTCCATCAGGGGCAAATCTGGTAATCGTCTCTTCATTCAAGAAATAATCTGTAATCTGGTCGAGTGATAATGCTTCGATATCCTGGGATTCGAGAATTGTGCTGAGGGTTTCACGAGTGAGCTGTTGTTTCATTTTTTTGCCACCCTTATAACCCTAAACGACAATAGCTGTCTTCCAGAAAAACACGGACCCTGTCTTCCCATGTGAAGTAAGGAATTGTTGTTTTGTATGCGTTTTCTCCCATCTGGCGCCGAAATGCTTCCCGGGATAAGAGCATCTCCATGGCAAGAGCAAAACCAGCGATGTCATCAGTTGGAACAACAATCGCGCCATATCCAACCTTCAACCGATGAGTTTCATCGCCATAAGGGACTTCCTCCACCTCGTCACCCAGCAGATACTCCATGACGAAGGGTACAAGGTCACTTGAGATGACAGGCACTTTCGTAGCTGCGGCTTCTTGGGGTGTCATACCAAATCCTTCCATCACTGAAGGCGTGCAGTAGATATCAGTAACAGCATAAATGTCTGGAAGTTCACCCCAAACCGATCCAAGTACAGCGATTCGTTTTTCTATATCCAGTGATCGAATCAATGCCATTAACTCTTTTGTCAATAATCCGTTGGTTTTATCAATGGTAACTGCTAGCAAGGTCTCAGGATATTTCTTGTTTACTCGCGCAAAAGCCTTGATAAGTATATCCTTCCGCTTGGTAGTATCGGTACGGCTGATCTCTGTTATTATCTGGCTTTTCCGTACTTCCTCTGGAGAAATTCCGGATTGCTGGCTCAGAAATGTCCAAATCGAATGGTTATTCCCGATGGTATGCGGTCGATTACGTTTAGAATCGACACAGGGAGGAAGAAACAGAGGAGACGATTGATAACTGTAGTCTTGCTTAAGTGATTGGCGGATAATGGCAGATGTCGCTGTAACTTCGTCTACTTCTAAAAGGATCTTTTTCTCATTTACAATACGTTCATCAATCCGTAGTGTGGACCACTGTAACGGGTTGATATTCCTCTTTTTAACAACACCTAACGAGTGAGGCACCCAGATATGTTTAACAGGTGTATGCAATGAGGAGTTGAAAAGAACACCAAGTTCTGCGCCATCCCAATAATGGGAAATGATAAGATCTACACACATTCCTTCCTTTGAGAAATGTTCTAGCAGAGCTTGAAAGAGCTGTGGAATCCGTTCACCCATATCTTCTTTGCGGACAAATTTGGCAAGTCCATCATCTAGAAACAGGATACGCTGGTTATCATTTTTATAAGTGAGGCCAACACGCAGTTCGCCTGTTGTTGGATGTGAGAATCCTCCGCGATTGACGATTGTAATTTTGAAACCTTTGTCCGCTAGCGCTGCAGAAAATTGATTGACAAAAACATTTTGCCCACCAGTATCTGGTAATCCAGGCATAATTTCCCATTGGTGGATACCGTGATTGGTAATCATTAACACATGTGGTCGTGAGGAATTGATAAAAGTGTTTTCTATGTTCATATGTTGTCAGCTTACAAATTCATCCTCTCCACAATTGGGTTCGGCAATAAGTGAATCTTAATCTATCGAATTTTTATTTTTATCAAATTTAATTTGTCGGTTGTTTTTTCAAATCCATTCCGGATTCCTAAAACAAATCGCGCACAAATATAACATGATCAGACCATTTATAAAAATATTTTCTAATGCCAGTAAGTTTCATCATACGTTACAGGTATGATAAGCAAAGAAGAAAGGCATAATTTCTCAAGAAAACCCCATCTTAATCTTTAACCCTTGATTCCAGTTGAAGCCACACTTTGTACGAACCATTTTTGAAAGAGCAAGAACAAAATNAAAACCGGAATAGTGATCATAGACGAGAAAGCCATTAAGTCTCCCCAAAGCCGTGGATCTTGCCCGAAGAAAGATTGGATACCTACAGTGAGAGGGCGAACACCAGGCCCCCGGGTAACCATGAGCGGCCACATAAACCGATTCCAACTGGCTAATGCCTGGAGTATCGCTACGGTGGCAAAAATCGGTTTTGATAAAGGCAAAATGATTTTCCAAAAGATGCCAAACAAACTCGCCCCATCAATAAGTGCGGCTTCTTCTAGCTCTTTTGGAATATTGACAAAAAACTGGTAAAAGAGAAAAATCGAAAAAGCATCCGCGATGAATGGAATGATTTGAACATGATATGTATCTAACCATGATCTCGCTCCTCCAAACCAGGGCAGTTTGTTAACAAAGAGAAGCAGAGGAATTGCAACAGCTTCAAACGGAATAATGATTAAGGCAATAACAATTCCAAGTAAGATTCCCTTCCCTTTAAATTGTAAGCGTGCTAGAGCATACGCGATCAAGCTATTAACAAGCAGCCCACTAATAACCGTTATCAGCATGATGAAAACTGAATTGAACATTAAATGCCCGAAATCCAGAGAGGTAAATATATCTTTATAGTTTTGAATGCCTAATTCTCCAACTGGCAATAATGCATTCAGTGAACTCATATCAGATATAACCTGGAGTTCATTCTCTTTAAAAGACGAAACAATCATAAACACGATTGGGAACAGAAAGAAAATGGCCAGTATGATCATTACGAGATATTTTATCCATGCTCCAATTGCTTTACGGATACGATAGCTGAAGCTGTATGTAGCGCTTGTTTTAGCCATTAGGATTCAGATCCTTTCTCTTTCATGATGCTCTGCTGGATCACAGATACACCCAAGACAATCAAGAAGAATATAATGCTTATTGCTGAAGCATAGCCAACCTTCAGTTGCCCCCAACCCATTTCTACTACATGCACCATGGTGGTCATTGAAGCGTTTTGTGGCCCACCATTGGTCATCACTTTTACTTGATCGAACAATTTAAAAGCCAGGATTGTTGTCGATAGTAATACAAATATGGTTGTATTGCGCAACTGGGGAATAGTGATGTTTGTAAATTGCTGCCATTTATTAGCGCCGTCTACTTGGGCGGCTTCATATAGCGAACTTGGAATTTCCTGTAAGCCTGCCAGGTAGATAATCATTTGGAATCCAACTCCCTGCCAGATCGATAAAAACATAATTGCTGGAAACACAAGTTTTGTATCAAGCAGCCAGTCGTAGGGACCCAGGTTTCCAAGACTGATTGCATTCAAAAAAGCATTGATCAATCCTTCTCCAGGGTTGTAAAGAAAAGTCCAAACAATAGCCACCACAGTCATAGCAGTAACTACTGGTCCAAAATAAATGGTGCGGAAAATGTTCATTCCCTTTAATTCTTGGTTGATAAGAATTGCGAGACCTAGAGCAAGCAATGTTTGAATTGGAACTACTACAGCAACAAAGTAAAAATTATTTAGTAATCCACGTAAAAAAGCTTCATCCTCAAATAAACGAATGTAATTTCTGAAGCCAACAATTTCTGTTGGTATATTTAGGTTTGGGATTAACCGCTGATTGGTAAAAGACAGGTAGATTGCCCAGACAAATGGTATGATGAGAAATACAATAAGTAAGACTATTGCTGGTGTGGAAAACAACCAGGCCAAGAGTGATTCCTTTTTCCGGAAAGTAGGAAATCCTTTGGTTCTTCTATTATCCGCCATCGTTTTTCTCCATTTTTCAAAAAGGGCATCCATTAAGAAATGGATGCCCCTCTTAATTACTCAAAAGGAGTATATTTCCTCTTGATTTTATTTTAACCTATTCAGGTAGTGGATAGCCGTCGTTATCAGCTATATCCTGATCGATTGTCGCTACGGCTTTGTCAAGTTCGGTTTGAACATCCGCACCTGCTACAATGTTTAGAAATGCCGTATCAAAAGCGGAAGTGATCACCGGGTATGCAGGAGTAACAGGGCGCTCCAGCGCCACACCACCTTCAAGTTGCTGGACAAACACATTCAATAAACCGCCCTCACCGAAGAGATCAGATTTTGCAATCGCACTCTTGCGAGCAGGGACAGCACCATTGGCGTTTGTCATATGCAAAATTTCGTCCGTACCAACCAGGTAGTCCAGGAAGGCATACGCAGCTTCAGGATCCGCACATGTTGAGGTGAGCCCCCAGTTCCAGGAACCCATACCAGTTACAGCTTTGTCGCCAAGAATTGGCATCGGGAGTAAGACCACATCCTCACCCAATCCATCTACGGCATCTGTGTGTGGACCATACATCCAATGGCCAACCCAGGAGAGTGCAGCAATTTTACTGCCGTAGAAGTCATCATCACCAGCAGGACTGGCGATTGCATAGCCATCCTCAAACAGACTCTGGAACCATTCCATAGCTTCTACAGCCTCTGGCCCATTTAGGGATCCTTCCGCACTCAAGTAATCGCTGCGGTCGATCAAGTCGCCACCAAATGATTGGATAATGGAGCCAAAGCCATATGAGTTCCACTCACCAGCGCCGTAATTCAGCTTGAAGTCAATAGCATATTCGACTTCATCCAGTTCCATCAGAGCATCCATCGCAGCCATGAACTCGTCCATCGTCCAGGCATCATCGATGCTGGTCGGAATGCGAACGCCGGCTGCTTCAAGGTATGATTTGTTAGCCCAAATCGACAAACCAGAGTCAAATGTTCCCAAGCTGTATAGTTTTCCGCCGTACGTTCCCTGAGAGATGATGGATGGTAAGAAATCAGCTTTCACATCTGCCGGAACTAAATCATCAATCGGTCGCAGATATCCTGCCCAAGCGTAGTTATAGAGGAAAGGTCCATCAAAATCGAGTAAGCAGGGTAAATCGCCAGCTAAAGCACCTGCATTGACCTGATCATTATAGGATCCTTCTGGCAGCAAGATAGCATTTACAAAAATGTCATCCTGCATCTTATTAAATGCGGTTACTTGAGCGTCTAGTACTTCGCGCTCTTCGCCTTTGCCAGAATGGAACCAAACATCGACCGTAACAGGTTCAGCTGCTACTGGTTCTTCTACTGCGGGGGCTTCTGGCTCTTCGACTGCGGGTGCTTCTGCAGGGGCTGGTGTACCGCAGGCAACCAGTATTGTGGATAGTACAACGAATAGTGAAATTATTATAAACAATTTATCTTTTTTCATTTTTATTTCTCCTTTTTTTTTACTGTCTATTTTTAATTTTGAATAATTATTTCTCTTTATATTTGCACCTCCTCTTATCCCGTCTATTTTCCAATTTAATTTTGGTTAAAATCCCTTCTTTTCACCAGAGATCTTATGTTGTATTTCGTTCAATAATCCTGAGTTGAATAAAAGTATTTTCGATCGGTCTCGATGGGTCTGCCATTTGGGAAATCAAACGTTCACCAGCCAATTTGCCGCTTTTATACAGCGATTGGCTGATAGTGGTGAGTTCTAAATATTCGGCGATGTCTATGTCATCAAATCCAATTAATGCCAATTCATCTGGTATTTGGACCCCTCTTTTCCGGGCAACCTTCAAAACACGCAGCGCCAGATCATCGGTTGCTGCAAAGATAGCGGATGGTGGATTAGGTAGATCAAGAAGTTCATGCACTTGTTTATCTGGATCTATTGGCGGAAAAGCAGGTAGCTTAATATATTCTTTTGGTAAAAATAAACCGTGTTGGAGCAATGCCTGGCTGTATCCCTCCAAGCGAGCGTCTTCTGGGTTCAGCGTATATTTAGGAGTTACAGTATTACCAACATAAGCGCATTGCGTGTGACCTTTTTTAATAAAGAGTTCAGCCGCAAGTTTTCCTCCATACCTATTGTCGATTTCCACGCTGGAAAATCCAATAATGTGGTTTTCGATTAGGTGAGTTGGAATAGCGCTTTTTTGTAATCGTCTGACCGAAGAATCATCAATTGGAAGAGATACTATGATCAATCCATCAATTTGTTTGGAAAAAGGCAATACTGTTAAATATCCTTCAAGATGTGCATGTGAATTGACAGGATATATAGTTAGATCATAGGGAGAATCAACTACAGCCGCAACGATACCACGTAATCGCTGTGAAAATGATGGGAGCGTAAAGAATGGTGTGATGACACCTATCCGACCAATCTCTTTCCTGGCTCTTTCCCGAGCATCGGTTTTTGGTTCATAACCCAAAGCATCGATAGCTGCTAATACTTTTTCGCGTGTCGTCTTACGAACTCGTTCAGGTGAATTCAATACACGCGAAACTGTCGCAATGCTAAAACTAGATAATTCTGCTACATCGTAAATAGTAGATGGGGAATTTGATTTATTCATCGTTACTGTAAGTGCTTACATAAAACCTCTTTCATGCTTAGATTAGCATTTTTTCAATATGTTTGTCAACTATCTGCCGATAATTAAGAATAATTACTGATTTTTTATGACAAATGTCATATTCATCAGCAATAAACCTTTATTAATGAAAATGGTTTTCTATTTATATCCAATGTATCTATTATGCCTATCAAGCTCAATAAAAGGGATTATTACTTTTATTACTTTTATTACTTTTATTATTTTTATCTAGAGGTATAAAACGCAGGTCACCTATCCTGGTGGTTTACAGAGAACCCGCAATTTTCTCCTCCATAGATAAGACCTTGACATAATTTGGTAATTTTTCTTAATTTATGGACGATCACATTCCCGTAAAGTATAATCTCGGACGGAGATTTTATGGGCAAGCAAGCGGATCCTGATCGACAGCACACCCATCCGGCGCCCATCTGCAGGAACGCATTGTGCAGTGCGCATATTCGATCAGCCAGTTTTCTACAACTGTTAACATCAGAAAATATGATATTGAAATGTCAGAGAAGCCAGACAATAATCAAGGACGCTGGGAAGGACGGAACTCGAAGAAAGATAAACTAAGAGTAGAAGTCTGGACCAATTTAGAGAACCAGGGCGCATCCATAGGGCACGTCTTCAGTCATATTCCCAACTTCAAGGGTGCCGATCAGGCTGCCGCACGGCTGGCTGAACTATCTATTTGGAAAAATGCCAGGGTGGTCAAATGTAATCCTGATGCACCTCAGATCCCAGTACGCCTGCGTGCCCTGCAAGACGGGAAGCTGCTTTATGCGCCTGTCCCTGAACTGGCCAAAGACTTCCCATTTCTCGAACTGGACCCTGATGATTTGAAAAAACGAGGTATCCCATTTGAAAGCGCAGCTCCCATCGAAGGCGCGTTGAAATATGGGCGCAGAGTTCAATTTCAGGAGATGAAGCCGTTTGACATTGCGGTCGTTGGCTGCGTGGCTGTCACCCGCATAGGGGGGCGAACCGGTAAAGGTGGAGGTTTCGCCGACCTGGAACTGGGTATTTTCCGGGAAATGAATTTGGTTGATTCCAATACCCCCATAGTGACCACTGTGCATTCCCTGCAGGTCGTTGGCGATGAACGGGTCACAATGGTAGCTCACGATACACCCCTGAATTGGATCATTACGCCCGACAAAGTAATTGAAACAAATACATCATTCCCGCAACCGGACGGAGTCTATTGGGGCAACGTCCAGGCGGACCAATTGAGAGATATACCATTTTTAAAAACATTAAGAGAACAATTTACCAGAAAATAAATTCCAGAAATTTACCGGGATCATTCAGGATTTATAAACGCTAGCCAACACAGCGGGTTAGTCATTGCCAATAATCGATAAAATTGTCTGCTTTTTCCGCAGAAATTCAACACGAAATAAGGAAAGGCACCTTTAATTTTCGGATATATAATTTTTCTGCCAGGTTTGAAAATGTTTACTTATGAGTGGCGCTAAATTAGGGGGCTTGACAATTGCACACGAAAATCGGAAAGGCGGTCAAGTTTAGTAAAAACGAAATAAGTATTCATATTTTCAAATTCTCAATTATTTGTTTTTGATTGATCAATTGATCGACCAGAGAATTATGAGTTCGATGACTTATTATATTATCCGAAAAGTCCAAATACCAGCGTGATTCCGATGATCGCCAGCACAGCACCAATGATCGCGCGTAGGCTCACCTTTTCCCCGCGGAACGCTGACATAGGCAGAATAAAAATCGGGGCGGTTGAAAGCATCGTCTGTGCAATTCCCGCCGGCAGGTTTTCAATCGTGATCTGCTGCAACCACAGGCAGATATAAGCACCAACGAATGATGATAACAGCACCTTGCCGATCAATTTTCTATCCATGCTTTCTTTGATCGTCTTAGCGGACCCACGTTCCAATATCCTGATGATAATAGTTAACGCAGCCATTGCCGGAGCCACACGTAGAATCGTACCCTGCAATGCAGTTAGATTTGTATCGATAAGCACCGACCGGGTCATCACCACTCCGATTGCCTGACTTAAAGCCGCCAGAGTACCAAACAGGATCCCTGGCAGCAGATCTTCTTTTTTAATCTGCATCTTCTCTTCCCCGGATTCTTCAGTTACAACCCACATCACCCCGCCGACCGTGGTCATGATCCCGATCCATGTCATCAACGATAGCTGTTCACCCAAAAAGACCATCGCAATGAACGCGGCCATTGGCGGTGACAGCGTGAACAGGGTTAGCGTCCGCCGGGCACCCACCTTTTTGACTGCCTGAAGAAATGCCGTATCGCCCAACGCAATCCCAATCACACCACTGATAGCCAAAACGGATATTTCAATCCAATTAATGTTTGGAATCCGCTCACCCAATATCAGGGATGTCACAACTAATAACACCAGAGCGATCGAACCTTTATAGAAGTTTAATCGTACCGATGAAATATTTTTTGAAATATTTTCAAATATGATTGTCGAACCAGCCCATAAGATGGCTGCCGAAAGCGCGGCGGATGCGCCTGCTAAATTGATCAATACATTTCTCCTGTGGTCGGTTTTTCAGTGAGGCATTATACATTAGTTCATATATTAATTAAGAATTGAGGATATTATATTGAAGTCACTCAGTTCTCTAAGTAGGAAATCCTACACCCTAAGGAAGTCCTGAATACACAACATCTCATTAGCAACAAATACCATCTATTTTTCCACAGGGGTTGCACACAAATTGCACACGAAACTCAAATAAATCAATTTGGAAAGGCGACTCAAAATATATCCTGAAACTACTGATTAAGAGTTATCCTCTAATCATTCTATAGTTTCTATAGTGTCTATTGTGTCTACACAGTGACAAAAGTAGGGGCAAAAAATTCTATTATGTCTATTGTTTCTATAGTTTCTACTCAGGTTGCACCACGGTTGCATCATTTGCATAAGAAGGAAGGGCAACTTCGCATAAAAATAATAGATTGATTTGAGAAAAATCTTTCATTCTTTTCCATGCCTTATTATTTAAAATAATAATTATAGAGGAGAAATTTTCCACTATGTACTTACCTTCAATCTTGCTCATTTTGATTGGTTCCTTACCTGTATATACGAGTTGATTTGCTAATCCCATAAAGACCAGGCTTTAAACACTTTACAATTTTTTATCAGTAGGCTGGGTCGCTTGCTGTAGAATGCCTAATAAACTTATCCAGGGGCACATTGTGTATGCGTGCAACCCATTTCATCGTATTCACTTTAGCCACCAATGCACGAAGGGAGTAACGACCAACGCGTTTGGCACAAAACAGCTCCATTACATCAGCATTATCGCCATATTTCCTTAAAATATCAGATACTCGTGTATTTTTTGTGATTTTCATTATTTCTCTAAAAAAAGTTATTTGTTTGAAAAACAGAGGACTAATATCTATTGGCACAAAGGTAAATTAAATGCTCAACCAAGTAGATTTCTTAACTCATGTCAGGTATAAACTGAAAAGCATACGCTGTACGCACGGTTGTTCCCGATTATGTGTCATTTGTTAAGCTAATGAGTATGATTATTTTCAGAGCCAAATGAATGTGTGTCAAATAACCAAAATCAACTTTCTTAAAATCCCTTTCGTTGCCCGGACCAGGGTGGTTGAGCATCCGATTTATATTCTGCGACACTGGGACCCGCGAGTTTTGCTAGCCTTTTCTGGCCATATAAGTAACTTACGACTAATACAAGAATGGTATAAGGCCAGCCCATGACAAGACGGACAGTTCCCAATGTTTCTATCGCCCTTTGTGAAAAAAGGATCAACTCAACCACAAGACGTACCCCAAACAGAATTCCCCAGAATAAGGTTACCTCACGATAAGCGGGTAACACCTGAGGGTGCCAATACCATTTTTCAGGCCATCGTCGTGTGAGCATACTAGAATATGCTGCTAGTGGGCGATTTACAATCACACTCAATACGCACCCAGCCACCGTAAAACCACCTGTGAATAATCCAGGGAGATAATACCCATCTGCAGATCCACTCAAGTACGCAAAGAATGATGCCAAAAGTGCACTCCCAGCACCACCAACTGCAAAGGTAAGCGATTGTCTCTTGATGAGGCGGAAAAACATTATCACACCCGCTGTAGCCACTGACATTACCACGGCCTGGTTTATGTCAATAAAACGACTACCAATGATGTACACCAGAAACGGGATCAAAGCATCAATAACCCTCGGACCTCTTCCGAAAAAGACCAACAACAGCTCATCGCGCAATTCTCTGAACTTATCCACGCGTATGCTTCCCCATCCAGAACTGCTGCCAGTCGCCATTGCTTTTGACCAGGGCAATGAGGGTGTAAAGGCTGGCGGCAAAGAATCCTGTAACCATGATCAATAACGTCCAGGTTAGCGCCAAGGGAAAGGATCGTTCGCGGTAAATGATCCAAGCGGAGAAGAGTGTGAAGCCAGTGTAGAGATCCACAAGGGAAACGATGCCCCAAGGATTGCGCAGGATCTCCCCGCCGTCTACCTCGAAATCGCCAGTCGTGAAGCCGTAGGCCAGCACGGCAGCCATGGAAACAACACCCATCAAAGCGATAATTTTTGCGATTTTCATGATTGCCTCCTAGAGCATCAGCAGAACACCAAAGACTAGTTCAATGGCGAAGCTGAAGATGTTTGATGAAACTGCAGATTTATCGACAATAATCGAGATACCGCGTACCAGCGCCATGACCAGATATGTGATGCCCAACATGGCGTAGGTTTGTTTTTGATTATAGATCTGTGCGGCGATCCCCAACCCAATAAACAAAGCGCCCAAAATCGTCCTGATTTCCGTAATCCCTCGCCCGCCATTCACGGTCAATCCTGTGAATTCCTGCACTTTCAACGGCCAAAACAGCGATACTATACCAGTGGCTACAGTTGCAATATTGATCACATACTTTAGAATTTGTAAAAACATATATATAATCCTCTCATTCTGAAATTCATTATTTTTTTTCAAATGGCGATGGAATAAGGACAGGCGTATTTTTCTTGTAATCCTCATATTCCGCTTGACCACCCCATTTTTCATCCGCTCGTTTTTCAAGTATTGGTACTCCACTGATCCTGGTGAGCAGCAAAGTTACGAAGATTGGTGATATCAGTGTCACCCACTGCCAGCCCCTGAGAATCGGTAGTGCAATTATCGCAACTCCTACCCAAAGCACAATTTCTCCAAAATAATTTGGGTGCCGTGACCAAGCCCAAACTCCGGATTGGATAAATTTACCCTTGTTCTTGGTATTTGTTTTGAACTTGCTCTTCTGAAAGTCTGCAGTCACTTCAATTGCAAATCCCACGATCCACAGGAGAAATCCAATTATCGAAAAAACATCCAGTGGAACGCTTCGCTGGGATGTGATAGCAGCCAAAGCAGCAGCGAGCGTGAATGTCACCCACAAGCCCTGGATAGTCCAGAAAGAAAGGAAACGAGTGAATGATTTTTTGATCTCTCTGAATCTTTTATCTTCACCTGCCATCCTCACTCGTTTGAATAGAAAAGTCCCCAATCTAACTGCCCAGATCACTATTAAAACAAGGATCAATAAGGTGCGTGGATCGAATTTGCGGCTGAGTATTACTGATAGTACAGTCACGGAAATATAGGTGATGCTGCCGGTGAGATCAAAGTACTTCTCGGTTCGTTTTTGATATGAAGGAATAAACACGAGCCACTGGATCAGATATGCCAATCCCACCGCCAATGCAAACAGCGGGATACTGCCAACCAAAACGCTTTCCTGGCTGCCAGCCAATGCGACCAGGATGCCGACAAGGATGGCTGCTGCAGTAGAAAAATATGAGTTGCGGTTTTCTTTTTTCATTTAATTATCCTTTTGGATACTAACGCATACCCTACAGCGTCTGGACCGAGGTGTGCGCCAATAACCGGTGTGATATCCATTGAAAATATCTTTTCCTTTGGAAGAAGATCTAGCACCTGATTCTTAAATGCTTCCGCTTTTTCAGCGGCATTTGTGTGGAGCAGCGCGAAGCGTTCTATAGGAAGGTTCTCCGTCAACATATTTATTAAGCGTTCAACCGCCTTTTTGGACGTTCGTACTTTCTCTGAACCGGGGAGTCCCTGCCTCATGGTCAGGATCGGTTTTAGCTGCAGCAAACTGCCAATACCAGCCAAAAAACCATTCATACGTCCGCTGCGGCGCAAGAACTCTAACGTGTCTAGACCTGCCGCAACAAAAGTTCTGGACATCAGGTCATCAAGTGCCTTGATGATGGCCTTCATTGATTTGCCAGCCTTTGCCATTCTGGCGGCAAGTTCAACCTGAAAACCCGTACCCATGCTTAATTGCTGTGAGTCACGGACAGTTAACGGGATATCCTTGAACTCCTTCGCAGCTGATTCGGCAACTTTCACAGTTGCACTCAGGCTTTCAGAGATATGTATAGATAAGATCTCATCTGCGCCATTCTTTGCCTGTTTTTTATATATAGACTCGAAAGTTTCAATACTGGGGGTTGCTGTAGCCGGGTGAACATCGTATTTCGGAAGATTTGTATAAAATTCCTTGCGTTTTATATCGATTCCATCAAGGTAACCCTTGTCTCCAATATTTATATATAAAGGAACTACTATGATATCAAGTTTTTTTATGATCTCCTGCGGTAGATCACAGGTTGAGTCTGTGACTATTTTTATGCTCATTGATTCCCTTTC
>JGI24724J26744_10001195_pt1 | contig 17980 bp, 17 predicted proteins | sample Cruoilmetagenom7_FD_26744 | JGI IMG/M metagenome (IMG submission 26744) | reverse complement strand
AGAATTCGAAAGTTCGGGATTTATCAAGATGAACCGACTTTTGGACGTAAAGAAACCAAAGAAAGAACAAAACTAAAAAAAAATGAAGATGAAGATGAAGATGAAGATGAAAGTGTATATCAAATCAAAATATCTTTAAATAGAAAAAATGAATCAAAAAAAAATCAGTTAACAACAAATTATATAATTTATTGCTAGTTCTAGCTACTACTTACGAAAATCTTCACGGATTTTATATTCGGTTTATTTTTGTTAAATTATGTGCTCTATAAAACAACAAATCATTTACAAACTCTATTCTATCACTATTAAAAACCACATTATGAAGCCTTTTCGTTCAATTTATCTATCCCTTTTTGTTCTCTTCCTTATAGGTTGTAAAACACCTCAAACAACTGTTACTACAGAACATAACCTGTCAACTTTCGAAAAATTGTCAAGCATGGAAAATGTTGTCAGTATTGAAAAAAAAGCAGCTTTAAGTCATTTCGATGAGAATTTTGAAATCTGGTTCGAACAACCTATTAGCTATAATGACTTATCAAAAGGCACATTTAAACAACGCGTATTCTTAGGTTTTGAGAATCCATCTCAACCTGTTATTGTCGAGCTTCATGGTTATGGTATTGGCTCTGGAAAAGCTGGTGAACTTGCAAATCATTATAAAGCAAATCAATTAAACATTGAGCATCGTTACTTTAATAGCTCTCGTCCTGAGAACATAGATTGGAACACACTTACGGTAGAAAATGCTGCTAAAGATCAAGCAAGAATTATTGAGGCAATTAGAAAAGCGTTATTTCCAAATTCAAAATTTGTATCAACCGGAATTTCTAAAGGCTGCCAAACAACCATGTTGCATCGTAGATATTTTCCTGATAATGTAGATGCTTGTGTTTGTTATGTTGGTCCATTAAATTTTGAACGAGAGGACCCTAGAGTTTATGAGTTTTTAAATAAAGTAAGTACTCAAGAAAACCGAGATAAAGTGAAAACCTTTCAAAACTTATGTTTTGAAAATAGAACTGCTCTTTTAGAAATGATGAAAGCAGTAGGAAATGAAAAAAATATGTCTTGGGAGTTTGGTATAGATAAAGCCATTGATTATACCATTCTGGAATATTCTTTTGCTTTCTGGCAATGGGGAACTCCTATTGATAGCATTCCTATGGAAAATGCATCAGCTGAAGAAATTTACAAACATCTTATTAGTGTTGTTGGTTATGGTTTTTTTGAGGAAAAAGCTGTTGACAATTTACAACCATATTTTTGGGCTGCACTAACACAACAAGGTATTTATGGTTATGAAACTGCGCCTTTTAATAAATATTTAAACACAGAAGACATCTATAAATTCGAATGGGCTTTTCCTGAAAACATCTCTAAAGAGTACGATTTAAAACCTATGCAAGAGGTTCAAACATTTCTAGATAATTCGGCTGAAGACATGCTCTTTATTTATGGAGAATATGATTCTTGGAGTGCAACAGCTGTGGAGTTAGAAGATGGTGCTTCCAAAAGGGACCTATATAAATTTGTACATCCAAAAGGAAGTCACAAGACTAGAATAAAAAGTTTTAGTCCAGAAAGCCAGAAGAAAATTTATGACATTATTGATGGTTGGTTAAAAGAATAATACTTATCTCATTAAAGTTTCAATCTCTTCAATTTCAATTGGCATAGCTTCAGTTAAGTTGATGTTACCATCTTTGGTTATTAGATAATCATTTTCCAAACGGCAACCTATACCTTCTTCTGGTATGTATATTCCAGGCTCGCAAGTTAAAATCATTCCAGCTTCTAAAGTTTTAGAATACAAACCAACATCATGGACATCCAACCCAATATGATGTGCAGTTCCATGCATAAAGTACTTTTTATACAAGGGTTTTTCAGAGTCTTGATTTGTAACTTCATTTGCATCAAGCAAACCTAATTTTATAAGTTCTGTTTCAACAAGTTTTGCCATTTGTGATTCATAATCTGAAGGCAAAATNCCAGGTTTTAACAATTTACTTCCTTCTTTCAAGCAATATAAAACTGAAGAGTAAACTTCTTTTTGTCTCTTAGAAAATGTACCATTCACAGGAAAACATCTCGTGGTATCGCTATTGTAATTGGCATAACAAACGCCAAAATCTAATAAAATCATCTCACCATTTTTACAAATGCTATCATTCGTATTATAATGAAGAGCACAAGCATTTTTCCCTGAAGCCACAATGGGTTTAAAAGCATGACGTGTTGCTCCAGATTTTATTAAATTATAAGATAATTCAGCTTCCAGTTCGTATTCCCTCATAGTTGGTTTACAAGCTTTCAACACACGTTTAAAAGAATTCACACTAATATTAGCAGCTTGCTGTATAAGTTCAATTTCTTCATCAGACTTAATAAGTCTTAATTCTCGTGTAATTTTTGCAGCTCGATAATACTCATGCAAAGGATATTTTTCTTTACACCAAGCAATCATTCTATCTTGCTGTGTTTGCTGAATGTGAGTTACACGCTTGATATGTTCATTATGACCCAAATAAATACCATCTGCTTCAAAAGCCATTAATTGTAAGATTTTCTCAAAATCTTGAATCCATTCTACGCGTTTAATTCCAGAAATATCTGTCGCTTGTTCTTTGGTTAATTTTTTGCCATCCCAAATTTTAATATGCTCATTGGTTTCCTTGATAAACAAGATTTCACGATTCTCCTTTTTATAAGCATCAGGATAAATTACTAATATGGTTTCTTCTTGATCTATACCACACAGATAAAACAAATCGTTGTTTTGGGTAAAACCCATCACATCGTCTGCATTGTTATGCTTCACATCATTAGACGATAGAACAGCTAACGTGTTGGTTTTCATTTTTGAAACAAAACTGTTTCGGTTTTTTATGAATAAACTATTTGAAATTTGATTGTAGCGCATAATTAAAATTTTCTATCTGGATGAAACGGACTTAAATTTAATATCGTTTTTTTATCTGAAATAACTTCTGAAACCAATTTCCCTGTTGCTGGTCCCATACTCCAACCCATCATGGCATGACCTGTTGCAATGGTTAAATTATTACATTTTGAAGATTTTCCAATATAAGGTAAACCATCAGGAGACACTGGACGTAAACCTGAAGCAACATCATTTTTCTCTTCTTGAGTTAGAGTAACATCTGGATAAAAATTGTTAGCTGCTTTTGCAATGGTCTCAACTCGTACTTTATTTATATTATTGCTTATTCCTGCAATTTCCATAGTTCCAGCGAAACGTGTAAATCCATTCATTGGTGTAACTGCTACTTTAGCTTCTGCTAAAATTGACGGAATAGTGATTCCAGTTTTTTGTGTGGTATTTATACGATAACCTTTGCCTGCTTGCAGTAATAATTTCAAACCTAATTTTTTGCTTAATATAGAGCTCCACGAACCTGCTGCAAGTACAAACTCGTCTGCCTTTAAAACTTGATTTTTGGTTTTTACAGCTTCAATTTTTCCATTAGTGATTATTAAATCTTCTACCTTGTCATTTGGAAAAAAAGTGACTCCAACTGACTTTAAATGCGCTTTCATTTCTGTCATAAACTCACGAGGTGTTGAATGAGAATCGCATTTATAATAAGTTGCTCCTTTTATATTTATTCTAGCAGTTGGCTCAAGAATCTGTAACTCTTCTTTACTTATTTCATTAGCATCTAACCCTTCACGTTTTGCTAGTAGAGCAGTTTTAATTTCTTCTTCCAGCATTTTATCTGTCTGACATAACATAAGCAAGCCTTTCTTCTCGTAATGAAAACTAAAGCTTTCTTCACGCTTAATATCATCAAACAAATCTTGAGTCAATAAAGTAATCCCTTTAATGGCAGGAATAGCCTTGTTAACATGATTGGCATTACAAGATTTATTAAAAGCTAGTGTCCATTTTAAAAAATCTAAATCTAGTCTTGGTTTTATATACAGAGGACTAGACTTATTAAACATCCATTTAAGTCCTTTTTTCATAACTCCTGGCGCTGATAAAGGAATAATATGACTTGGAGATAAGTAACCTGCATTTACATAAGATGCACCCGAATTCATATTAGACTGATCGATAATAATGACTTGATGCCCTTCTTTTTGAAGATAATACGCTGAACATAATCCAATTACTCCTCCACCTATTATAATAATGTTTTTACTCATATTAAATTACCTGAAATCCAAAAGCATAAGGATCGTCTTCAGAATCTATAGTTATGGTGTTATGTCCATAAATTTTTGCCCAACCCTGTATGCTTGGAATAATTGCCAACTTACCATCTAAAGTCGTTTCTTTTTCCACGCGTCCAATAAACTTGCTCCCAATGAAACTCTCGTGAATAAAATTCTCTCCACCTTTTAATTTCCCTTTAGCATGTAATTGTGCTAAACGTGCTGAAGTTCCTGTACCACAAGGGCTTCTGTCGATGGCTTTATCTCCATAAAAAACGGCATTTCTACCTGAAGATGTTGGATCGATTGGTGTTCCTGTCCAAAGCATGTGAGTCACATCTTTTATGGTTTCGTTTTCTGGATGAATGAATAGGTTTGGATACTTTTCATTAATTCGTTGTCTAACAATTTGCGAATACTTAATAATTTTTGAAGCCGAAAAATCATGAACTCCAGAGAAATTTTCTTGAGGATCTACAATGGCGTAATAATTTCCACCATAAGACACATCGAATGTTATTTCTCCCAATTCTGGGCAATCAATTGACAACCCTTCAGCAGCTAAAAAACTTTTAACNTTGGTAAATTTTACCCAATCGACTTTTCTTCCTGTTTGCTGATATTCAATTTCCACTAAACCAGCAGGAGCTTCCATTCTTATTTTCCCTGGTACTTTAGGAGTAACTAAACCTTCTTCAATAGCAATAGTTATGGTTCCTATAGTACCATGTCCACACATAGGCAAACAACCAGAGGTTTCAATAAACAGTATGGCAAAATCGTTTTCAGGATTATGTGGTGAATATAAAATACTGCCACTCATCATGTCGTGACCACGAGGCTCAAACATAAGACCTTTTCTAATCCAATCGTATTCTTTTAAAAAATGCTGACGTTTTTCGCTCATGGTGTCACCTACCAAGTCAGGTCCACCTTGTTTAATAACTCTAACCGGATTTCCACAAGTGTGCGCATCAATGCATACAAACGTACTTTTCATTTTAAACTACATCTTTAGTTTGCTTATTATTTACTAAACGTGATATCTTTAAAGGGTTTTCATTTTTCAATTCATCTGGCAACAAATTATTTGGCCAATCTTGATAACTAAAAGGTCTCACCCAACGCTTGATGGAATGAATGCCAACTGCTGTAAAACGACTATCTGTAGAAGCTGGATAAGGTCCACCATGAACCATAGATGGACAAACTTCAACTCCAGTAGGAACACCATTGTAAATGATACGTCCAACGCGATTTTGGAGCGCATCTATTACTTTATAATATTGCTTGGCTTCATCATTATCAGCAATTAAAGTACCTGTTAACTGACCTTCAAGTTTAGAAATAACCTGCTCTAATTGTTCCGCATTTTCACATTGAACAACCATAGAATATGGCCCAAAAATTTCTTGATGTAAGGTGGTGTTTTTTATAAAAGTTGCTCCTTTAACTGTAGTTACAGTTTGTCTGGCATAATTAGCTTTAACGTCTGAATTATAATCTGCAACAACCGTTAATTCAGGTTGCTTAAGTGCTTTTTGCTTATTGCTTTCATAAGCTCCAATAATATTTGGATGTAACATACAAGATGGCTCTACTTTTACAATTTCATTGGATAAATTTTGAATGAAATGTGATAATTCTTCACCTTTAATGCCTAATAGCAAACCTGGATTGGTACAAAACTGACCAGTTCCTAAAGTAATAGATCCAGCATATGTTTTTGCTAAAGCCTCCCCTTTATTTTTTAAAGCACTAGGTAATATAACCACTGGATTAATACTTCCCATTTCAGCAAAAACAGGAATTGGTTCTTCTCGTTTAGCAGCTAAATCATAAAGAGCACGACCACCACGAATACTTCCTGTAAATCCTACGGCTTTGACTTTAGGATGAGACACTAATTGTGTACCAACTTCAATACCACTACTATTTAAATTTGAAAACACGCCATTTGGCATACCTGTTTTATTTGCTGCATTTATAATAGCTGATGCTATTAATTCTCCAGTACCAGCATGCATTGGATGCGATTTTACGATTACTGGACAACCAGCTGCTAATGCTGCAGCAGTATCTCCACCAGCTGTAGAATAAGCTAAAGGAAAATTACTTGCTCCAAAAACAACAACTGGACCTAAAGGCACTAACATTTTCCGAATATCAGATTTTGGCATTGGCTGTCTATCTGGTTGTGCTGTATCTATGGTAGCTTCAACCCAAGAACCTTCTTCAAGTAATTCTGCAAACGCTCGTAATTGACCAACAGTCCTACCTCGCTCTCCTTTGGCACGCCCTTCTGGCAAGCCAGTCTCAGAGCAATAGATTTTAATTAATTCATCATCCAAAGCTAAAATTTCATCTGCAATAGCACTTAAAAACTCCGCTTTTCGTTTTCCGGAAAGTGTTCGATATTCTTTAAATGCATTTGATGCTAATAAAACAGCTTCATTTATTTCTTGAGAATCAGCTTCAATGAATACGTTTTCGTTGTTAATATTCAACTGTGGATTGAAGGTTTTGTAGGTCTTCGATCCTTTTGTTGATAATTGATTTCCTATATAATTTTTTCCTGTTATCATTTTGATTTAATGCTTTTTAAGTGTTTTTCAATATCGACTGGTTTATGAACTATTTTAGTTGATACTGGATATTTTTCTAATAAACTTTCTGGCCTTATAGGTCGTTTTTCAAATCCACCTCCACAGTTAGGACAAATCTTATGCAAGATGTTGTCAACACAGTCTTTACAAAAGGTACATTCAAATGTACAAATCATAGCTTCTTGAGAATCAAAGGGCAAATTTTTATTACAATTCTCACAAGTTGGACGTATGTCTAACATTCTTATAAATTTTTATAATCTGATAAATTTGGTCTATTTTTTAAACCTTCTTCAATAATCTTTAGGACCTGTTTACGTTCTTCTCCATGAAGTGGCAAACGTGGTGCACGAACATTTTCAGTCCCAATTCCTGTAGCCACTTCTGCCAATTTAATGTTTTGTACTAATTTAGGGTTTATATCTAACTCTAACAACGGTAAAAACCATCTGTAAATTTCTAATGCTTCTTTTATTCTACCTACTTTTTGAAGCTCGTAAATAGCTACTGTTTCAGCTGGGAAAGCACACACTAAACCTGCAATCCATCCGTCTGCTCCCATTAATAAACTTTCCAAAGCCAAAGTATCAACTCCAGTCATAATTTTAAGACGGTCTCCAAATCGGTTTTTAATTCGTGTAACATTAGAAATATCGCGAGTAGATTCTTTAACAGCTTCAATATTATTACATTTTAATAATTCGTCGAACATATTTAAAGTTACTTCCACTTTATAGTCTACTGGATTATTATAAACCATAATTGGTAATGAGGTATTATTAGCAACAGCTTTAAAATATTCTACAGTTTCTCTATCTCCAGATTTATATCTCATTGGAGGCAACATCATAAGTCCTTTCGCTCCATCATCTTCAGCTTTTTGTGCAGCATGAATAGCAGCTTTAGTTGTTTGTTCTGCTATATTAATGAGTACAGGAGCTTGCCCTTTTACAATATCTACCGTAGTTTGCGTAAGTGTTCTTTTTTCTTCATCTAACAAAGTACTTGCTTCACCTAAAGTACCACCAAGAACAATACCATGAACTCCTGCAACTAATTGTGCTTTAACATTAACTTCAAACATTTTTAAATCAAGTTCATCTGCATCTGTGAACTTTGTTGTAACTGCTGGCATAACNCCTTTCCATTGGATACTCATAATATACATGTTTTTATGACACAAAAATAACTATGACCAAGTGATATAAATAATCTGTTTTTATCCATTTATCATACTATATTATCCCATTTAACATTTAATCATCATGTATTTGCTTAATTTTGTATTTATATGATTCAGATAATATATGAAAGTTCTTCCTTTTAAAATACCAAAACCAGAATCGGCAGCATTAGTTTACCAAGTAGATTTAGAACATGTTTTTTACGACAAACTCCATCAACATGAAGAAATACAGCTAAGTTACATAGTAAAAGGTGAAGGTAATTTGATAGTTGGAGACACCATAAATTATTATAAATCTGGAGATATTATTGTTATAGGAAGTCAGTTACCACATGTGTTTGAAAGCGATCGGGAACACCAAAAGCAATCGCATATGCAAACTTTATTTTTTACTAAAAACAGTTTTGGGAAAGACTTCTTTAATCTAGAAGAATTAACTGAATTGCATGCTTTTTTTAAACGAGCCAAACATGGATTTAAAATCACATCCAAACAAACTGAGTTTGTTTCACTTTTTAATAGTATTGAAAAAGCTACAAAATTAGAAAGATTCATCATACTTCTTCAACTCTTAAAATTATTCTCTAGAGCTGAACATAAGAGTTTATCATCATTTATCTATGAAAAAAACTTCTCTATAATTGAAGGGGAACGTATGCGAAATGTGTTTGATTATACCATGACTAATTATGAAAAAGACATTACTCTAGAAACTGTGGCAAATGTTGCAAACATGACAAAAATGCTTTTTGTAAGTATTTCAAAAAATATACAAATAAAACTTATGGCACTTTTTTAAATGAACTACGAATAGAGCACGCATGCAAACATTTAATGTCAAACAACAAACTTAATATAGCTGATGTAGCTTATAAAGTAGGTTTCAATAACATTTCTAATTTTAATCGTCAGTTTAAAAAGGTCAAGAATGTGACACCTTTAACATTTAAAAGAGATTAAATATCTCTAAACGAAACCACTCCTGAGAATTGATAATCCAAATTGCTACTGCAATTTTGTACTTTTCATTTATTCAATATCTTCAAAAGACATCTTGAATTTAGAATAAATAAAAAAATCCACACTAAAAAAGTGTGGATTGTCTACTTAATGTGGGCGCGAAGGGATTCGAACCCCTGACCCCCTGGGTGTAAACCAGGTGCTCTGAACCAACTGAGCTACGCGCCCTTTGTAATTGGACTGCAAATATAAATTAGTTTTCCATACTGCAAAAGCTTTTTTGTAAAAAAATTAAATTATTTCTGCTACTACAAATGTGCTTCCTCCAACATAAATCAAATCATTTCCTGAAGCATTTTTTTTAGCTGTATTTAATGCCTCATTTACACTCACATAGCCAACGCCTTTAAATCCAGCAGACCTAAACTTATTTTGTAACAAATCTGCTTCCATACCACGTGGAACGTTTGGTTTACAAAAATAATAAGTCGCCTTTTTAGGTAATATCTCTAAAATTGAATCAAGTTNCTTATCATTTACTACACCAAACACCATGTGTAATTGAATAAATGATTCTTGCCTTATTTGTTTTACTACATAACTTAACCCTTCTTTGTTATGAGCAGTATCGCAAATTATTTTAGGTTGTTCTTGAAGTATTTGCCACCTTCCTTGTAAACCAGTATTTTTTACAACATGAAACAATCCGTTTTTTATATGATTTTCAGAAATTGAGAATGACNTGTTTAAGATTTTAATAGTTTGTAGAACAGTTTTAATATTTTTCTGCTGATACAACCCTTTTAAATCACTTGAATAAATGTTATCAATTAAAGTATCTGCAAAATAAATATCAGACTGATTCTTTTTAGCAACACCTTTAAACACTAAAGTTGTTTCATCTTGAGTTTCNCCAATAACTACTGAAACATTTGGTTTAATTATACCTGCTTTTTCAAAAGCAATAGCTTTTAATGTATTTCCTAAAAACTGAGTATGATCNAGTCCAATATTTGTAATTACTGAAACTTCTGGTATAATAATATTTGTAGAATCTAGTCTGCCTCCTAAGCCAACTTCAACAATGGCAATATCGACTTTTTGCTTCGCAAAATAATCGAAAGCCATACCTGAAGTCATCTCGAAAAAAGATAAACTTTGAGATTCTAAAAATACTTTATTACGTTTGATAAAACCAATGACAAAAGCTTTACTTATTTCGACTCCATTAATTTTAATGCGTTCTCTAAAATCTTTAAGATGTGGAGACGTAAACAGACCCACTTTATAACCAGCTTCTTGTAAAATAGATGCTAACATGTGACTAGTAGAACCTTTTCCATTGGTTCCAGCTACATGTATGGTTTTTATTTGATGCTCTGGATTATTTAAATGATTAGCTAATAACAACGTATTCTTTAAGTCTGCTTTATAAGCTGAGTTTCCTTGTCTTTGATACATTGGAAGTTGAGAAAACATCCAATTGATTGTATCTTGATATGTCATGTATTATTGACCTAAATTGAAGTTAACCTTAACAAAACCTATCTGTTTGGTTGGCGCTTTGCTATCTGCACGCCATTTGTGTGATAAGGCTATTTTTTTTGCTGGTTCTAATAAACATGAAGCTGTGTTTGTAGTCCCTTTAACACCTGGAGTCGCTTCAATAACTTCGCCATTTCTATTCACAACTATTTTTACGATAACCATTCCAGATTCGTTACAATCTTGTCTAAATACTTGTTTTGTTGGTGCACCTCTTCCTCTCAATCCATAACCTACTCCTCCATTACCAGAACCTAGTTCACCAAAATAACTTGCTGCATAAGGGTCTCCATCAAGTTGTCCTTTATCTCCTGCTTTGTTGTCGTTTCCTTCTCCTCCAGTTTCTGTGCCTTCAGATTTACTAACACCACCAATTAAAGCATCTAATTTTTTCTTTTTTGCTTCTTTTTCTGCTTGTTCTTTCGCTATTTTATCTGCTTCTGCTTTAGCTTTAGCATCTGCTTCAGCTTGGGCTTTTGCCTTAGCATCAGCTATTTTTTTTGCCTTAGAATCAGCTTCTTTTTGCTTTTTCATGGCAATTGCCTCATCATTATTTTCAGTTAAAACATCTTCAGCTTTTGTTTTAGAAGCAGCAGCTTCTGGCTGTTTCTGTTCTTGCTGTTTAACGGTTTCTTGTGGCTGTTCTTCAACCTCTCTTGGTTCAGATTTAATAGGTTTTGTAGGTTGTACATCTCCACTACCAAAATCTGTAGTTCCAAAATTTACAGCAACACCATACTCTTCTGGAGGATCCATGTATTTCGTACCAACAACAAACAACAATAAGATAATCAACACTGAAATAAGAGCTGTTATTCTTGCTGAATTACGTTCATGTATGGTCTCAAAATACTTCATTATTAATTAGGTTTCACTGCCAAAATAACTTTAAACTTGTTTCTATTAGCAATATCCATAACTTTTACCACATGCTCTACAGGTACAGATTTTTCTGCTCTTAGAACTAAAGTTGGTTTATCTTCTGTAGATAATGCTGCTATCAACTCAGATTCCAGCACACTTTCACCAACTCGTTTTTGATCTATATAATACGTTAGGTCTTTTTTTATACTTACAGCAACAGATTTTTTATTTTCAGTTTTCCCACTAGCCTTTGGTAATAAAATATCTATAGCATTTGTAGTAACTAAGGTTGAAGCAAGCATAAAAAAGATAAGTAACAGAAATACAATATCTGTCATCGACGACATATTGAATTCTGGTGTCACTTTATTTCTTCCTCTTAAATTCATTAAATTGGCTCGTTTAAGTGATCTAAAAATTCTAACGAATTAGCTTCCATTTGATACACTACTTTATCAGTTTTAACCACTAAATGGTTATAAGCTATATACCCTATAATTCCAACTATTAAACCAGCAACAGTAGTTGTCATGGCTGTATAAAGACCATCTGCTAATAATTTAATATCTATTTGACCTCCAGAGTTTGCAATTTCGAATATGGAAAGAATCATTCCAATAACCGTTCCAAGAAATCCAATCATTGGTGCAGCTCCTGATATGGTAGCCAAAACACTCACGTTTTTTTCAAGACCATAAACCTCCAAACGTCCAGCATTTTCAATAGCTGTATTTATATCTTCTAAAGGTTTTCCTATTCGTGAAATTCCTTTACTAATAAGTCTTGATACAGGCGAATTAACTTGTGCACATAATACTTGAGCAGAATCTATTTTACCATTTGTAACATGATCTTTTATTTGATTCATAAAATTAGCATCCATTTTTGAGGCTGCTTTTATTGCAAACAAGCGTTCAAAATAAATGTAAGTTGCAACAATTAGCAGGACAAATAGAAGTGTAATAATTACCATTCCAGCAGTTCCACCACTTGTTATTAACTCTATAATGGATAACGTTTTTTCTACAGGTTCACCATCATTAAGTAACTCTGCGCCTTCTTGTATTAAAGTATTTAGCATAAATAAATTTTATTATTACGTTAATAACGTGAGTTTAATAATTAAATTATAATTTAAAAAATGGTTCTTGTAAACATAAAGGCTACTGCTCCTACTAAAAAGCCAATAAGTGCGAGCCAAGCTATTTTTTTCAAATACCAAAAGAAATCTATTTTTTCCATTCCCATTGCTACTACACCAGCTGCAGAACCTATAATCAACATACTACCACCTGTTCCAGCTGAATATGCAATAAAATGCCATAATTCATTATCTATTGGTTCTGAGAACATACCTAAACTTGCAGCTACTAATGGCACGTTATCTATAACAGCAGATCCTACGCCTAATAATAGCACAACCAAATCTGATACACCTCCATGATGCAACTCAGTTCCAAGCATTGGCATATTATCTTGTAAACTAGTAGCAAAACCAAATAAAATCCCTAAAGATTCTAAGGCTGCTACAGCCATTAAAATTCCTAAGAAGAATAAAATACTTGGCATTTCAATTCTTGAAAGCGAGCTATGAACAGGACTATGATGCCCTTGTGTATCTCCACCTTGATGTTCTGAATGAGATAATGTAAATTTTGAGCTACTATAGAGTTCAGCAAAAATAGCAACAACACCAAGAGCTAACATCATACCAACATAAGGTGGTAAATGTGTTATTGTTTTAAAAATAGGAACGGAAACGATTCCTCCAAGACCTAAGTATAGCATTGTTGAACTAAATCTACTTTTAGGTTTATTGTCTTCCTCTTCATTATTATTCTCTAAATCTCCTTTAAAAGCTGGTAAAAACGAAGCTATAAAAGTTGGTACAAGCATACATAATAAAGAAGGAATAAATAAGTAAACAAACAAATGTCCTGTAGTCACTTTTTTACCAATCCATAACATGGTTGTAGTTACATCACCAATTGGAGACCAAGCTCCACCTGCATTAGCTGCAATAATTATTAAACCAACATACCAAATACGTACGTTTCTGTCAAAAATTAATTTTTGTAAGATTGATAATAACACAATAGTTGCAGTTAAATTATCTATAATTGCTGAAAGGAAAAATGCTAAAAACGCAAAGATCCATAATATGCGTTTTTTACTTTTTGTTTTAACAAAACCTTTTATTGTAGCAAAGCCATCGAAATAATCAATAATTTCTACAATAGTCATGGCTCCTAAGAGGAATACTATAATTTCAGCTGTTTTACCAAGATGATGTAGTAGCGTTTCCTCCATCATATGCATCTTCTCTTCGTGTCCTAACATTCCAAAATTCTCTAATAAGGTATGCTTAGCCGAATCAAACCAAATTGGAAAATGTTCTAATCCCAAAGCTATTAATGCCCAACAAAGAGCCATCATTACTAAAGCTGGAATAAGCTTATCAATTTTTAAATTATGTTCTAATGTAATGGCTAAGTAGCCAACAACAAATATTATTATTATTATTGTTTCCATAAAATTNTATTAAATAAGTTGGGTTAAAGCAATTTCGAATGCCGTTTCACTTAATTCTGTTTTAGATTGATTTTTATTATATACGTTTTGGATAGCCTTTCTAATAGTCTCAGAAGTGTCATTAAAAATAGCTTCATCTGTTACTTGAACTTTTCTTTCCATAAAGTAAGCAAATACTCTTGCCATTCCACAATTTGATATAAAATCTGGAATTAAACTTACTCTATAATCTGTATGCTCCATAATAGAGCCAAAGAAAATTTCTTTATCTGCAAAAGGCACATTAGCACCACAAGAAATAACTTCTAATCCAGTATCTATCATTTCATCTATTTGATGAAGAGTAATAAGTCTTGAAGCAGCACAAGGAGCAAATATTTCTGTTTGTAGTGACCATATACGACTATTTATTTCCTCAAAAGGAATTAAATTATCTGCAACTAAAGTGTTTCCATCTTTATTAAGGAATAGTTCCGTAATTTCTTCAAAAGTAAATCCATCTTCATTGATTAATCCTCCTTCNCGATCTATAATTCCAACGATTTTTGCCCCCATTTGAGACAGATAAAATGCTGCAGCTGAACCAACATTTCCAAAACCTTGAACAATGGCTTTTTTTCCTTTCACAGAACCTCCATAAATAGAATAATATTGTTTTACAGCTTCGGCTACACCAAATCCTGTAATCATATCTGCAACTGTATATTTTCTAGAAACACTTGGAGAGAATTTTGGGTTTTCAATAACTTTAATAACTCCTTGTCTTAATTGACCAATTCTATTAATTTTATCTGCTTGAGTTGGTTTAAAATGACCTTCAAAAACCCCTTCTTGAGGATGCCAAACACCACTTTCTTCAGTAATTGGAATTACTTCGTGAATTTCATCTACATTTAAATCGCCTCCAGTACCATAATAACTTTTAAGCAAAGGTGATACAGCTTTATACCAACGCTCTAAAACTCCTTTTTTTCTTGGATCTTGAGGATCAAAATTGATTCCAGATTTAGCACCACCAATAGCAGGCCCTGAGACCGTAAACTTTACCTCCATTGTCTTTGCTAGAGATAAAACTTCATTCATGTCAAGTCCTTTTCTCATTCTNGTTCCTCCACCAGCAGCACCTCCTCGAAGCGAGTTAATAACTGTCCAGCCTTCNGCATCTGTTTCTGGGTCTTTCCAATTAAATACAATTTCTGGTTCTTTGGCTTCGTACTTTTGAAGTAATTCTTTCATCTAGGAGTTGGTTGTTAAATATGTAAACAAATATAAAAAACTAATAGCCTTTCGTATTAAAATTATAATATTTTTAATGTTTATAAATTATTCCAGAACTGTGGTCGTGTTTTGCACCTGTTACACTACTTAAACAGTTTATTTCTTCTCGTAATTTAAGCACTCCTAAAAGCCCAAAAACAATAGCTTCTTTAAATTCTACTAAAGTGTTTTTAGGAATTATTAATTTATTTGAAGTCTTACTTTGTATTCTTTCTATTAAAAACTCATGGTAGGCTCCACCACCTGTAATTAATACTTTTGAAATAGATGCTTTGTTTATTTCTTTAGCAATTTGAATTGCTACGTGTTCAACAAATGTTCTTAGAATATCTTTTGTAGCTAAATTAAATGAATCTATTATTGGTAATACCTCTCTCTCAACCCATTCTAAACCTAATGATTTTGGATAATTTTGTTTGTAAAATTCTAAACTATTTAAAGTTACTAATAGCTCTTTCTGAATTGCTCCTGTTGAAGCAATTTTACCTTCATCATCAAAATCAAATTTTAAAAAAGAAACATAATAATTCAAAACAATATTGACTGGACAAATATCATAGGCAATCCGTTTTCCATCTACTTCAGTTGAAATGTTAGCAAAACCTCCTAAATTCAAACAAAATTCATAGTCTTTAAATAATAGTGCATCTCCAATAGGAACCAATGGAGCTCCTTGACCTCCAAGTTCTACATCTTGAATCCTAAAATTGCAGACAATGGTTTCTTGTAAAATCTCATAAAGACTTAGTAAATTTCCAATTTGGTAAGTCAACTTATTTTCAGGTTGATGCAAAGCTGTATGACCATGAGAACAAACAGCGTCAATATCATTAATATTATTATTTTTAATAAATTCCTTGATAATTTTTGCTAAAAACTGGGTGTAATTGGCATCAATTTCTGCGACTTCTTTAATTGATTTTGAAACGAGATGTTTCAGAATATTAAACCATTTTTTAGGATATGCAACAGTTTCAGAACTATTAATTTTAAAAGACCAAGAGCCTATTTTATTATAAAAACTGACATAAACCAAGTCTATACCATCTAAAGAGGTACCTGACATCACTCCAACAATGCGATATTCAGTTTTATTCATATCTGGTAAAAATAACAATCCATTTTGAAAAAATGCTAATAAAAAAGTATCTTTGACCACTTTTAAATAATTCTATAATTAAAAAAAACTATGGATTTTAATCTAACCGAAGAACATATCATGATTCGCGATGCAGCTCGCGACTTTGCACAAACCGAGTTACTTCCTGGTGTTATTGAACGAGATAACGCTCAAACTTTTCCAAACGAAATAGTACGTAAAATGGGAGAGCTAGGATTTATGGGCATCATGGTTAATCCAAAATATGGTGGCTCTGGCATGGATGCTATTTCTTACGTATTAATTATGGAAGAATTATCTAAGATAGACGCTTCTGCTTCTGTTATGGTTTCTGTAAACAACTCTTTGGTTTGTTATGGTCTAGAAGCTTATGGAAATGAAGAACAAAAACAAAAATACTTAACTAAATTAGCTACAGGAGAAGTTATTGGTGCTTTTTGTTTAAGTGAACCTGAAGCAGGTAGTGATGCAACTTCGCAAAAAACGACTGCTATAGACATGGGAGACCACTATGTTTTAAACGGAACAAAAAACTGGATTACAAATGGTGGACGTGCTGAAGTTTATTTAGTAATTGCACAAACTGATAAAGACAAAGGTCATAAAGGAATCAATGCTTTTATTGTTGAAAAAGGCATGCCTGGATTTGATGTAGGACCAAAAGAAGATAAGTTAGGGATTAGAGGCAGTGATACACATACCTTACAATTTAACGATGTAAAAGTCCCTAAAGAAAATAGAATTGGTGAAGATGGATTTGGGTTTAAATTCGCTATGAAAACACTTTCTGGTGGACGTATTGGAATTGCTGCTCAAGCACTAGGAATTGCATCAGGTGCTTATGAATTAGCTTTAAAATATTCTAAAGAACGTAAAGCTTTTGGAACAGAAATTTGCAATCATCAAGCTATTGCTTTTAAATTAGCAGATATGGCAACTGAAATTGAAGCTGCTAGAATGTTAGTTATGAAAGCTGCTTGGGATAAAGACCAAGGAAACAACTATGATATGTCTAGTGCTATGGCGAAACTTTATGCCTCACAAGTAGCTATGACTCATTCTGTTGAAGCAGTACAAATACATGGTGGAAATGGATTTGTAAAAGAATATCATGTTGAACGTTTAATGCGTGATGCAAAAATTACTCAGATATACGAAGGGACTAGTGAAATTCAAAAAATTGTAATCTCGAGAGGTGTATTGAGAGATTAACATTCTTCTTTTTGTAATCTCGAGAGGCGTTTTAAAAGATTAAAATTCCTTTTTTGAGAATCTCGAAATAAGTGTCTTTAGAAATTAACATTTTATAAAAAGAAAAAGTCCCAGCAATTTGTTGGGATTTTTTATATCGATATTTTAAATACAATCAACTTGCTTTAGTCAAAGGAATTATATAACCATCTGTTTCGAAGTATTTTTCAGATTTAATAATGTTAAGTAACCAATCTAAATGATTCTCAGATTTTTTTTTAAAACTGTAGTTTAAAGTTGCTTCCATAATTATAGTGTTTAATATATAGTTGAACAATTCTAAATTACAAACTAAAAACGTTTACTACATAATTTATCGGATTAACTAAACTNTTAACTACCTTATTTACAGATAATTACACAAACACTCGATATGTTACAGCTTAAACTTCGGGCAATTTCATAAAAAAGACCAATCAGAATTTTACCAGATTGGTCTTAAAATATTTA
>JGI24724J26744_10001192_pt1 | contig 17994 bp, 16 predicted proteins | sample Cruoilmetagenom7_FD_26744 | JGI IMG/M metagenome (IMG submission 26744) | reverse complement strand
AAATAAAGACACAGAGGAGAGAAATATCTACTGTCGTATGTTGCAAAGGGAGTCTCTTTTATCTTTTTGAAAAAACCGACCATATTAAAGTATTTATGTAGTCTATATTCACTTTTCCCTCTATTGTTTCTTCTGTGATATCTGGAAAGTTGTGAATCATCTCTTCATAAGACTTATATGTTTTTAAAGCGTGCACAACTTCTGGAAGTGGGTCTTCTAAAATATCAAGTAAATCAAACTCATATTTTCCTACCTCAAAGGCTAATTGTTCGTGAGGTGGGTCAAACTGAGCATTTACATCCTCTTTATTGCCTCTTGCATCAATTCTGTACCATCCAAACTCTTTGAGAAATACTGCGTTTAAGCCATGTAAACAGTAAACATCTTTGACATATTCAGAACAAGAGAGCCTCTGATAACAAAAACCTGTAGGAATACTATTTGCACGAAGCAGAGCTGCAAGCAAGATACTTTTTGCGTAGCACCAGCCAGTTTTATGTTTAAGGACATCACTGGCTCTGTAGGTTGTCGGTGTTTCATCAACTACATCACCACTATGATTTACCTTATCCCTTACATACAAGAAGCAGTTCCTTGCTATGTCAAGATCTGAGGTGGTGTTTTGGCGTAAAGTGTTTGCTAAGCCTATTATGGCTGGATCTGAGAAGTTTACTAGTTCTGTCTCTCGTAAAAAGTTATTCATTTTCTTACTCTGTCTTTAGGGTATTTATTTTTTCTTAGTGTATCAAAGAAAGTGTTTAATATTAGCACTTCCTTTATACCAAAATATATAAATATTTATGGTGCTTCTTGAATGCTCTTCTCCTTTAAGGTTGGTAGTGGAGCAAAGTAGCCTACAAGCAGTAGAAGTAATCCAACGGCTATAAATGAGATGATTCTCTCGACACTCCCACTGTTGGCTAATTCGATTAAAAACAATTTTACAACTACGACACCTATTAACCCAGCTCCCCAAATCCATAAAGTGCGATTTTGTAAAGAGTTCGCTTTTATCATTATAAACACCGCTATGATACTCCATAAAATGGAGAGTGACATCTGAAATATAATGCTCTCTGTAAGTTTGAAAAAACTATAGTCAATATCTACATAAACGTGAATAGTACGAGCAAGGATAATAGTACTTAGGAGTAAAGCAGCTCCTCCTAAAAACGCAAATACTTTTGTTCTCTTTTTAAAATAATCGTACATCAAAAACAGTCCAGTTATTTCAACTAACTCAAGAGGATTTAGAAGTGGTAAGTAAGGTAAAGGAGCAGGGTTTCCACTTAGAAACAAGCTTAAAACTTCCCAACATACCAACATCATAATAATTCCCATCGCTCCAAGGAGACGATAATCTTCCAAATAGGCATCAAATGTCTTAGGCAATAATCTCTCTTTTTTCCTAATAAGTACTAGAATCGCAATAAAAGATACTCCCCAACTACTGATAATGAAAGTTTCGCTTGTTGTTATGAGTGAAACCAGATAGCTAAATTCTTTGGACATAATTAAAGTGAGTATCCATAAACTAACAAGGTGTAAGGGTCTTTGCAACTCCCACTCTTTGTCAAATAGATGGAGTTGAAAATAGTGTACTGCAAAAAACAGGGGAATAGAGAGAGCCCCAAATCCTGCAAATGGATGCGTAAAACTATAATGTGAAACAAGTGACACAAGTAGTAGCCCACCAATGACTAAATAGCCTTGGAGTATGTTTATAAGAGGTTTCCACTTTAGCTTAGAAGCAGTAAATGCAAGTAAAAAACCACCTAATGCTGTGTAAATTAGCATTGTATTAGTAAATGAAATATTTATACGCTCAGCCTCTTGCACTCCAGAGAAAAACCAGAGAACTAGAGCAATTACTAAGAAAAGAAGAGGCGCTTGTTTATCGGCTTCACGTAGTTGATTTTCATGTTTATAGAGCATATAAGCACTAAAAAAATTAGCTGTAAAGATAATAAAATACCCTAAGTATATATTATTTATAAAAGCTAATGATGGAGTCTGGTTATTGAACGATTCTACAATATAGATAAGTGTAGAAAAGAGGAGGAGTCCTTGTGCAAATACTCTGGCAAAAAAGTGTTCTTGTCTTAATGAAACCCAAATAATCGCAGCAGCTTCTAAAACCCATAATGCACTTGTTATTCGAGCGTTAAATATATAAGGAATAGCAAGTGTAAAGAAGATAATACTTAAAGACAAAAAGCTTAAGCTTAATAGTTGCATATCTTTGTTGCGACTAAGAATTTTGAACAAGACAAAATATATAGAACCCATGGCAATGGCACTTATAGCTAAAGTGTTTTCAAGTTGACTTGCTAGAGAGGTTTGTAGAGTAAAAACTATGAAAGGTAATCCAAAAACTAATGTTCCATCAATGATTCCTTTAGCATCGAAATCTTGCTTGTATGAAAAAAGAATCGAAACACTCAGGTAAAAAAAGAAAAAGAGTATTAAAAATGGCTCTGTAGTCATAAAGAGTGTAGAGTCATAGTCTAAAACGCCCCAAGTAGTGGCAATACCAAAAGTAAATACAAAACCTAGAAGGTTTAAAAATCTCCATGAGCGGTACCAAGCTATACCAACAATTGCACTATTTAACAAAGCGAAATAGGTGAAAAGACCTATATGCGAGCCACTCCCATCAGAGGTAAGAATAGGTGCTAAAAATCCACCACCTATGGCAAAAACGGCTAAATGAAGAGAGTTTTGCCTTACAGCGAGGAGCGATCCAAAGATAACAATACTCAGCATAATGATAAACGCAGTAGCTGGCGAGAGTAACAGATAGCTTTTTGTAGAAACATAAACAACTAGGTAAAAAACTCCAATACCAATACCTTGTAAAATAAGTCCATAGTAGCCTTCTCTCTCTCGTAGTCTCCAGCCTACAGTGATGAGAGCAAAAGAGAAAAAAACAAGTGCTAACATACGTATTTCGATACTAACCATACTATTATCAGAAGCGTATTTCGCTAAAAATGCCAGACCAAAAAAGAGTATGACGCCCCCGATACGGACTGCTACATTCCCAGTAGTAAAATAATTTTTTATATAATCAAACCATGCATTTGTAGGTTCGCTAGGAGCTTGTGCCTTTACTGTTTCTATAGTTTCGTACTTTTGCACTATATCAGGAGTAGCTTCTTTAACAGGAGCTTCAGTAGCCTTAAAACTTACACTCCCTTTGGCTCTTACTCTCTGTGTAGTAGACTTTTTTTTGAGTAAAAATAACTCTTGTTGTAAAGCTGTGACTCTGTTACTTAAAGAGTATATAAATCCAAAAATAACTAGGTAAAAAAGAAACGCAATCATTAAAATCCTTATTTTGTAAGCGTATATTTATAATATTTTTTATTATAAAATATTGATGCTTAAAAAGTGGAGCTATGCTTCTTTATCTGCACTATTGGCAAAGCTTTACAAAGGCATTTATCTCTTGGTTTATCTTTTCATATTCTCTAAGCCCAGTTTTTAATGACTCTGGTATCTCATCTGTAGCTGCACCAGCTAAGAGACCTAAAATCATACCTCTGTGAACATTATCACCTCCTGCATTGGCATTATCAAGTAGTGAAGCGGTAAAATCAAACCTATTTTTATGCAAAAAATAAAGTATTAATGGTACACCATGTTCTGGATAACAGGCAGTTGCAAAACGTGTTGTAATCATGTTCTCATCAGTGGCATCGTCAATAATATCACTTAAATACTCATCTGAATAGTGAGTGTGAATCTCCCACATTTTATCTTTTGGAATATTGCCTGGTCCCTTTGATTCAAAGTAGATTTTTGATAAATCTTCACCGTGTATTTTAATCAGAGGAGTGTTTTTTATGTACTCAAGTATAGTATCCATAGGGTTTCCACTCTCTAACAGGTTTGATAAAAGAGGAACAAGAAGACCAAGAGCAGAAGAGACGTTTCGTGAGTTATGAGTTAGTTGTTGATGGCTTATAGCGACTCCTAAAGCTTGGTAAGAACTCTGCTCAGTGAGTGATAAAACAAGAGGACGAATAATACCTCCATGAGAGCCAATAGACCATCTCTGGATTTGACTAGGTGCACATAACTCAGGCGCTACTCCTTTTGAGTAGTTCTCAAACCAATCACGAATATAAATCTCTAAATATGGGTCACTATTTGTATCAGTAGAGGTCATGTATAATATAAAATCATCTAAAAAGCTGTCTTGATCATAAGCACTGTTTTTAATTACAGAGCGTAGTAGAACTCTTACAAGGTTTGCTCCAAGTGTATTCTCCCCAGCTTTTAAACCGTGGTGATAATGGTATCTCTCATCTAGTGTTGGCATGAGATTGGCATGCTCACCATCATGCACCTTTGTATTAATGTTAAGGTGACTGTATGAGGTGTTGTAAAACTTGATATGCTTATGTAAAATATCGTAAGGGCGATTGAGTTTTTTTGCTGTTTGTGTATCAGGGAAGTAGGTGTTTCCAACCATAAAAGATTCCGGATGTGGATGAGGGGCATCGTTATAACCAGTGATTGTACCAAACTCTTTTTTTAAGTACTCACGTTTATAGTACCAGTGTGCAGGCATACAAAGAGAGTCTGAAATAAACAGACCCCAAAGAGCATTTTTTATTTTGTTACTATCTTTCATCTTCAATCCTTTTAAAAAAGATCAAGTAAGTATAAGTAACTATTATAGATTATTAAGCAAAGTAGAGAATAATAATTTCAATTTAGATATTTTTTTTAAATAAGCTGTTGTTTGACAAACTCATTATAGTGACCCTCTTTATCTTCGAGCTCTTCATGCGTACCATCTTGAACAATTTCACCTTCATGGAGTACATAGATATAGTCTGAATTTTTAACTGTACTGAGTCTGTGTGCTATTGTTATGACTGTTTTATCTTGAAGGAGTGGTAAAAGCTGGGCTTGAAGAAGTGCTTCTGTATGCACATCAAGTGCTGAGGTGGACTCATCAAAGATAACAACGCTAGGGTTTGCTATTATCATGCGTGCTATACTCAGACGCTGTCTCTGCCCACCAGAGAGACGGATACCATGATGCCCGACGATAGTGTCTAGTTTCTTATCCATACCCTCAAGCATATCATCAAGTTGAGCGATACTTAGAGCTTTGAGTATCTCCTTATCAGTGATACTTTTATCTCCCATAGTGATGTTAAAACGCAAGGTTGAATTGAAAAGAATAGGCATCTGCAGCACTAAAAAAACTTTTTCCCTCAGTGTACTTTTGTCTAACTCCTCTGTTTTGATACCATTAAAGAGAAGCTCTCCATCGCACTTTTCATAAAAACCTGCGATAACTTGTGCTAAGGTTGTTTTACCACTTCCACTCGCTCCAATAAGGGCTATCTTACATCCTGCACTAATCTCTAGAGAGATCTCTTTGAGTATCTCCTTCTCTTTGACATAAGAAAAGTTTAGATTTTGTAATGAGATATTGATATCTTTCTCTTCTAAACATTGTGTGCCACTTTTCTCTGTTTGAAGAGCTAGAATTTTGTTGATTCTCTCTAAGGCTGCTTTTGCAGATGAGTAACTATACTGCATGCTCAGCATATCTTGAACAGGAGTCATAATAAACCAGATATAGCCAAACATCGCAAACATCATCCCTATACTCAGGTCACTATACGCGACCAAAACTAAACCAGAGGCACGAATAAGTTCAAACATTACTAAAAAGATAGTAAAGGAGAGTCTCTCATAGGCTACATTTTTATAGCTATACTGATTTGAAGTGGTTTGAATGTTTTTTGCTAAATCTGTTGCTTGACCAAAGAAGTACTTCTCTTGGTTACTCGCTTTAATCTGCCCAAAAAGCTCTAAAGTCTCTCCAACATCTTCTTGAAAATTTGAGATAGCAGCATTCTCCTCAGCTTTTAACTTACCAACTATGCCAGACATTTTTTTGCTCATTATCATGATGACAGGTTGCACTATAAGTATGAGTATCCCTAAGATTGGGTCTATCGCTATCATAACAGCTGCAACGGCTATGAGTGTTAAGAGTGAAGAGACAAGCTTACTTATTCCAGTAATGATAAACGCATCAAGGGTGTTGACATCTGTAACCAGATTCGCAGTAATTGCACCACTTCCAAGGGTTTCATACTCATTCATAGCGGCTATGCGAAGATGCTCGAGCAATCTTTTTCTCACCATAAAGGTTACATATTTTGAGATATTTGTGAAAATTTTAGTGATGATGACTGTAAAAAAGTAGTAGATAAAGCGTAAAAATATAACCGCAAAAGTAACAATAGCAATGTAGTAAAACGCAGTCGTCTCACCAACAAAAAAGTTGATGCTCTCTACAAATGTAGCAGGTTTGTTTAGCAGTATTTCATCTACCATAACTGGCAACATCAAAGGGATAGGGACACTCACTAAGATTGCTAAAATTGTGATGATTTGTCCATAAATAAGTGTCGGTTTTTTTTCTAAGACTAGTTTGAGGATAGTTTTTATAGTTATTTGATTGTTATTCATAAAGAGAAGTTTACATCATGTTTGTTTAATAGGAACAGTGAAAATAAAAGTTATCTCCTTAAATGCAGAAGTTTTAAGTGTTGTAATATGTAGTGCAAAAATATTTTTAGACTAACTTACATGTAAGTTTGATAGAATGATGCTAGATAGAATATGGAGAAAATTTGTGAATTCCAAATATAGACTTATTTTCATAATAACTTTTTTACTTTTACTACTGAGTGTGAGCCTTTCATTTGTAAACTATGTAATGACTTTAGCAAGTACACGAGAGCATTTAAGAGAGGCTTCTTTACCACTAAGTACTGACAATATATACAACAAAATACAAACGCATCTTATAGAACCCAACCTCGTTGCTTCCATGATGGCACAAGATACTTTTTTAAGGCATTGGTTGGTCAACGAAGAAGAAGATAAAGAAAAAATCAAAGATTATTTGGAATCTATAAAAAACAAGTACAAGATGTCAACTGTTTTTGTGGCATCACAAAGTACACAAAACTATTATTTAGCTCGTGGTTTTGTCGAAAAGATGAAAGTAGGAAACCCAACAAATGCTTGGTATTATGAGTTTAGAGATAAAGCGGCCTCCCATGAGGTAAATATTGACTTCAATAAAAATATAAACAATTCAATGTTTATGTTTATAAATCATAAAATATTTGATGAGAAGTTTCATATGTTAGGAGCAACAGGAGTTGGTATAAAAATATCATATATCAACGATATGTTAAAAAGATTTCGTGAAGATTATAAATTTAAAGTCTTTTTTGCAGACAAGAGAGGTGAATTGATTCTTTATGAACGTAATATAATTAAATTTAAAAATTTACAAGATGATGCTACACTCAATCAATACAAAGAGAAACTCCTTAGTAATCGAACACATACTATTAAATTTCAAGATACTCAAGGAGATGAACATTTAATACACTCTAAATACATACCAGAACTTGATTTGTATCTTTTAGTTCAAGCAAAAGTATCTGACTTTACAGTTAATGTAGTAAGAACTTTTTACATGAACCTTGCTCTATCACTGCTTGTTACTGTGATGATTCTCTTTATCTTTGTAAAGATGGTTAATCGCCATAATCGTAATTTAGAAAAACTTGCTAACTATGACATGCTAACAGATTTACCAAATAGACGAGTTTTTAGTAAAAAAATAAAACATTTACTTCTTTTAAATAAGAGAGAATCGCTAAGAATTTCCTTTCTTTTTTTTGATATAGATGACTTTAAAAAGGTGAATGATAACTTTGGACATGATATAGGAGATGCAGTTCTTATACGAATAGCTCAAATCATTAAAAAGAGTGTTCGAGAGAGTGACCTTTATGCTAGATGGGGTGGCGAGGAGTTTGTAATTGCCTTTGTGAAATCCTCTTTGAGTGACTCTGAAGTCATTGCTAATAAATTAAGAGTAAGTATACAAGATGATAAAGAACTCTTTTCACTTGTAAATTACAAGATAACAGCAAGTTTTGGAGTGACAGATGTTCACAAAGGAGATACACTACAAACTCTTCTAAAAAGAGTTGATAATTATCTCTATAGAGCCAAAGGAGAAGGAAAGAACAGAGTCATGTTAAAATAAAAGACTCTCACCTGTTTTTGTTATAATGATATAAAATATTGCAGGACTAAGTATGAAATGGGAAGGTTTAAGGCGTAGTAGTAATGTCCAAGATTTTAGGGCAAAGGGTGGAGCAGGATGAGGGAATTCACGTCTTGTCATCTACCTCATACAATTTCTTTTGGGGAATAAATATGGAAGAGTTGTTTTAGTTATTCAGTATGGGGGGTTTAAGTAGTTGTCAGACAGGGATTTAACACTTTTTTATGACTTACCTCTGCCATAAAAGTGCAAAATCCAGAATCGTTATGTCGGTACGTCTAGGTTTTATGAAGAATGAACTAATTTCATAGTTTTGGATATCAAGCTTATCTTCGATTCCTTGAATCTCATCTTCGAGAGTTGTATTTAATGCGCTTATGTTCTCTTCTAAATCTTCAATCTGTTCTAGAATATTTTTGACATCATCCCTCTCTTTGAGGACACCTTTTCCTTTTTTAAAGGCAGAAGCACCTCTTCTCATAGTAGTAGTTGAGAGAGTTTTTCTTCCAAAAAAAGCACCAAAGATTGCCAAACCAACATCTACGATTGTATCTGTCGTTTTGGAGCTGACATCATTTTCTTCTTTTTGAAGTTTAATTTCTAAACGTTTGAGTTTCTCCTCTAGGCGTTTGTATTTTACTTCAAATTTGTCTTGGAGTTTTTGCGTTTTTTCATCTCGTAACTCTTTGAGCGTATCTTCGACTTCTACTAAAAAGTCTCGTTTATTCTGGTTTAGTTTTGACTCTAGTTTGAGCTCTTTTACTGCAAAGAGTTCTATCTTTTGAGATTCATACAGATAATTTGCTAATGCTTTTTGAAAATTTTTGAGGCTTTTTGCTCTTGTAGCTGTTGCGGGGAGTTTACTAAAGGTAGCGTTTGTGTTAGGTTTTGTCAAAAAGTTTAAGGCTTGAGTCTGCCTTGCATTGCCCCACTCTATTGTATTTTCAGAGCCATCAAGCTCAAGTATGAGTTCCAACTCGTCTATGACATCGACTCCTCTCTTTTGATTGTAAAATCTTACATTTACAGAGGAGTATATGGATGGATAAAAGGGTGTCTGAGCGTTCATATTACTATCTAAAAAATACTCTTTGATATCTTCGTTTAGTATCTGTTTTGTCTCTGCCTTACTCTCTTTGCTTGGTTTAGGAGACTCCTCTTTTTGTATCTCTTTTTGCACCCTTTTATCATGCATAACTCTCTTGATGTCATCTTTTGTCATTGGACCTTTGAGGTATGAGAGCACCCATCGTGTAGAGAACTCTTTTGTTGTATCACTATGAACATTTTTCATAAAAAAATGTCTGCCTTTAAGTGTCGCTATCTTATGCGCTATTGCCTCTTTATCAAGAGGTGATTTAGCTGCGATACCATCTATCACTTTGGCTATATCTTGTTTAGTTTGCAGTTTTCCAACAAACCATGTCCCTATATTTGAGAGGCCTTTGTAGTCTATATCTACTGGATTTTGCGTTGAGAGGACTACCCCCGTTCCAAAGGCACGAGCCTGTTTGAGCAGTAGTAGCATAGGCTCTTTTGATGGCGGATTTTTAGTAGGTGGAAAAAATCCAAATATCTCATCCATATAGAGTACACTCTTTAAAGCGGAGCTTCCTCTTTGCTGTCGCATCCAGCTTATGTAAGTGTTTAGCAGTATGGTCACAAAAAACATTCTCTCACTGTCATTAAGATGAGCGATAGAAAATATTGCCACTTTAGCCTTACCATTTTCATCATAGAGCATATTTTGAATATCTAGTGTTTCACCCTGTATCCATGAGGAGAAAGTAACTGATGAAGCGACACCATTTAAGAGCATCGCTAACTTCATTCTTTGGTCTTGTGTGTAAAATGATGACAGAGGGAGCATACCAATCTTTTTAAAGGGTGGTGAAGCTACATAACCGATAATATCTTCTAAGCTCAAAGAGACTCCTTTGAGCCAAAAGTGGTAGATGATGTTTGAGAGTAGAAGATGCTCTTTGGAGTTTATGTTGTCTGATTTTATTGAGATGAGTGATAAAAGAGAAGAGACAGTTGTGTTTATGAGAGAAGCGAGTGTGTCGCTATCTTCTAAAATCTCTTGAGTTGGAGCTGAGAAACTAGCGAGTATGTTGACACTGACACCAGCAGAACTACCAGGTGTGTAGATTGTTTTTTCTACCTCTGCTAACTTTTGAACTCTTGCTTTATCTTGTCCAGATGCTTCTAAACCATTTTCCCACATTGAAGCAGTGAGTTCTGCTTTTTGAGAGAGTGTCTCATCTGCGTTGGATGTTTCTACCCATGGTTCGAAATCCTCTCCTCTCATTTTAGGAAAGGCTAGAGTGAGGTTTCCCATGTCTCCTTTTGGATCAATAATAATAGAGGGGATATTGTCTATCGCGGCTTCTTCTATGAGTCCTATGCCAAGCCCTGTTTTACCAGAACCAGTCATCCCAACAAGCATAGCATGGGTAGTCAAATGCTTTGATTTATAGAGTGTTAAACTCTCATCATTACTATCTTTTCCTAGATAAAACAGACCGAGTTTCTCAAATATATCTTTCATTTTAAGCCCTTTAATTACTACGATATGTAAGTTGATTAAGAGTTTGCAGTTATCGCGTTTGCAATCCTTAACATAGTCTCTTCTTTTCCTAAAATAGCCATAACGCTATCAAGTCCTGGACCACTCATCTTTCCTAAAAGTGCAACACGAAGAGGTTGACCAATTTTTCCAAAACCAATCTCCATCTCGTTTACAACTTCTTCCATCAGGTGATGATAATCAGTTGGAAGATGAAGCTCATCTGCGTTTCCTACTTTTGCGCCAAAGGCGTTTAAAACTTCTATTGAACCCTCTTTAAAGGCTTTTTTTACAGCTTTTGCATCATAAGTAGTAGGCGTTTCAAGTATCTCTTTAGTCAGCTCTGCAAGTTCTTTTAAAGTTTTAGCTCTATCTTTTAACTCATCTAAAAGTATCTCTTTTTTATCATGTGACGTAAGCACTAAATCATACTGCGTCAGAAGTTCTGCAAGTTCTGTGTTTGATGTATTTTTGATGTAGTGAGCGCTTAACCAGTCAAGTTTTTCAGTATTGTATATAGATGCAGATTTATTGATATCTTTAGGATTAAAAAGATTCTGCATCTCATCCATAGAAAATATCTCTTGGTCTCCATGACTCCAGCCCAAACGTACTAAAAAGTTTAAAAGCGCTTGTGGTGTGTAACCCATCTCTTTGTAAGCCATAACATCAGTAGCACCATCGCGTTTAGAGAGTTTTTTCCCAGCACTATTATGAATCATAGGGACATGATAAAATGCAGGAATATCAAAGCCAAGAGCTTCGTAAACTACTATCTGTTTTGGAGTGTTACTAAGATGGTCATCTCCACGGATAACTTCGTTAATCCCCATCAAAGCATCATCTATAGCCACAACAAAGTTATATGTTGGAGCGCCATCAGCACGAGCGATTACAAAGTCATCTAAGATGTCTTCAGCTTGAAAAGAGACATCACCCTTTACGCCATCTTTAACTAAAATCTCTCCACTCAAAGGCGCTTTGATACGGATAACAGGCTCAATTCCCTCAGGTGGCGTTCCATCAAAATCACGATATTTTCCGTTGTACTTAGTTCTCTCGTTGTTTGCCATCTGCGTTTCACGAAGTTCACTAAGCTCTTCTTTGCTCATGTAACATTTGTAGGCTTTTCCCTCATCTAAAAGTTGTTGGATATATTTTGCATAAATTGCATCACGCTGTGATTGGTAAGTTATCTCACCATCATGCTCTAAACCTAGCCAATCAAATGCTTTTAAGATGGCATCAGTTGCCTCTTGAGAGTTTCTTGCTTTATCAGTATCTTCTATACGAAGAACAAATTTTCCACCATTTTTCTTAGCCCAAAGGTAAGAGAAAAGTGCAGTACGAAGACCACCAATATGAAGATAACCTGTAGGAGAAGGAGCGAAACGAGTAACAACCATGAAAAAGCCTTTTGTTTTTAGTAAACGAATTTTAGGCAAATGTTGGTTAAAAGTTGGTAAAATAAAATATTAATTTTTCAAATGGACAATAATGTATAAAATATTTTTAATTCTTGGTTTGAGCGTACTTTTAAACGCTAAGGTTTATGATGGTGTGGCGATAGTTGTAAAAGAGAAGGCGATAACGCTTTATGAGATAAAAAAAGAGATGGCAGTTTCAAAGATTGATGCTAAAAAAGCTTCAGATATTTTAATTCGTAAAAAGTTAGAAGAGCTTGAGACACAAGAGAGAAAAATCACTGTAGATAGTTCAGAAGTTTATGATGATATCAAAAAAACAGCAGCGAGAAACAATCTGAACATTAGTGAGTTTTATGAGGCTGTTAGAGAAGCAAATGGACTGAGTTCTACTGAGCTAAAAGAGAAGGTTAAACATAAACTGCTTTCGCAAAAACTCTACTCTGCAATAGCTTACTCTTCAGTTTCACAGCCAAGCGAGACGGAGATAGAAGAGTACTATGAACTACATAAAGATAACTACAAGCACCCAAGCTCTTTTACTGTGATTATCTATCAAGCAAAAGATAAGGCTAGATTGCAAGAGAAAGTAAACAACCCTATGTTTTACTCTCCAGATATTCAAACAAATGAGCAGGTTTTACCATATGAGAGAATCTCTCCAGAATTAGCATCTCTGCTTGAGAGAACTGCACTAAATAGTTTTACTCCTGTAGTACCAGATGGAAAAGGTGCTCACATGAGTTTCTATATTAAGTCTATAGAATCAGCACAAGAGGGTGGAATCGAGAGTGTTAAAAACCAGATAATCAACTCAATCATGGCTGAAAAACGTGAGCAGGTTTTAGGCGATTACTTCGCAAGACTTCGTCACAATGCAGACATCAACGTTATAAGAATGCCTGAGTAAAAGATGATAAACGATAAAATTTTTATAAATATTGCAAAAGAGTTAGCAACTGCTTCAAAGTGTGTGTCTAAGCAAGTTGGGGCAGTTATTGTTAAAGATGGAAGAATTTTAAGTACAGGTTACAACGGAACTCCTGCGGGTTTCACAAACTGTTGCGATCACTGGGACAATGAGTACACACCTGAACACCATGAGTGGTCAAAGACCTATGAAATTCACGCTGAGATGAACGCTATCATTTGGGCTGCTCGTGAGGGTATATCTATAGATGGTGCTACTATCTATGTAACGCTTGAGCCATGCAGTGAGTGTAGTAAAAACCTTATTGCCAGTGGTATAAAACGCATAGTCTATGCAAAAGAGTATGAACATACTCATTCAGAAATAATCTCCAAGTTTATTAAAGATAATGGTGTGATTATCGAGAAACTTTCACCTTAGTTTTTATTCGTTTACATCCTCTCCAATGGGAATGCATTACAAAACTGGAGTTTTGTAACGAGAGAAAATTTATTTGCAAGGGTGTAGTTTATAGTTATCACCTGACCCTTTTATTTTATTTCTTTATTTGGGGTTGAATCATGTAGTGGTGGACAGTACCAGTTATATATACATATAAAATACTGTACTAATGCCGATATATTGATTATATACTCATGGTGATACATAATTAATCATATAATGATATACTAAGTAGTATATATTTTAGGTATACTTTCAAAAATAAATTTCTAGGAGGTTCCAAAGATGGTAATAAATGTTAAACATGAAACTGGTGGTTTTGAATTTATTGGCTCAAGAGGTGCCGGTGAAATCATTAGAAAAAAAATGAAAAAAGAACTAGATAAAGAAGATGGTATTGTAACATTAGATTTCGTTGGTGTAGAACAGGTAACACAATCTTTCATAGATGAGTTCTTTGGTATTTTTATAAGAGCTTTTGGTATAGAATATATCAGAGGTAGAGTAAGACTTGTTAATGAAACACAAGGGATAAAAGACACTATAAATTTTGTTATTAAATATTCTAAAGAGAGGATTGCTTAAAAGTAATCCTCATCTTCGTCACCAACAATTTCATTCCATAAGTAGTTTCTTTTAAAATAATCCATATCATAATCTATATTAGCTTCAAAGAATTCGAAAGCAACAACGACACCTTTCCATGGCTTTTCTAATATTTTAGTTTTAAAACGACCTTCTTCATATCGAATAAGAGTGCCGTTAGAGATAATAACAAAGCTGCCTTTTGTCATTTTTAAAATCTCAAACATCGCATATAATCCAAAACCTGCATTTTTTTCTTGTCCATACATTTTCTGTATAGTTGATGTAATACCTTTTTCCAATGCCTTAAATATAGCTCCCTCTTCGTTATTTACGTCATTAAAATTGAGCTTCATATTTTCGAGAAATGCTACACCCCTGTCAGCTACAACAAACTGAACTTTTTTATTTGTTGGATAATATTGTGCCATTACGTAACCACCAACTTTAGAATGCGAATGATCAGCTACATTATTCATTAACTCTAAAAACAAATATTGTAAATAGTGCTTTAAGTCTTTTTCATTTTCTACACTTAAACCTACGAAATTATTTATCATTATAGATGTCAAGTGTGTAGATATTTCTTCTAAACCGTTTCTAGTTAAGACTCTCTCTATTGGTGTATATGTTCTATTGTCTTTAAAATTATTTTCTATCATACTTCTCAAATAATAACTATCAGTTGTTATATCTATAGCTTTGTCATTTTGATACGCCCTAATCATTGCAACAAATACTGGTTCAATCCAAGATATGCGATTAAACTCACTATTATCATCTTCAAATAAATATAGATAACTTTCTATGTTTGATATGTTAATTCTTTTCATATAGTTACCTTACATCTAGTAATTAAATTTTTTTAATAATCATAGCTAAAATATCACATCCGGTAAAGCACTCATGCATACAAAAACTTACCGAACAGACCTTTCCCCTTGAAATTCCGGAGACAGGGTACATAATTATTTTCATTAATCATTGCACTAGTTCTAGTCATTAACTATCCACAAATGACTATACCAAAAAGTTTTTCCGTCAGAACTTGGGGCTGTACAAGCGTATCTATTTCTTGGTGGCAAGAGAGGCTCTTTTGCCTTTACATATAGTTCTGTTTTTGAAATCCACTCTATTTCTAGTCTCTCACCGTTAGAGAGATAGCACCCTATGTTTTTGATTGGGTATTTGAGTTTCATATAGAGTTTAGGTGGGTTGTTTTTTTCAACTATCGGTTCAAAGGGAGTGCTTTTCTCAATAGGCAAAGGCAGAGTGTTAAGCTTCGTTAAAAAGCCCTTTTTATGAGCATATTTCTCTGCCATTGGAAATCTTAAAAGTGCTTTTAAATCACTATCAAAGCCGATAGCACCTGAGGCTTGTGTGCATGCAACATAACCAAGTGAGGAGATGAGTTCTGCTGTCTTTTCACTGTACTCACCAAAGGGGTAAGAGAAGAGTCTCGGGTTCTCATTTGTATCTTTTCCTAACTCCTTTTGAAGTCTTTTTTGTGCTCCTTCAACTTCACGTATCACTCTTTTTTTTAAGGCTTCGTCACTCTCCTCTTTTTTAGGAATCATATAATCATGTGTGAGCGAGTGATTTAAAAACTCTCCTCCATGTTGCGACATCTCTCTCATATCATTCCAAGTGAGATAAGCTTTTGAACGGTTATCAATAGGTTGTGTATTTACAAAGACACTAAAGGGAAAGTTTCTGCTCTTTAAAAGTGGATAGGCGTTAGTATAGATACTTTTATAAGCATCATCAATGGTGAGAGAAACCGTTTTTGGAGGGATTGTCTTTTTTTCAATAATATGTTGCACCACTTTTGAGTATGGCCAAACATTGTAGTTATTCTCTTGAAAATAATTGAGTTGAGACTCAAACTGCTTCAGGGTAATGTTTGTAGAAGTATATTTACTCTCCCCAAAACGATGGTACATAAAAACAACCGCGCTGTTACTTGCGAGAATCTCTGAGACAAGTAAAGCTAGTAAGAGAATATGTTTTTGAATCATTACAATATCACCTTGTCCATATTGTTCCTTTTTTTTGCTAGTATTTTACAACAGTAGCTTAACAAGTAAGCAAATGAGTTGAGGAGAAATGTAATGGCAAAAGAAGATATGTACTCAAAATTAGCAGATTTTGGACGAGAATTGCTTGAGAAAAAATCTTTTAGTGAAGGTCTTCCACATATTATTTCGTATGCAAAAGAGGTGCTAGATGCCGATAGGTGCTCTGTTTATATCTATGAAGAAGACAATGATAAACTCTGGACAACACACTCTGATGGAGTCAAGAAAATAGCAGTTCCCTCAGGTAAGGGAGTCGTTGGATATACACTTCGAGTAAGAAAACCAGTGATTGTCAATGATCCTTATTCAAATGCTAACTTTTTACCTGATGTTGATAAACAGACTGGGTATAAGACGAACAATATAATAACTGCACCTATCTTCAACTCTAACAGAGAGATTATAGGGGTGTTACAGCTTTTAAATAAAGCTCAAGGTGATTTTGATAGTGATGACAAAAGGTTTATCATATTTTTTGCACACTATATTAGCGGATTTCTTGAGTTGGTCGTTACATATAAAACATAAATTATGATTTTTACACTATAATAACTTTTTTTCTTAAGGTGTTTACAATGAAATATACAGATACATACATAAAACTAGCAGATTTTGGAAGAGAGTTGCTTGAAAAAAAGTCTTTGCCTGAGGGTTTACCTCTTATCTCAAGATACGCAAAAGATGTTATTCATGCAAGAAGATGTTCGATATACATCTACGATAGAGTAGATGATGAGCTTTGGACAACACTTGCGGATGGTATAGCAAAGATAAAAATAAGTCCAGATAAAGGGATTGTAGGTAAAACCATTAGTTCAAGAAAACCTATGATTGTTAATGATGCTTACTCTCATCCTGATTTTTTACCTGAAGTAGATGAAGAGACAGGTTACAAAACTACTAATATTATCACCGCACCAATTTTTAACTCTGTGAGAGAAGTAGTAGGAGTCTTGCAACTCTTAAACAAAGATGATGGCTTTGATGCAGAAGATGTAAAGTTTATGGTCTTTTTTGCACACTATGTGAGTGGATTTTTGGAGCTAGTAAGTAAGTACAAAACAGTAGAGAAGAGTTAGAATGAAAAATTTCGACCAGATAGCAGAATTTGGACAGAAATTAATGGCACTCAAAAATATGGAAAACGCTTTAGTGCTCATATCTGATGAGGCAAAAAACCTTGTCCATGCTGATAGATGTTCCATCTTTATGGTTGATAAAGAGGCTAAAATGCTCTGGACAAAGCATAGTGATGGCATAGGACGTATTGTTATCGCTTTTGACTCTGGAGTTGCTGGAGACACGTACTTTAAAAAAGAGCCTCAAATTGTCAATGAGCCATATAAAGATGAGAGATTTTTACAAAATATAGATAAAAAAAGTGGTTACAAGACAGAGAATATTGTAACTGTACCTATTTTTGACTCTAAACGTAAAGTGATGGGTATTATTCAACTACTTAATAAATTAAGATCTGGATTTGATGATGATGATTTAGAGACACTTACATTTTTTGCCAACTATGTAAGCGGAAGTTTAGAGTTGGCTCTTTTAAAAGGAGATTAGTTACTTCGCGCTAATGCCGCGAAATCTATATTCTCTTTTTCCTCTTTAGAATCCTGAATCTTTTTATCTTCTTCATACGAACCAGTTGTGAAAATATAGTTGCTTTTTTTCAAGATGCACCCTTTAATCCCAGGAACACATGCTGTTTTTAAAAGCTTACAGTAGCCATTTGCATCGTGTTGACAAGTCCAGCCCATTTTACTTCTCCTTACGCAGATGGTAGGCATCGTATGCCAGTCTCATTACACCAACAGAGTAGTTTGATGAGT
>JGI24724J26744_10001191_pt1 | contig 17999 bp, 12 predicted proteins | sample Cruoilmetagenom7_FD_26744 | JGI IMG/M metagenome (IMG submission 26744) | reverse complement strand
CCGGTGATCCTGATTTCTGCGCATGGCGATATCCCGATGGCGGTGAACGCCTTGCAAAACGGCGCTTACAGCTTTGTAGAAAAGCCTTTTGACCCGCGCCGCCTGTTGGGCATCTTGAAAAATGCCATTAGGCTAAAACGTCTAGAAGACAGCACGACAGCGCTGCAGGATCGCTTGGCAGAACTGACTGATCTTGAACGCATCTTGATCGGGAATTGTGAGCAAATCGGGGTAGTTCGAGACTTAATCTTCGATTTCGCCGTCAGCAAAGCGAACGTCTTGATTCTTGGCGAAACGGGCACTGGTAAAGAACTGGTGGCCCGCGCGCTGCATGATCTTGGGGCCGGCACAGCCGCGCCGTTTGTCGCGGTAAATTGTGCAGCGATCCCACCAGAACGGTTCGAAGAAACAGTTTTTGGCACCCGCAAAAATCCGCGCGGATTGCTGCAGCAGGCCGACGGCGGGACCTTTTTTCTGGATGAGCTTAGTTCCATGCCGATGGAGACGCAGGCAAAAATACTGCGCGTGATTGAAACCAAAGAGTTTCAGCGCATCGGAGAGACCGAGCTTCAATCTGTAGAGCTNCGGGTTATCAGTGCCGCATCTGATCAGATCGAACAGAGCGTCGCGGAAAAGGCCTTTCGCGAAGANCTCTTGTTTCGACTCAATACGCTTGTAATTGAATTGCCAAGTCTGGTCGTGCGCGGCGATGATGTGCTGCTGCTGGCGCGCCACTACATGCAACGCCTTAGCCAGCTATACGAGTTGCCAACACCGCAGCTGTCCAATGATGATGTCTCTGCGCTAATGTCACACGACTGGCCCGGCAACGTGCGTGAATTGCAAAATGTTGCAGAGCGGTTCGTGCTGGCGCAGCAGCGGGGCATTGGTTCGGTCCGCATTGCCATCGCAAAGCAGACGTCCCCGCAGCACTTTCCCATCACGTTGCGCGAAGCGGTGGCCGCATTTGAACGCGAAGTCGTCAGCCGCGCCATCCAGGACAAAAACGGGCGTATGGATGATGTCGCGGCCTCACTTGGCATAGGGCGGCGCACTCTAAACGAAAAGATCGTCAAACTGGGCCTCGACAAAGACGCCCTTTTAGCGGGCACTTCCTGACTGCGGAAATCCGCAGGCACATTTCTGCAAAGCCTGCATTTTCGTTCATACCACCCCGTCTTTGAATGCCCCATTAGTCTTGAAGCCATTCTGCGGCTTCAGATTTTGGGAGGAATAATTATGAAATTTTTGAAAACACTCACTCTAGGCGCGAGCCTTGCCATCTCCGGCAGTGCCTACGCACAAAACACGGATTACGTTTTGAATACTGCGTCCACCGGTGGCACGTATCATCCGGTTGGCACGGCGATTTCGACCCTGTCGAAAATAAAATTGTTGCCAAAAGAGAATTTTTCTCTGACCGCCGTAAACTCGGCCGGATCTGGCGCAAACGTGCAGGCCTTGTCGTCTGGTACTGCGGACTTTGCAATTCTGCAGGGACTTTACGGCTCTTACGCGGTGACGGGTACGGGACCGATAAGCGAGCCGCAAACGAACCTGCGGTCTGTCACGATGCTGTGGCAAAACGTTGAGCAGTTTGTCGTTCCAACCGAAAAGGCAACGACAGGCACCGTAGCAGACCTGACAGCACTCAAAGGTATGTCCGTTGGCATGGGTAAACAAAACTCAGGCACCATTGGTTCCAATACCGTCCTGCTGGCAGGCCTTGGTCTGGATGTTGCCGCTGACTTCACACTCGTTTCGGCAGGTTACGGTCCTACGGCGGATGCAATGGCAAATGGTCAGGCATTTGCCGCAGGCATCCCCTCTGGTCCGCCGACAGGGGCGATCACGAAACTGATGGCTTCTAATGAGGGTAAGTTCACAATTCTCGATGTCACCGCTGAGCAAGCCGCAGCAATGGACGCGGGTCGCAACCTTTGGGTACCCTACACAATTGCTGCAGGCACATATCCCGGTCAGGACAAGGATGTGAACACAATCGCGCAGCCGAACTTTCTGGCGGTGAATGCCAGTGTTGACGAAGAGCACGTCTACATGCTGACCAAAACCATGTACGAAAACCTGCCTTTCTTGCAGGCGATCCATCCCGCGACAAAAGCCATGATGATCGAGAGCGCGATGGCAGGTCTTCCAGCACCTTTGCATCCTGGTGCAGCGCGGTACTACGCTGAAGTGGGTTTGGACATTCCTGCAAACCTGATCGCGAAATAAGGCGGACATACAAACCAAGGGAGCGCCTTCGTGGCGCTCCCTTAACTTACGTTTGGGGGATTTCCGATGACACAATTAGCGAGCAATGGCGCGCGCGCGCGCGCGCGCCTTTTGGAGATGCCACAAGGCACCTTTGGGTCAAGCCAGATCGTCCTAGTATTTGCCTTGTTTTTTGCNATTTGGCATGTGCTTACAAATGTCTATCTGACAGAACCTGGTCTTTGGCAAAATGCCATTCACTTCGCTGGTTTTGCATTCTTAGCATCCGTCACCCTCAGCCCTTGGGGAAAAAATGCGCACAAAACTTGGGCATGGGTCTTTGACATTGCCTACGGTTTTCTTGTTGCGGGGGCCGCACTTTGGGTCGCNTGGTCTGAAGCAGGTCTTTACGANCGGTCACTTGCCGTCACGGGCCTTGGCTGGCAGTTCACCGCGATTGATTGGGCCGCAGGTCTGTTGCTGATCTTTGCCTGTATCGACCTATCGCGCCGCGTGTCGGGTTGGGTCATCCCGATCCTTATCATTCTGTCGCTCAGCTACATTCTTTTCCTCGGAACGATGTTGCCGGGTGTCTTCCGCTCGGCCAGCCTGCCTTTGGATGATGTGCTGTTTCGAACGCTCTACAATGACGAAGGTATGTTCGGCATCCTTGCAAATATCTCCGTGACTAACATTACCCTATTCATGATCTTCGGTGGTTTTCTGGTTGTTTCTGGTGCCAGCAACTTTGTAATCGAAGCCTCCAAACTCGTCGCTGGACGCGTCAAAGGTGGGGCAGCTTTCGTTGCCGTGCTGTCCTCGGCGCTGACTGGTACNATCTCGGGGTCTGCCATTGCCAACACCGCCTCAACCGGTGTGATTACCATCCCTTTGATGAAATCAAACGGCTTCCGCCCGCAATTCGCCGCCGGTGTTGAGGCCGCAGCCTCTACCGGAGGTCAACTCATGCCGCCGATCATGGGGGCAGGTGCATTTGTGATGGCCAGCTATACGTCCATTCCTTACGGTACGATTGTTGCGGTCTCTGTGGTTCCGGCAATCTTATATTTTCTCTCTGTTGCGTTCATCGTCCGGATCGAAGCGATGAAATACGACGCAGGCACCGATATTGACTTGACCGTAGATCGCGGAAAAATGCTGTCAGGTGGCTTGGTTTTTATCCTTCCACTGACTGTTATGATCTGGATGTTGATGTCCGGTGTCACACCTGCCTATGCCGCGTGCTGGGCTATTGCTTCGCTGATTATAACTTCGTGGATTACCAGCCTCCTTGCACGGTTCAGCAAACGTTCCACATTCAAACCTATCCAGATGGGGCCTTCGCAAATCGTCGAGGCGCTGACCAGCGGCGTGCGCTCTGCCATCATGACCGCAATTCTCTTGACCGCCATCGGCATCATGAACAACGCCATCGTCACAAGTGGCGTGGGTAACAGCTTTTCGCTGATGATCGCGCAATGGTCCCAAGGCTCGCTTGTACTCGCCATCGCGTTGATCGGACTAGCCTCACTTGTCTTGGGTATGGGCCTGCCGGTGACGGCAGCCTACATCATACTTGCCATTCTTACCGCGCCTGCGCTGGCCGGATTGATGGCGGATGGGGTGATTGTCGAGCAATTGATGGCGGGCATTTCCGATCCAGCCAAGTCTGGACTGTTTTTGCTGGTGGATCATCCGCTCGCCGCGCAAGTGGCCACCGGTCTGAGCAAAGCTGAAGCGTGGGAGTTGGTCCGCAACATCCCCTTCGAGATTGCAGTGACGATCCGTCCAGTCATGGTAGACCCAACCTTACAGACCACATATTTGTTGACGGCGCATTTGATCATCTTTTGGCTCAGCCAGGATTCCAATGTAACGCCCCCGGTCTGTCTTGCCGCCTTTACTGCGGCCGCAATAGCGGGATCGCGCCCCATGGCCACCGGCTTTGAAAGTTGGAAAATCGCGAAGGGCCTCTATGTCGTCCCGCTAATGTTTGCGTATACACCGTTGATTTCTGGAGATTTCATCGAAGTTATGCAAATCGGATTCTTCGCTCTCTTCGGGATTTATGCCACCAATGCGCTAATCCAAAGATATGCCGAGGGGCCTATTGGGGTCTTGGCGGCCCTTGCTTTGGTTCTCGGCGCAATCGGTGCCTACTGGCCGCTGGCATGGCTGCCAAACATCGCTGGATCGCTTTTGATTGTTACGGTCATTGTATTGTCCTCAAGACGCCGAACCCGCGAGCTCTAGCACGATAAATTCTGTTCATCAGAGGCCGACTGTAAGCGGCGCGGTACTACTCGGCCACGGTAGCGGCCGCATAGAGCGGCCAAAAGTCGGCCATCTTTGCCCTTCCATTTATTGAGAAGCTGCGGAGATAGCGGCCATTGGAGCGTTGCGCGCATTCGACTAGATGGGCTCAGTGTGTGAACTCGCTGCGCATTGCAGCAATGGCTGCTTGTCCTCAGCCCTGCACTTTCGCCCAAAACGACGACTTCCTGCCATGTTTGCTCCTAAGCCCGGCGGCATAGGTCTCATGGTCTTCAATGGGCGCAAAAGTTTCTATTCTAAGTGCCAGACTCTCACATTCCTGCAGATGCCGCGCCGCATGCCGATATCGCTTTGAACGGGCCATGGTGAGCGCGAAGTCAATCATTCCACGTCTGAGCAATGTTGCGGCCAATGGATAGCGATCCTCAAGGGTATCAGCAGATGGCCCGAGAAGCTCATAGTGATTGCCGTCAATCTCCACCGCGCGGTTTGACACCAGCATCGCGGCATGCTCAAAGGCGGGCCACGTCATCAGGAAATGCAATGCCGTGCTAAAATTCTCGAAACTAAGCGCATGCTGCAAGGCTTTGTCCTCCGCCTCGACATCTTCAAAATCCGGCATGTCTTTAAGCCATGCACGCAGATGATCCGCATTCAGGCTGCGAACGAAACATTCCCAGATAAAGTCTTGCGCCTCTTTCTTGCGCCCTGTCGCCCGCATCACGGCGATCCGGGTCACTTCCCATTCATAGGGGGTCCAGCCTCGATCATTATCGTCCGGCGCATTGATAGCTTCCCAGGCCTCTTCAAATCGTCCCGCCTCCAGTAGGCGGTGAGCAATTTCAGCCGCAACTTGTGGCACTTTTCTAGCGAGATCACTTTGTTGGGCAATGTATCCGTCAACATCTCCTTCAGCGTCCGCAATCTGTTCAAGGGCATTGCGAAGCGCGTAACTGTCAGACTGATCCATGTCAGCTGAACTGATCCCTGATCTAAGATGCCGCAAACCGTCCTCGCCCAAGGCCGGAGAAAGCCCAGAAATCAAAGCCGGATAGTGTCCGTAGTGATCGTCAGGAAGAGCCTCCAGTAACCGTTCTGCCAATTCGATCGGGTCTGGCTTTGCAGCCTCAGCCAGTTCGACAAGTTTTCACAGGCCGCGTGAAACACGCCCTGAACCCGGCCCGTGCTGTCATCACAGCGCTCATATACACCATTCGCCAGCGCCACAAACCGCCAGATCAGATCAAACCCGGTTGCCGGGTCGACCACCCCTACCCGCTCAACGATAGCGGATCTCTGGATGTCGAGGTCGGCAGCAAATGCGTTGCGCCCCTGCCAGTCAACAAACGACTGCGATCTGGCAATCGTTGATAGCCGTCTGCGGATTTCCCGTGCCACATCTGCGGGACCTTCTTCGCCCGCCAGCTCTAGCCTCAGCCGCCGTTTGGCACCGGCGTTTCCTTTGGTAATATCCAACAAAAGCGCAGCCAGCCGATCTGAGCCCAAAGCTGCCAGGTTTTTTGCATTCAGTGTTTTCTTCGACGCCATGCACAATTCCTACCCTTAAGCAGCATCGGCATCCACCCCTGTCAAACCGTACCATAGGCATTTCCTTCACAGATCGTCTATTTCTGTCGGCAGATATTACATAAGCGATTTATACTGCTCTGCGCCCTCAAAACCGACCCCTGTGGGCGATCATTTCAGGTGGAGAACAGTGAGGCTTAGAGCTAATCGACCGCTTCCCTAGACTGCAAGCCGGCAAGGATCGTGGCAAGTTCGGCACGGCAAGAACCGCAGTTTGTGCCAGCTTGCAAAGACTGGCCAATGTCATCAACGCTCACGAGATTCTGCGTCTCGATAGCGGTGGTGATGGTATTGATTCCGACATCGAAACACGAACAAACCACTGGCCCGGGGTCTGGCTGGTTGGCTGGTGCCTGGCCCGATAGCACAGCGGGTGCGACACTTCCGGGGAGCGTAGCGAGGTAATCTCGGGTCAGCGCCATAGGCTCACGAGAGATGAAGAGCGCCGATGTGAGCCGCTCCCCCTCAAAAAAGGCAAAGCGGTGCGAACCGCAAGCGGGGTCTGAAAACTTTTGCAACATGCCCTGTGTACCGAACCATTGGCGCGCTTTGGCTTCCCAATCTTGCACGGCAAACGCGCCGGCCACTTCGGCACGCCAACCAGCAGCCGTTCGGGCAATCGCCCAGTAGTCAGCAGACAAATTTGGCCGATCCCGGCTTATCGCAAACCCGTGCCAACGCGCCGTAAAGGGCACCACCGCAACGGCTGCGGCTTTGCTTTCGGGTTGACCGGACACGGGGTCAACTACTGGGGCTATCACGGCATCAATTCGGGCAGAGGGGGCATTTTCGCCGGTCCAATGCATGGGGGCAAAAACCTCGCCCCGCTGCACTCTATCAGTGATAAGCGCGCGTAAAATAGCGCGGCCATGAGGTGAAGTCACCTCAACCAAGTCTGCAGATTTCAGCCCGAGATGGGTTGCATCGTCAGGGTGAATTTCGAGAAAGGGTTCGGGCATATGCGCGGCAAGGCGCGGTGATTTCGCAGTACGCGTCATCGTGTGCCACTGATCGCGCAATCGACCCGTGTTCAGCCGATAGGGACGCGCCGGGCTGGTCATAACCGCAGGGGGACGATACGAAAGCGCCAACATCTGGGCCTTGCGGTTCGGCGTATAAAACCGCCCGTCTGCAAAGAACCGCCCACCTTGGCGGGCGGCAGTCACCGGCCAACGCGTGGGCGCTAATGTATCATAAGCGGNGTCCGGTAGATCCGCCAAACCGGAGATGTCAAAATCGCGACCAAACTGCCCGCCAAATNCCGAAAGCGCGGCATATTCACGAAAAATCTCGGCCGGATTTTCATAATCAAATTCCGCGACCCAACCCATCCGACGGCCCACATCAGCAATGATGTCCCAATCCGGTCGAGCGCTGCCGGGTGCGGGTAATATAGGGCGCTGACGGCTGATTGTGCGGTCGGAATTGGTCACTGTGCCCGATTTTTCACCCCATGCGGTTGCAGGCAANAGCACATCGGCCAGCCGTGCCGTATCAGTTGCTTGGGTGATGTCCGATACCACCACAAAATCGCAGTCCCTTATAGCGTCGCGCACACGGTCTGCATCCGGCATCGAAACGGCGGGGTTGGTGTGGATGATCCACAAGGCCNTGATCTGACCCGTGCCCACANCCTGAAACATATCCACGGCCTTTAGCCCTGGTTTATCCGGCACATTTGGAACGCCCCAAAATCCGGCCACAGCTTGCCGGTGGGCGTCGTTTTCAAGGTCCAGATGACAGGCCAACATATTGGCCAGCCCCCCCACTTCGCGACCGCCCATCGCATTGGGCTGCCCTGTGACGGAAAACGGTCCAAGCCCCGGCTTGCCGATCCGTCCCGTGGCCAGATGACAGTTAAGGATTGCATTGACCTTGTCGGTGCCAGAAGACGACTGGTTTACGCCTTGGGAGTAGACGGTCACGACCTTTTCGGTCGTGCACCAAGCATCAAAAAAGGCATCAAGCTGGGTAGGGTCCAGACCAGTGACAGATAAATCATTGTCATGGGCGGCGGCAAAAGCAGCNTCTGANCCGTCAACATTTTCCAAGTAGTCAGCGTCGGCCAGACCGCGCCGATCAATTTCGGCCAAAAGGCCATTGAACAGCGCCACATCCGTGCCAAGCGCCAGCGCCAAATGCATGTCGGCCCCATCACAACTGGCCGTGCGGCGCGGGTCGATGACAATCACACGCATTTCGGGTCGTTTTTTACGGGCGGCGATCAGACGCTGGAACAAGACTGGATGCGCCCATGCCAGATTTGAGCCCACAAGCACCACCAGATCCGCCTCGTCAATATCCTCATAGGTGCCAGGCACGGTGTCGGTGCCAAAGGCACGTTTGTGCCCCGCCACAGAGGAGGCCATGCAGAGGCGCGAATTGGTGTCGATATTGGCCGACCCGATGAACCCTTTCATCAGTTTGTTGGCCACATAATAATCTTCGGTCAAAAGCTGCCCNGAAACATAGAACCCAACGCTGTTTGGGCCATGTTCGGCGATGGTGTCTTGGAACCGCGTAGCAACAAGGTCAAGCGCCTCGTCCCATGACGTTTCGCGGTCATTGATCCGTGGCGCAAGCAGGCGGTCCTCAAGCCCAATGGTCTGGCCAAGCTGGGTGCCCTTTGAGCAAAGCCGGCCATAGTTCGCGGGGTGGTCAGGGTCGCCATTTACCGAAAGCCCACCGGCCCCGTCCGGTGTCAACAATACGCCGCAGCCCACTCCACAATAGGGGCAGGTTGATTTGACGGTGGTAAATCCAGCGCCGTCCATCATGCGGCACTACCTGCGGTAAGTGATACAGTATCGACCAAGCCCGTGCATATGCCACAAGAATCCGAAGCCTTGGTTTGGGTATTTATTTTGCCAAGCGTGGTGGCATCGTNCTTCACCGCGTTCACGATGGTTGATTTACAGACGCCGTTACAACCGCGGATTTTTGTATCATCCGGAAAGGCTGCAACGGCGAGCAGCGGGTCCGCGTTGCCGCTCCCCGCAAAGGCCGGACCAAAAATTAGCGTGTCGCGCTTGTCCGATATATCGGCACCGTCTTTGATTAAGCCAAAGAAATACCCGCCATCACCAGTGTCACCATACATGACAGCGCCTAGAACTTTGTTGTCCTCGATCACCAGACGTTTGTAGACACCACGCCCCGGGTCCTGAAACACAATGTCTTCTCGGGTTTCGCCCTGGGCAAAATCGCCTGCGGAAAACAGATCACACCCGGTGACCTTCAGCTTGGTCGAGGTGTCACGCGGCACATAAACCGCGTCTTGGCCCATCAGGGTAGCAGCCGCCACTTTGGCCTGATCGTAAAGCGGCGCCACAAGGCCGAAAAGCTGGCCATCAAATTCGACACATTCGCCAACCGCAAGGATGTCAGGGTCAGATGTGACCATCTGTGTGTTCACCTCAACCCCGCGCGCCACTTCAAGACGGGCGTCAGTCGCCAAACGGGTTTCCGGGCGGATGCCGACGGCCATAACCACTAGATCAGCGGCGATCACTTCGCCATCCTCCAACAGCACCGCTTCGACATTTTCTGTGCCCAAAATGGCTTTGGTCGAAGCGCCCAGTTTGATCTCGATGCCCTTTTCCTCAAGCGAGGTTCTAAGCAAATAACCTGCTGCCTCATCCAGCTGGCGCTCCATCAGGTGATCCATAAGATGAACCACCGTGACCTCCATGCCGCGCGCCTTAAGCCCGGCCGCCGCTTCGAGCCCAAGCAGCCCGCCGCCAATCACAACGGCGCGCCCACCTCGGGCAGCCGCTTCAATCATCGCCTGGGTATCATCCATATCGCGGTAGGTGATGACCCCCGCCAGATCCTTGCCTTGNACCGGAATAATGAANGGNGCCGAACCCGTCGCGATCAGCAACTTGTCATAAGGCACCTCGCCGTTCTGCCCGANCACCACCTTGCGGGCGCGGTCAATGCCCACGACATGTTCGCCAAACCGGCACGTGATGGCGTTGCTGGCGTACCAATCATCGTCATGGGTTATGATTTCTTCATAGCTTTTTTCGCCCGAAAGCACCGGTGAGAGCATGATGCGGTTATAGTTCCCGCGCTGCTCGGCATTGAACAGAGTGACGTCATAATCCGCCCCGTTTTCGATCAGATGTTCAAGAACCCGACCCGAGGCCATGCCCGCCCCGATCACAACAAGTTTCTGGGTCATTGGTTTTACTCCGCAGCTACGGCTTTGGCGGCCGGTTTTGGTGTCGCGCCGTGCTCGTATTCCTCTAGGAAATCCAGCACTTCTTGGCGGTAGGTGTAGTAGTCTGGATGTTCGAGCAACGCCTTGCGTGTGCGCGGGCGCGGCAGATTGACCTTGGTGATTTTGCCGATTGTGGCCTGTGGGCCGTTGGTCATCATCACCACCCGATCAGCCAGCAGGATCGCCTCATCCACATCATGGGTCACGCAGATCGCGGTCACCTTGGTGCGGCTCCAGACCTCCATCAACACTTCCTGCAGCTCCCAGCGGGTAAGACTGTCGAGCATACCAAAGGGTTCATCAAGCAACAGCAGTTTAGGGCTGAGAGCAAAGGCGCGGGCAATGCCGACCCGCTGTTTCATCCCGTTCGACATATCCGCGGCGGATTTATCCATGGTGTCGGCAAGACCGACGCGTTCAAGGTAATATTCCACCACATCTTCGCGCTCGGACCGGCTGGCTCTCGGGTAGACCTTATCGACCCCGATCGCCACATTTTCCTTGGCGGTAAGCCACGGAAACAGGTTGGGCGACTGGAACACCACAGCGCGTTCCGGGTTGGCCTCGACCACCTCGCGCCCATCCAGCACGATCCCGCCTTTTGAAATTTCATTCAGCCCCGCCGCCATGGTCAAAACGGTGGATTTGCCACAGCCCGAGTGTCCAATCAGCGATATGAATTCGCCTTTGTTCACAATCAGATTAAAATCTTCAACAACAGTCAGCGGTCCTTTGGCGGTCGGATAGATTTTATGGATTTCGGCAAATTCAAGGAACCGGTCAACACGTTGCGAAGTGCCGACTTCTTTGATCGCCTGTGGCAACTCGTGGATGGCGGTGACATTTGGCAACACTTTAGAGCCCTCGACCTTGGACACGATCCCCACATCCATCAGGTAATTGGTGATCTGCACACGCAACTCTTTGAACCCCTCGTGGGTGTTCATTTCAGTACGGTTGCGTGGGCGCGGGATCGTCACCGAAACCGGTTCACCCAACGTTCCATCAGGATTGAGCGGCACAATGCGATCAGCCAGAAANATNGCTTCATCNACATCATTGGTGATCAGGATGCAGGTTTTGCGGTCCCGTTCCCAGATTTCCAGGATCTCGTCGGCCAGATTCGCACGGGTGAGCGCATCAAGCGCTGATAGCGGCTCATCCAAAAGCAACATCTCGGGGTCCATCGCCAAAGCCCGCGCCACCGACACCCTTTGGCGCATCCCGCCTGACAATTCGGCAGGGCGCCGCGCCGCCGCGTGGCCAAGGCCCACCATGTTGATATAGTGATCCGCCTTGTCGCTTTTTGCGGCTTTCGACAGCTTTGGAAACACGCTGTCGACGGCGAGCATGACATTCCCTTTGACCGTCAGCCACGGCATTAAGGAATAGCTTTGAAACACCAACCCACGTTCGGGACCGGGCCCATTGATCGGCTGCCCCTTAAAGGTGATCTCGCCGCGATCTGGCATTTCCAGCCCCGCCACCATGTTCATCAGGGTGGATTTGCCGGACCCGGAAAAACCAAGGATCGCAACGAATTCGCCTTCTTCCACATCCAGGGTGACGTCCTTTAGGACTTCGCTGCGGGCCGTGCCATTGCCAAAGCCCTTGCAGACGTTTTTGATACTCAGGATTGTCATGATGCTCACCTGTTGTTTGAGAAGGTCAGGAAAGATTGCAGCGCGAACATTACTCGATCGAGCAAAAAGCCGATGATCCCGATGGTAAAGACCGCCACCATGATCCGGGCAAGCGACTGCGACGAACCGTTCTGGAATTCATCCCAAACGAATTTGCCCAGCCCAGGGTTTTGCGCCAGCATTTCGGCGGCGATCAGAACCATCCAGCCAACCCCCAACGAAAGCCGAAGGCCGGTGAAGATAAGCGGCAAGGCCGATGGCAACACCAGTTTGGTGATCGTTCTCCTTGTGCTCATCTTCAGCACCTTTGAGACTGACACGAGGTCCTTATCGACCGTGCTGACACCCAAAGACGTGTTGATCAGGGTTGGCCAAAGCGAACAGAGCGTCACGGTGATGGCTGAAATCAAAAATGATTTGGAAAACATGCCGTCATTGGTCGCGTAGACGGCGGACACAACCATGGTCACAAGCGGCAGCCAAGCCAGCGGGCTGACCGGTTTGAACACCTGCACCAGCGGGTTCACCGCCGCGTTGGCCGTGGGCGAAAGCCCCGCAAGGATGCCCACCGGTATAGCAATCATCGAGCCGATCAAAAAGCCAAAGAACACGGTAACGATCGAGGTCCATATCTGATCATAATAAGAGGGGGCACCTGTGAACGGAATATCGCTGACCTGATCAGCCTTGCCCTGTGCGATCAAGCGTTCGTTGCGCTTGTTAACCCGCTCGACATGCTGGACTTCTTTGACAGCTTTGGCTTGCGCGTCCTTATGCAAGGCGACGGCTTCGCTCCAGACTTGCGCCGGGCCGGGGATGGCCCCAAGCGAGGTTTGCACCTTGGGCGCAAGGGTCGACCAGACCATTAGAAATATGATGATGGAAATGATTGGCACCAGAAATTGCTGCCAGATATCTTTCATTTGTGCCCTTGGGTTGTCACCCATCACGGCCCGTATCATTGGCGCAATCCAACCCAGACCAATAATTCGTAGGTAAGGGTCGACCTGATTTATACGGGTAAACAGCTTGGCACGGCGTGCTTCACGGCTGGCTGCGGCTGAGAAATTCGGATCGGTGACGGTCATCTTGGTGCCTTTTTATGAAAGTATGACCCCCTCCCCAAAACAGGGAGGAGGTGCAGGGCCTTAGCCCTTGATTTCTGTGCCCACCACGATCTGCTCGCCCTTCAGGCCAACCGGTAGACTGTCGATATAGGCGTTGGGATGGCGGCCGTCGTAGGCGATGCCGTCGATAATATCCTCGGCGGGTGTGATGGCCTTGTAACCATCGCTGTCCCAAGGAAAGTCGGCCTCGTTTGCAAGACCGTCCTCGACAAGCAGGCGCGCCGCTTGAAGGTAGATCTCGGGCTTGTAGACCGATTTGGCGACCTCATCGTACCAGCTGTCTGGTTTGCCTTCGGCGATTTGGCCCCAGCGGCGCATCTGGCTGAGATACCAGATCGCATCAGAGTAGAAAGGATAGGTGGCGTTATAGCGAAAGAACACATTGAAATCTGGCACGTCGCGCTTGTCGCCGGCCTCGTATTCGAAGGTGCCCGTCATCGAGTTTGCAATCACATCATAATCGGCACCCACATATTCTGGCCGCGACAGGATTTCGACCGCTGCGGGCCGGTTGGCGTTGTCATTTTCGTCAAGCCATATGGCCGCGCGGATCAGCGCTTTGACAAAAGCCAACGTCGTGTTTGGGTTTTCCTCGGCGAATTCAGCGGTGATCCCAAAGACTTTTTCGGGGTTATTTTTCCACAACTCGTAATCGGTGATCACCGGCACACCGATGCCCTTGATCACGGCTTGCTGGTTCCACGGCTCGCCCACGCAATAGCCATAAATTGTGCCAGCTTCGAGCGTCGCGGGCATTTGGGGGGGCGGGGTGACCGACAAAAGCACATCCGCCGCGATCTGGCCCGAGATATCAGCAGGGCTGTAAAAACCCGGGTGCAAACCACCGGCCGCCAGCCAGTAACGCAATTCGTAATTATGCGTCGAAACCGGAAAGACCATACCCATGCTAAAGGGTTTGCCTTCAGCCTTATAACTCGCGACCACTGGCGCCAGCGCCTCGGCGCTGATTGGATGCTGCGGACGGCCATCATCCATGGTGGGAATATTCGGTTTCATCGCGTTCCAGATCTCGTTCGAAACCGTGATGCCATTGCCGTTCAAATCCATCGAGAAGGGCGTGATGATATGGGCCTCGGTGCCATATCCAATCGTGGCCGCAAGGGGTTGGCCAGCCAGCATGTGCGCGCCATCCAGCCTGCCTGAAATAACGCCATCCAGCAGCACCTTCCAGTTGGCCTGAGATTCNAGCGTCACGAAAAGTCCTTCGTCGTCAAAAAAGCCTTGCTCATAGGCCACCGCAAGGGGGGCCATGTCGGTCAGCTTGATAAATCCGAAGGTCAGCTGGTCTTTCTCCAGCTCCAGCATCTCGGCCATGGCGGGTGCTGCCAGCGTGGTTGCGGCAGCCATGGCAATTATCAGTCTTTTCATGGTGTTATATCCCTGTGTTATGTCCCGCGATCGGGCAAAAAAATAAGCCGCTGACACGCTTCACCAAACCCAAAAATGGGGGCAAAGGGTCGAGCGGCTCTGCTCTATCCCATCTCTGAGAGAATTAATCCGACGGACACCGTTGCCTGTCGATGGATGCAACATCAAATACGAGAAGCCCCGTTGGCAAGACAATATGCTGCGCCGCAGCGTGTTTTTCGCAACCTTACCGAAGGTGCCTAAAAATTGTGCGTAATTTTCGCGCTATGACGCTTCTGGGTCAAAAACNAACCGNCCAACGAGACCAGCATCTGACAAGAACGGGGTGCCATCTCCACTCGTGATGCGCGTATTCGATTCGATACNGTCTTNGATCTTTGATGGCGCTTTAGGCAGCGCGGCCATTTGGAATGCGATCCACTGCGCTTGCCTGCACCAAGGGAAATTCACCGCAGGTCCGTGGAAGGAAACAAGTTCCTCTACGCGGCGGTGTTCGCCCAACTGCGTGATCGTGAAGGCCTCGGAAATGGAGCATCAGGTGCATGCACCGGATCAAGCACCAATCCTTCTTGCATGGCAAATCCCATTTTTTAGGCAACAATCAGGGGGGCAGCATCGACCAACGGGATAAATTCGACCGAAAGCCTCACAGCTTTCATGACAAAAGCCCCGCCGTCGTAACCAACGATTGCGCCACATCGGCCACCCGCTTGCCTTGATCCATCGCCGTTCTGCGCAGCAGGGCATAGGCGTCGTCTTCGCCGATCCCGCGCGCCTTCATAATCAACCCTTTGGCTCTATCGATCACCTTGCGTTCTTCAAGCGCCCGCTTGCTGGTTTCAAGCTCGGTGCGCATCCGGCTAAACATATTGAACCGTGTCACCGCCGCGTCAATGATCGGCTTCAAGCGCTCAGGCTGAAGCCCATCGACCACATAGGCCGACACCCCCGCCTCGATTGCTGATCGCGTAAGCCCTTCGTCCGAGCGATCAACGAACATTGCCACCGGGCGTTCGTGCGGACTCGATGCCAAGGCCATTGCCTCCAGTGAAGCCCGCGAAGGATTGGCCATGTCGATCAATACAATATCAGGATTCAAGTCGTGAATACGTCTCGCAAGGTCATTGGCNNCCGCGATGACATTGATCTTTACGGCCCCCGCCGCACGCAGACTCTCTTTGATGAGNTGAGCGCGTTTTGGGTCCTGTTCGACCACGATGATAGAGAGTTTGTCCGTCATGCCCTCACCGGATGGTGGGCGTGCTTTGAAGTCAAGGTCGGCACAAAGCTAACAGCTCCCCTAACCGCATCTGCTGCTTTCTTAGGCACCGCGTTCGCCATATGCCCGTTTTGCCATCACACGATAATGGCCTTGTCCCGGTTGCGTTCCNGTCTCTCACCTCATTTAGGCAGCCTTTCTTTCGAAAGCCAAGGGGCTTTTGCCGCCTAGCGATGAGTGGCGTCGGCACGGGTTATAGAACCCATTGATATACTGGAAGATCGTGCCTTCTGCCTGACGTCTGGTTTACCACCGGTTGCGCAGATCAGCTCTGTCTTGAGTGATTTGAAGTGAGCTACTCCCCAATTGTTGGACAGGATCTAGCGCAAATTAAGCTACTTTTTGCACCTGCCGGGCAATGGATCAGCAGTCCGCATTGCCGCCGGACGCTCAGATCATGATCNNNGCTCACCATTTTTTGCCTCGCGTTCCGAGCAACTGAACCGAGGCGTTGGCTAAAAAATCGCGTTCCACCACCAGCTGGCCAATCTTCGAATGCAGCTTGTCAATTTGCTCTTCATTGGCATGTTCCGGATTGCCTCCCCGCTTGGTAAATGCTGTGGCCATATTTTCAATCGCCGCACGCTTCCAGGTGCCGATCTGGGTGGGGTGTACGCCGTACTTCTTCGCCAGCTCCGCCATCGTCATTTCCTCGCGGATCGCTTCAAGCGCAACCTTGGCCTTGAAATCCCCCTCTCATGGTTTGCAAGAGCAAACCACTGCCGGGCAATGGGCAGAATGGTTCTTTCGTTTCTTCATTGTGAATCGTCTTTCTAATAAGTCGATCCATCTTAACTACTGGTCCGAATTCCTGCGACCACCTCTATGCCACTGCACAGCATGTCATTTATGGCGGACTGTGGAATGGATCAAACACGGAACACTCGAAACCCAGCGCTTGCAACACCGCAAGTTAACCGCATAATGGAACCAGCCAGATGCTCTCTTAATTTACATGGCCTCTGGAGCAAAAATATGACGGCGGACATGGGAGACCCTGTTATGAAGACCTGCAGCAATTGTGGTCACCAAAACGGGAAAAACGAAAATGCCTGTACTTGGTGCGGAACCGCGCTGAGTCCTGCCACACCGCAACCCAAATCCTCCCGCAAAGGAAAAAAGCCCACCCGGCACCAGCAACGCAATAGAAAACCCAACAGGAAAAAAGCCACGCGTTCAGGTCAGCTTGGGCAAATTGCACGGGCGGGCGCAAAGGCGATTGTCAAAAGCCTGGTGCTAAGCCTGGTGGTTCTGGGGCCGGGGTTTGCCCTTTTGATCATGGGAATGGTTGTGCCTGGGATGATCTGGCTGTTCCTGGGATCATTTAGCCTGATGGCGTGGAGCTATCGTAAACCCTGGCGGCTGAGCCTGATCACCTGTTTGGTGCCGCCGGCTGCGGCTGCTGTCAGTTACATAATTCAACTGGTGTTTATTGGCAGTAGCGCACCTCCTCTATTATTGTTGTTACCTGCAATTGCACTGGGGGTCGGTGTCGGCTATTGGCGCGCGCGCACGCATCAGGTCACAGAGGATGAAAACGGCGGCATTATCGCGCAACGCACCATCGGCTATTTGCTCGTTTGGGTGGCCGCCTATGGGGTTACTCAGGCACTGGGGTTATTGGCTGCAGGCACATTTGCCGTACGGGCCGGGCTGATAACAGGTGCGTTTTCAACCGCAATGCTGATTGTTGTCAGCCATGTGGTGTGGCGACAATTCAGAATGTTGCGGACCTCGGCAATCGCAATTTTGACGGGTTTTCTTACGCTAAATCTGGCACAGGATGCTTTGGCCCAAACACCCCTGTGTTCCCCAATACAGCAAGAAATGGCATCAAGGATCGAAAACACAATCCGCAGTAACTTTCCCGACGTTGCCGCATCCGACAAAGGTGTAAGGTATCTTGGCAGCCAAAGTGGCTTTTGCCTTATCGAATATCGGTTTTACGGCAGCGAAGCCGGGGGAAGTATCTCGTTTCAAGTGGCGCAAACCCATGACCGTCTGGACCGTCACAGGAATGCGGTCAACCTCTATGAAATGAATGAAATCTCGTTGCCGGGATTTGACGTTGCATTTTTCAGATCGGGTATTGGCGGAGCCGAGGGCACATATATCTGTTCCGGTGTATTGAGTGCCGTCAATGGGTCCACGCATATCCTCGTGTCCGTCGTCATATAAAATGGGACATCAGAGCGGTTTGAGTTTCGGAGGCTCTGGTTCGTTTGTGTGATTGATTATGCAGCTTGTTTTTGATGTTGCAA
>JGI24724J26744_10001187_pt1 | contig 18013 bp, 14 predicted proteins | sample Cruoilmetagenom7_FD_26744 | JGI IMG/M metagenome (IMG submission 26744) | reverse complement strand
TAACTAACATCTAAGGTCGTTTCAGAAATGCCAAACTTAACATCCGTTCCTAAAAAAGCAGTGTTTTGGGCGGTTAATTCATTACGAAAGGCGTGCATAACAGCAAATGACCACTCTGAATTTTTACTGCTTTTGTAGCTAGCCCCAGCAGTTAAGTGTTTAGCTGGCATGGCGGGAGTAATGGGGTTCATTACAGCAGATTTCTTAGGAATTTGTTCTTGGCCAATGTCTACACCTGCCCGAAGTGTTATCGTGTCGTCAAGAATGTAGCGAACGCCTAATTTATAAGAAGTAATGCTTCTCCAGCCAAACCCAACGCTGTCTTTTGCGCCGAGCAACCTGTCCGAAGAAAAACCGCCAGTAAACTCCGAAGCAGTCGGCACAGGGTTTGATAAAGCTTCAATGTCTTTATAGTTAATGCGTACTACATCAAAAGCAACAGACAGTTGTTTTGAAAAGTTAATGGCCAGCCCTACGCCATAATTTGAAGGAATATCAAACTCGCCATTGTTAGCAAGTAAGCCTGAATACTTCTTCATTTTAGTCATTCGCATTTTTGGCGCATAATAGGCACCAAACTGGTAAGTGTCGTTAGGTTTATAAAACCAACCTAGTTTAAGACCAAGTCCGTAGGAGACCTCGTCGCCTCGGTTTGTTAGGCTGCCAGGGTCTGATGATACGCCTTGGAAGAAGTCTAAACCTTGTGCGCTAAATTTCTGAATACCCAATAAAGGAGACACCCCAATATAGTTATTTGGAGTCATTTCGTAAGTGTAGGTAGTGGCGATAATGACTTGAGCAAAATCGACACCTAAATGCCCGTTTGTCGTAATGCTTGGAGCCCCTAAAACGCGTTCAGCTGTTTCAGTAAACAAGCGTTTTCTATGAGCTGTGTTGATGCCGCCATTGCCATATACGGTAACACCAAGTGTGCTTTTATCGCTTAATCGTTTGTTCCAGCCAAAGTTCGGAATGACCCAGTAATCACGTTGGCTATCACTACGTACCAACTCATCACAAGCACCGATGCCCCGACAGTCAAACTCAGCATCACGGGGTAAATAGAGAAAACGAGCGCCTAAATCTAAGCCTTCAACTTGAGACATGCCGGCCGGGTTGACGGCACCGGCTAACGTATCTTGCGGAAAAGCGATAGTTGCACCAGCCATGCCCGTCATTTTGGCGCCGTAAGAAATGGCGAAATACCCATTGATTGCAAAGCTAGATTGACTAAAAAAAAGAAGAGTAAACCAGGTTAAGAATTTTATTTGGTGTGCCATGAATTTTTTCAAAGGGGGGGGTAACTTAATTATTGACATAATAATGATTTCTATATAATTTAACAATACGAAAGTAATAAAATAAACTGTTCACTTTTTAAGAACAATAACTTATGCAAAACCTTAATCGAATGATGGTTTTCTACCATGTCGTTGACTTAGGCAGCTTTACCGAAGCTGCAAAGGTTTTGAATATGGCAAAATCTGCTGTTAGTCGGCATATCAGCTTATTAGAAAAAGAGGCTGGGACGAGCTTGTTAAATAGAACGACTCGACGACTCAGCCTTACCAAAGTTGGGCAAATTTACTATCAAAGTTGCTTGAAGATTTTTGAAGAAACACGGTTTATGCAAAATGAAATTAGTGTGTTTCAAAACCAACCCGTTGGTTCCTTAAAAATTGCAGCAACCAACAGTATTGGTAATGTTCACATTGCACCGTTAATCGTAGAATTTATGCGGCTATACCCCAGTATTAATATTGACCTTATGATACAAGACCAAGTGATTGATATGGTTGAAGAAGGGGTTGATGTAAGTATTCGTGTAGGTTGGTTGAAGGACTCAAGTTTAGTTGCAAAAAAAGTAACTGATTCACGAATGGTTTTAACCGCAAGCCCTGCATACATAAAACAATATAGCCCGATTGTTACACCTAAAGACCTTGAGAATCATCATTGGATTACTTTTTCATTATTGCCCAACCCGACTGAATGGGAGTTTAAGCAGAAGAAGCTTACTGAGACTATTTCTGTAAAAGGTAATATAAAGACTAACAATTCAGAAGCAGTTAGAACACTTTTATTAGCAGGGGGAGGCTTATCTGTGTTGTCCCACATTATGGTTGCTGAGGATATACGTGAAGGGCGGCTGGTTGAATTATTACCTAATTATGACTTGGGATCGGCAGGTGTATATTTGGTGTATCAAGATAAGCCATATAAACAGCTAAAAATACAGCTGTTTAATGACTTTATTAATCAAAATTTGAAATTGGATTAACAATGATCAATAAAAAAATTTACTGCAAGCACACTAATTACCTATTGGTTGCCCAATTCTTTTTGCTATTTTTGCTGCACTTTCCATTAACAAGTGCAGCGTATGAGCTGGATGTATTTGGAACCATTAGTACACAGCTTGAGTCTGTTTCGCCGGATACAAAAAAGGATCAAGACTACACCGGTTTTCGTGATGTGTTCACTCGTGTGGCCTTTAGATTTGGGCATGATTTCGGCCAAGGCGCCAATGCTTTTGCATTGATAGAGTTACCCTTTGATACGGTTAATTTAGAGTTAAATAACTCCTATGATCGGCATAGGAAGGTGTTTGATTCGACAGAAAGGCTTGCTTACTTTCAATTTAATTCCCCAGAATACGGCTCAGTTTGGGTGGGTAGAGGTTGGGAACCATATTACAGCAGTGTAGCGGCACCTGTTGACCGTTTTAATTCCTTTTACAGGGGGTTTGCAACCTATTCAGTTCTGAGAGTCGACCAAGCGGCTGTGTATTTAAGCCCAGATTTTGATGGTTTGAGTTTTAGCCTGATGTACTCACATAAAAATGGTAATAAAAAAAGTAATGGTGAATACGATAACCGTAATCAGTTGACTGTTTCATATACCTTCGATGAGACTAAACTTGGGTTTGGTTATACCGAGACCGGGGGGATTCAAAATCAGAAGCTTTATGGGGTATCTTTATCAAAAAAAATACAGAATTTTTATGTTGGGGCAAAGTATGAGCGACAGCGCAGTAATATTTCAAATAAAAATGTGTTTGGTCATAATGGAGATGAGGCTATTAACCTGTTTGCTGAATACTCATCAGGCTTGCATGTTTTCAAAAGTCATATAGCCAACGTTGATAATTTTGGTGGCAATGTTTTTCATCTTGGGTATGAGTACAAATATGCTGAAAACGTGAAACTGTTTGCTGAGTATTATCAGGAGCAGACAGGGGCCGCGGTAACACGCGAGCGCAATGGGTATAGGGATACATACTGGCGTGAAGGAGGGCAAGTGTTATTGGTAGGTTTTAGTTTTGACTTCTCCAAGAAAATTTTCTGAAACGAGTTATTATTTTCAACGACGTCGCCAGATTGTTTACGACAATAATGATCCAAAGAGCCACATAAAGAAGCTGAATCAATGGGTTAAAGAAAAGCTAGATTAGTTATCTAGGGGAGCCCCAAATCTATCTTCAACACCAAGGGTACTATGTGAAGTATAAGATTTTTGGAAATATGAGTTTAGAGGTATCTGGAATTGGCGTGGGGTGCTAATACCTTTGAATTATTGCAAGATTTTTCAAAAGAAGTTCGTTTAGCTAAATAATTAATTAACTTTAAGGGGTAAGGTTCATGAAGTTAGCACGATACATCGATAAGGGTGTGGTCAAGCCAGCCTTAGTTGATAAGCAAGGTAAATTACGCGATATTTCAAGCGTTATGGTAGACATTAATAGCAGTATGTTGTCCGAAGATAAAGTGGCTGAAATTAACCAGCTTGACCTTGGCGATTTTCCATTGGTGGATGGCGAACCTGAGTTAGCCACACCTTATGATGGGATCTCTAAATATATCTGCATTGGCTTGAACTATAAGGACCATGCAGAAGAAGCCAATATGGCGATACCCGAAGAGCCGGTGATATTTTTAAAAGCCACTAATGCTATCAATGGGGCGAATACCGATATTATTCACCCACCAAAAAGTTCACAGTTAGATTTTGAGGTGGAGTTGGGTATTGTTATTGGTCAACGCGCTACGCACGTTGAAGAAAAACACGCGTTAGATTATGTAGTTGGTTACTGTGTTATCAACGATGTTTCTGCACGCGATTTTCAATTATCTGTAACTGGTGGTGGGCAGTGGGATAAAGGGAAGGGTTGCGATACCTTTGGCCCAGTCGGGCCTTGGTTGGTTTCAAAAGACGAAATACCTGATGTGCAAAACCTATCTATCTGGTTAAAAGTTAACGGTGAATTAAGACAGCAATCGAATACACAAGAAATGATTTTTAGCATCAGTAAAATTGTTAGTTACGTTTCGCAGTTTATGACACTATACCCGGGCGATGTTATAGCTACTGGAACTCCAGCAGGCGTTGGAATTGGTCGAAAGCCGCCTATGTTCGGGCAAATAGGTGATGTGGTAACACTTGGCATTGATGGGTTGGGTGAACAAAAACAAACTGTTGTGGAATTCGAGAAGGGAGATTAAAAATGGCTACTCAAGGAACAGCACAACCTATTTTGTCAGTTCTAAAAACGGGGTTTATGGGTATAGCAGTGGTTCTACTGCTGGCGGGGCTTTGCATTTTTCCATTTAACTATCATCAGTTTACTGGTTGGGTCGGTATTGCTTTTATGTGTGCCACACCAACGCAAGTCATATTGAGTTTACTATGGCAAAATAAACTTCCTAACTTAATTGGCTCATTGCCTCAGCCACAAAAGGGCTTTGCCTTAACAGCAGTAACAATAGTGATGGGGGCTTTGTTTACAATCATATTATCTACTCTTGTTGGACAAGGGTTTGGTGATACTCCCATGTTCATCCAGTATATTATTTTAAGTGTGGTCGTTACTTTGTGGCTGGTTCCTATTTGGCACTGTTGGCCTCTCACTTTACTTAGTAAAAACCCACAGATTTTTGGTGTTTTAGCTCTATTTACTGTTTACCTTATTTCTTATGCAGCGTGGCTAGTGTTTTTTAATTACACTGCGTTAACGCATATACCTACACCGCAAGGTGAAATTGTGCACCCAATGTATCATTCAGAGTTAGACCCACAAGGGCTCTTTGACTCATGGCTAGCATTAACATTTGCAGTGACGACAGCTGGGTTAATTGTTGTACATTCGTTATTGGATTTTTGGCCAATAAAAAAACTTACCTTTGGTAAAGGCCAGCCTATTTTTGGTATTGTTGCTAGCGTATATATATTACTGCTGGCATACTTTATTCGCTGGTTTTTTGTTGATTACATCGGCATGGAGCAAGTGAGCTATATGATACAAGTGCCTGTTAGTCTATTATTCGGCTCGTTCTTGGTAAACAATATGATGCAATTCAGTTTGTTTACCAACATGATTCAACCGATACGTGGGCTTGTTCTGTTTGTTTGTGCACTTATTGCAGGTTTGTTGATGTTTCAGCTATACAGTGTTGCATCAACATGGTTTAGTGGGTATGAACTGATGAGCGGTCCATCACACGGCTGGCAGTTGGAACTTTGGATTGCAACAGCAATGCTTGGTATCACATTTCCGTTAATATTTGTGGTGTCAGGCTATTTTGATTTTTGGTTATTAAAGCCGAAAAATAATGAAAACTAAATGAGGAAATAATGATGTCTATAGATGTAACGTTAGATTTACAAGTAAGCGCGGAGAACCGCGAAACATTATTAAATACATTGGAAGCTATTTTACCAGATACAAGAGCCTATAAAGGCTGTCAGAGCATTGTGGTAACAAATAATGATGATGACCCTTTAAATGTCGTGTTACTTGAAAAATGGGATACTCGTGCGGATCATGAAAGCTATGTTGCTTGGCGTGCAGAACGTGGAGATTTAGAAAAACTGGGTGCTTTATTAGCAGCGCCACCAGTTTCTAAATTCCTTGCAACGTTAAAAATATAAATACTTTTTACGCTGACATACTGGAACTGGATTACTTCCAGTTCAATAAAATTTATACCTAATAGAAAATAAAATTAACTGGGGCTGGCTATCAGCCCCAGATTTTTTGTAACAGAAAAAATATTATGCGGATTGTACAGTTTGTTTTGATTGCGACGTCAGCAATCTTATTAAGCGCTTGCGGCGATACAACAAGTGAGCAACCATTAGATAGGCTTGTTGATGTGGCTACTTTTTCATATCAACCTGCAACGCAGGTTATGGATTACCCTGGTCGCGTTCAAGCTCGATATCAGAGTGAGCTTTCTTTTCAGGTAGAAGGGCGTTTGATTGAACGTTTGGTTGATGTGGGTGATATCGTAAAAAAAGGTGCGCCCATTGCAATGCTGGATGCAAAAGACTATGAGCTGAGTAGTGAAAGTTATTCTAATAAACAAAAGGCTGCTGAGGCAGATTTTCAAAGAGCTCAACGTGATTTAATTCGTGCAAAAGACCTACATAAAAAGAAGTTTATCGGGCAGTCTGATTTAGATAAGGCCATTAACATTGAGCGAGCCTCTTATGCCAAGTTAAAAGCATTAAAAGCCGAATACGCCCAGCGAGTTAATCAGCGAGGGTATACTCAATTACTAGCACCGGCTGATGGAATTGTTACAGCGCTTACCGTAGAAGTGGGTAATGTTGTTAAGGCAGGTTTACCTATTGCAACATTCGCATGGAAAAGTGATTGGGAATTTGTTACAGCGGTAGCAGAAAAAGACGTTAATCAATTATCCATTGGTCAGTCAGTCATCGTAAAGCTTTGGGCGTATGGAGATAAGCAACATGCTGCATCAGTTCGTGAAATAAGCCCAATATCGAGTGATAACTCCCCTTCGTATAAAGTAAAACTAAGCTTTAAAGAGCAACCGGATAACTTGAAACTAGGCATGACTGGACACGCAATGTTTTCAGAAAGAAAGGTTCAGATGGGTTTGTTGCCAACATCAGCAATAATTGAATTAGATGGACAAATGGTGGTGATGGTTGTTGATCCAAGTACAAAAAAAGTTCATGCCAGCTTGGTAACACTTGGTCAACCACTGGGTGACCAAGTAAGCATAGTAGATGGATTAAATGATGGCCAATGGGTTGTAATAGCAGGTGCTAATAAAATTACTAACGGCAATACGGTTAGAGTTTTAACAAATGAGTGATAAAGAGCGGGTTAACCTTGCGCGGTGGGGGATAGAACATTCACAGGTGCTCATTTATCTGATGATCATTATTTTAATAACGGGAACGTTTGCCTTTTTTAAACTGGGCCAACGTGACTTGCCGGCCTTTGCGATAAAAACTATTGTTGTTAGTGTTAAGTGGCCAGGGGCGTCGGCAGAGGAAATGTCTCAGTTTGTAACTGACCCAATTGAAACTAAACTGCTTGAAGTGCCTTGGCTTAAAAATGTAAGCTCATTTAGTAAATCAGGTGAGGCATGGTTGGTTGTTAATATTGACGACTTTATGCCGAGCGCAGCAACCGTGATGAAGGATCGCGCGTACGATATACGAAAAAAAATCAGCGATATCACACATCGATTACCTGAGGGTGTGCAAGGTCCTTTTTTTAATGATGAGTTTGGTGATATTTTTGCAATGGTTTATAGCTTTAATAGTGACGACTATTCGTTTGCAGACATTAAAGACTATGCGGAGAAAGCACGTAACGCATTGGTGCGTATTGAATCGGTAGAAAAGGCTATTCTTTATAGCGTTCAAAATGAAAAAATATTTGTAGAGTTGGATGATAAGCGTATGTCTGCGCTTGGTTTAGACCCACTGCAAATAGGTCTTTTATTAAATGAACATAATAAAGTGCAAAACAGAGGGCGTATTGAAGGGAAACAATCCTATTATCGACTTCACCTAAATGATCGTTTTAGCTCCATTGATGATATTAAAAAAATGCCCATTGGTTTAACAGATGGTAGCGTTATTTACCTAGAAGATGTTGCTAACATTCAGCGTGGTTACGATGACCCACCAGTCTTCAGAATGCGGGTTAATGGAATGCCCTCTATCGGCTTAGGTATTACGATGCGTGAAGGTTATCAATTATTAACTTTATCTGATGACGTTAAGAAAACCATGGGAGAGTTTACTGAGCAGTTACCGGCAGGGATAAATGTGTCACTGGTAGCCGACCAACCTCAATCAGTTAGGGAGCAAATTAACCGGTTTGTACTCAAGTTAGTGCTAGCGATTATAATTGTTTTGATTGTTTGCTACTTTTCACTAGGTTTCCGTACAGGCTTTATTGTAGCGTTAGCCATCCCTGTGGTTTTGGGTGTTGTTTTTGTTTTGATGTATATATGGGATATTCCATTAACTAGAGTGTCTTTAGGTGCGCTAGTCATCTCACTAGGCCTGTTAGTGGATGATGCGATGATTGTTGTTGAGTTGGTGCATGTCAAGCTTGAGCAAGGCTGGGACCGATTAAAAGCGGCTACTTTTACTTACACCTCAACAGCCATGCCTATGCTGAGTGGGACGTTAATTGCGTCGGTAGGGTTTCTACCTGTGTTCATTGTTAACGCATCTCCTAGAGAGATATTAGGAAGTCTTTTTGTGGTTATTACAGCTTCTTTAATAACCTCATGGTTAGTAGCCGTTTTGTTAACGCCTTATTTGTCGTTTAAATTATTAAAAGTAGAACATAAGCAAGGGCAGCAAACTCAAGAAGGCAATACTGACAATGCTGCGATGTATCAAACTGCTTTTTATAATAAATTTCGTGCGCTGATTGTTTGGTGTATGACGCACAAAAAAACGGTATTGGGTGTAACCGCTTTACTATTCGTTCTTACAATTATAGGTATGCAGAGCGTTAAAATGGAGTTCTTTCCTGGCAATGATAGGCCTGAAGCATTGGTAGATGTATGGTTTCCAGAAGGAACGAATTATAAATACATGGAACGCCAAATTAAAGATGTTGAAAAGCTGCTCGACCAGCAGACGCAAGTTGAAAACTATATTACTTATGTAGGTGGGGATTCTTTGCGCGTGCAAAATGACATGTTCGTAGAACAACCTAATTCCAATTACAGCAAAATTGTTGTTATCGCCAAGAATCTGAAGGCACGTGAAGAATTAAAGGTGTTATTAACTGATTACTTTGCGACTCATCATGCAAGTTTGCGTACACGGGTATACAGCCTTGCCTATGGTTTACCCTTTAGCTACCCCCTGCAGTATTTAATTACAGGTAATCAACCGGAGCAATTAGGTGCTATTGCAGAACAATTAAAAGAGATTGTAAAAGAGCACTCAGCAACACGTGACGTACATGATAATCGTCGAGAAAAAAAGATGGCGGTGGATATTAAGCTAGATCTTTCTCGTGTCGCGGCTAGTGGAACGACGCCAGCTCAATTAAGTAAAACACTTCGTGCAATGTTAGATGGGTTACCTGTGACCCAATATCGAGAGGGCAATGACCAAATTGCCGTCGTACTTCGTAACCAGTCAGGTAATCGATATAATTTGGATAGAATTAAGTATTTACAGGTTCCGATAAGCAACGGCACTACAGTTGCACTGTCTGAGTTGGCGGATATTAACTTAACACTGGAGGATGGTGTTATCTGGCGCTATAGCGGTTATCGCTCAGTGATTGTTCAGTCATTGCTTGAAAAGGGCGTACTAAATTTTGATGTCGTAAAAGAGCTGCAACCGAAGATTGATAAGCTTCGTGAAACCTTACCCAGTGGTTATCGTATTGAAGTATTTGGTGAGGTGGAAATTTCTCAAGAGGTTGATGGGATGTTAGCAACAACGTTGCCGTTTATGTTAGTAGCTATTTTAACGTTATTGATGTTTGAGCTAAACAGCATGAAAAAAATGGCTTTAGTGTTGATGACCGTGCCATTAGGGTTGATTGGTGTTGTCTCTATATTATTGCTGTTAGATTTGTCATTTGGCCTAGTTGCACGGCTAGGTATGCTCGCCTTGGTTGGGATTATTATTCGCAATACGATTATATTAATGGATCAAATTGATCAAGACTTAGCAGCAGGTTCTTCAGCTTGGGATGCCGTATTGGAATCGACTGTACGCCGTGCTCGCCCCATTATCTTAACCGCTTTAGCCGCTATTTTTGCAATGATACCTTTAGTGACTGATTATTTTTGGGGGCCTATGGCTATCACCATGATGAATGGTTTATGGGTTGCAACTCTATTAACATTGCTTGTATTTCCAGCTATGTACGTGGCATTCTTTAAGCTTGAAAAACCTATCAAGCAGAGTTAATGCATTAGTAAGGAAATAATATTAAAGTGTGACTAATTAATTTTTAGGGGAAGGCACAATGAAAAATATTCTGAGTGTATTTATATTTTCTCTCTTTTTTGGAACTTCTTGGGCTGGCAGCACATCACCCATAGGGCCATCTGGCGGGATGTTTTCTTCTGCACCATTAGGGGCTGATGACTTTATGTCAGGTATGGCACCACCACCTGGAACATACTGGCTTAACTACAGTTTTCGCTACGAATCTAACTCATTTAATGATGGCAGTGGTAAAGAAATACAGACCGGCCCATTGAATGATTTTGAGGCGCAAATTACCGGTAATGTTTTCCGCTTTTTATGGATGCCTGAAAAAGATATTAGAATTTTTGGTGGCCGTTGGGCGCCCGATTTTGGTGTNGTGGCNGTTGATAAGCGTTTAAAAGTCGGTGGGAAATGGTATGAAGAAAAAGGCTTAGGAGATCTTCTGGTAGCACCCGTTAACCTTTTTTATAAATGGGGTGATGTTCATGCGGTGTTATATGTGGATTTCTTATTACCAACGGGTGATTACGATAAAAACCGGGTAGTAAACACAGGCAATAATCACTGGACTGTAAAACCTGCGGCGATATTTAGCTGGATTAAGCCTAAATGGGAAGTAACCGGTATTTTCAACTTAGACATCAATGGGAGCAATAATGATTATATCGATCCTAGAACGGGTATAGAAACCAAACATAAGTCTGGTAAAGCCCTCCATATAGATTACACGGCTTCTTGGCGGCCAACACCAGCATGGAATATTGGTTTGCAAGGCTACTATTGGGATGACCTTGAAGATGATGAAGTGGGCGGTAAACGGGTAAAGGATACCCAAACACGTGTATTTGCAATTGGTCCTGGTATTCGCTACCAATGGGGCCCTGTAGCATTAGTGGCCAAGGCGCAGTATGAATTTGGTGCACGTAATCGTCCAGAAGGAGAAGTGTATTGGTTACGCTTTGTGATGCCATTATAGGAAGTAGTTTGAGCGAATGAAGGTCAGTGGGTAAGTTTATTAACCAAGCCGGTACTATTTATGCGTCATAACACATAAAAAAAGGTCGTTAAATTGCTATTGAAAATAGGTTTTGTCGGGCTTGGCGCAATGGGCCAGGCNATTGCTTCAAGAATAATTCAAGCGGGTCACGTCGTTGCTGTCCATGACTTATCAGCAAAAGCGGTCAAAACGATGGTTGAACGGGGGGCAATGGCACCAGGAGAGAAAGAACCATTAGGGAAAAATAAAGACCTTGTTTTCCTGAGTGTATCTCATGCTGATATTACCGAAAAGCTAATCTGTGATCCTGGTGGTTTACTCGATTGCATGGATGAAGGTGGGATCATTGTTGATCTGGGCACAACACCAAGTGGTCAGTGTCGTAAATTAGCTAAATTAGCCAGCGCTAAAGGTAAGGTTTTTTTAGATGCGCCTGTGAGTGGCTCAACACCTTGGGCTGATGCTGGCACTTTGGCGATGATGGTGGGTGGAGAAGAGTCAGCCTATGAGCAAGTGCTTCCGATTTTTCGTACTTTTGCGAATAAAATCCATTATTTAGGGGGCAGTGGTAATGGGCAATTATTAAAATTATGTCACCAATTGACGTTTGTTTCGACGATTACTGGTCTATCTGAAGCTATTGCGTTGGCAGAAAATTATGGGGTTAAGGCAAAGGCAGTTCTCGACGTATTGGCTGATTGTGTCGCACCTAGGCACGTCATTGATTTTATGTTGCCGATGGCTGAGAAGAAACGTTTCGACCAAGGGCGTGGCACCTTAAAGCTAGGGCATAAGGACTTACAAGCTGTTCAAAAAAGTGCACAGGATGTTGATTTGCAATTACCGTTAGCTGAAGTACTACTGGGATATATGGATAAGGCAATGAAAGAGGGGTGGCAAGAAGCCGATTTATTTGCGCTTGTTGATATGGCAAGAGATGAATTTTATGCAAATAGGGAGCCGCATAAATAACATCGAGTGTTATAAGTGCAGACGCAAAGCATCCAAGTTTAAAATAGTAATGTTTTTACCGTGTACTTCGATAAGGCCTTCGTGTGTTAATTGTTTTAGAATTCTAGAAAAAGTTTCAGGCCTAACGGAAAGCCGCGAAGCTAACGTTGCTTTGGGAGCTATCCATTGTATTACGTGAGGAATTTGGGTGTCACTTGAAACATCTTGAAGCATAAACTGAATCACCCGCATGGTGGCATTTTGTAGGGTTAGCTGATCAATTTCTTGGACCGCCCCATGTAATATTTGACTCATTCTTGCAAGTATTTTCATACAGGCTTCTGGAGAATGATCAAGAAGTTTACGAAAAGTTTTCATTTTAATTTGAATAAGTTGGCAGTCAGTTATAGCTTGCGCGTGAACAGGGTAATGTTGGATCTCCATAAACATAACGGCTTCAGCGAATGTTTGTCCGGGCCGTATTAATTCGATGACTTTCTCTTCGCCATTGGGTGATAAGCGATACAGTTTAATCTCTCCACTTTGCAGAAAATAAAAGTAATTAGCGGGTTCTTGCTGGTGGAATAAATGGTCCCCTTCCAAAAGTGATGCAGTACAGGCATCCGCCTCGACCTGAGAATATTGGTGGTCATTTAAACTGGCAAATAATAAGTGTTGGCGTAAGGAGGTCATGTTTATTGGAGTTTCTTGATGTAGGTCAATTACAAAAACTGGCGCAGCATTTAAAGTTCGCCGCTCATGTAAAAGACTAAGGAGACTAACATGTTTTGTTATCAATGCGAACAAACGACACATTCAAAGAAAAACGGTATTGGCTGCCAAACTGCGGAGGGTGTTTGCGGTAAAGATGCTACAACAGCCGACTTGCAAGACCTAATGACATACAGTGTTAAGGGCATTGCACAGTATGCAAAGCTAGCCCGTGAATTAGGCCATACTGATAATGAAGCAGATGTTTTCATTCTCTACGGATTATTTACAACCTTAACAAATGTTAATTTCAATGCTGATCGCTTTGTTGAATTAATTGCTGAGGCAAAAGAGGTTCGTGATCGCCTAAGAGCAGCTTATGAGCAGGCAGCAGTTGAACAGAATGTTCCCATTGAAACACCTGAAGGGCCTGCAGTATGGGAGCCTTCAACAGTTAAAGCTGGTTTGTTGCTACAGGTTGAACAGGCAGCTATCGATAAAGATTTAGACACAGTCGGTGAGGATATCGTTGGTTTACGCGCCATGATGCTCTACGGACTTAAAGGTGTGGCTGCATATTGTTACCATGCTCATGTTCTTGGTTATCAAGATGAAGAGGTTTTCGAACGTATTGAGAAAGCGTTGGATCTTTTAGCAAATGAACCAACAGATGCTGAACTTTTATTGGGTGGTTCTTTAGAAGTTGGTGCCATTAACTTGAAAGTAATGGAGTTACTGGATGCCGCTAATACTGGTAAGTTCGGCGCTCAAGAAGCCGGTGCAGCGCGTACAACAGCTGTGAAAGGTAAAGCTATTTTAGTCAGTGGTCATGACATGCAAGACCTTTATGATTTGTTAGAACAAACTAAAGACATGGGTATTAACATTTATACGCATGGCGAAATGTTACCTGCTCATGCTTACCCTAAATTAAAAGCATACCCACATTTAGTAGGTAACTATGGCACTGCATGGCAAAATCAACATGTTGAATTTGCAGCTTTCCCAGGTGCCATCATCATGACATCAAATTGTTTAATTGAGCCACAAGATTCTTATAAAGATAGAATCTTTACGGCTGGTCCAGTTGGTTGGCCGGGTGTTCCTCATTTAGAGCACGGTGATTTTACGCTAGCTATTGAGGCAGCGAAAAAAGCAGAAGGGTTCGCTGAAGATGAAGAAGAAAAAACGGTCATGGTTGGTTTCGGTCGTCACACAGTTCTAAGCGTGGCAGACAAAGTAGTAGAAGCCGTTAAAAGTGGTGATATCAGTCATTTCTTCGTAGTCGGTGGTTGTGATGGTGCAGCNCCAGGTCGAAATTACTACACAGAGTTGGTNGAAGAAACACCTGACGATACAGTTGTATTAACATTGGGTTGCGGTAAATACCGCTTCAATGACCAAGACTTAGGTGATATTGGCGGAATCCCTCGTTTGTTGGATGTAGGTCAATGTAATGATACATACTCAGCCATTCAAATAGCCTTAGCACTGGCTAAAGAGTTTGATTGTGGGGTGAATGACTTACCTTTATCGTATATGGTTTCATGGTTTGAGCAAAAAGCGGTTGCCGTTTTACTCACCTTGTTATCATTGGGTATTAAAGGCATTCATTTAGGTCCGACAATACCGGGTTTCTTAACGCCAAACCTTCTCAATATTCTTGTTGAAACCTTTGATATTAGACCAAATGGTGTCGCCTCTGAAGACTTAGCAAAAGCGCTAGGTAAAGAAGCTGCTTAATGTTTAGTTGATCTGGTTGTAGTTTAGAAGGGCGCATATTGCGCCCTTTTTTTATGCCGTTTAACAACCTTAAATCTGTATTGAAAAAACTTGAGTTTTTTACATAGAACCTAAAAAAATCAAATTTAAGTAAATCTGATCTATATCAGTAAATCATTAAATAAGGCTGAAAATAAGTATGAAGGGAAGTATTGGAAATTAAAAATTGACTGATGTCAGTTTAATTTACATATGAAGGATATACAGTCCATATCTAATACGCTGTAAACAAATATTTGATAATTTCAGAGGAGTGAATATGAAACCAATTAATAAATTAATTCAACAAGATGGTGCGATTCAAGATCGTGCAATATTCTGGGATGAAGATATTTACCAGAAAGAGATGGAAGAAATTTTTGCACGTTGCTGGTTATTTTTAACCCATGAATCAATCATCCCAGATAATGGTGATTATCAAGCAACGACAATGGGTGAAGACTCGGTCGTTGTTGCACGTCAGAAAGATGGCAGTATTAAAGCATTTGTGAATTCATGTACGCATAGGGGCAACGCAGTATGTTTTTCAGACGGTGGTAATGCAAAGGCATTTACTTGCCCATATCATGGTTGGGTCTTTGGTATGGATGGAAGCCTTGTTGATGTACCACTAGAAGAGCAGGCTTATCATAATGAAATTGATAAAAGTGCCTTACACCTTAAAAAGGTTAGAGTAGAGAGTTATAAAGGGTTCGTATTTGGTACGTTTGATGAAGAAGCACCTTCATTAAAAGACTACTTGGGCGGAATGGCTTGGTATATGGATTCATTTATGGATGCACCTGGTGGCTGTGAGCTTATTGGTCCTCCCATGAAATCAATTTTAGACTGTAACTGGAAGAACCCAACAGAAAACTTTATTGGTGATGGTTACCACGTGGGTTGGGCACATGCTTCGGCTCTAGAGATTGCTGGTGGACCACTAGCCGTCGCAAAGGGTAATGCTGTATATGATGCTGAAACATCGGGCTTGCAAGCAACGATGCCTGAGGGGCATGGTTTTGGGGTTATTTGGGAAGCCGCGGCTGCATTGCATGCAGGCCCAGTTTATGAAGTTTACCAAAAATGGATAGATGAAAGATCACCAGTGATTAGAGAAAAAATGGGTGAGCACAGAGAGAAATTCTATCGTGGCCATTGGGATGCCGCTATTTTCCCTAACTGCTCATTCTTGTACGGCACGAATACCTTCAAAATGTGGCAGCCCCGTGGCCCACATAGCATAGAGGTGTTTACATGGACATTGGTCGAAAAAGAAATGCCGCAAGAGCTTAAACAGATGATTCATACCGATAATATGTTGACCTTTGGTACAGCCGGTATTCTTGAAAGTGATGATGGCGAGAATATGGAGCAATGTACGCAGTCTAATAGAGGTTATTCAACTCGCCAAGGCACGCTTTATATTGGAATGGGGCAAGGCCATGAATACCTTGACCCTGAATTGCCAGGATTGGTCAGTAAGGGTTGGGTTAATGAGGCGCCACAAAGAGGGATGTATCGTCGTTGGGCTGAGTTTATGGAAGGTAAACCATGGAGTGAACTTTCAACGACCGCTCAATTAGAGCAAAAAAAATAGGGGGCTAAAATGAGCACAAATAATCAACAAGCAGGGCAAAGCGTCGACCAGTCTACTCATTTTGAAGTTGAACGGTTTTTAGTACAAGAAGCAAGAGCATTGGATGAAGAACGCTTTCATGAATGGCTTGAGAATATGCTAACTAAAGACATTAGTTACCAATTACCAACACAAGAAGTTCGCTATAGGAAAGATACCAAGGTGCTTGGCAATTCACAAACGACATATTTGTATAATGATAACTTTGGCATGTTAAGCATGCGTGTAGCAAGGCTTGATACGGGCATTGTATGGGCAGAGGATCCTAGGGTTCGTAATCGTCGTATTATCAGTAATATTGATGCTCAGTGGGCAGATGTGGATGGTGAAATTGAAGTGCGTTCTGCGTTTATTTTATTCCGTAGCCGTATGCAGCGAGACCAAGCGACACATTATGGTATTCGTATGGATAAGTTAAGAAAGGAAGAAGGGCAGTGGAAACTAGCGTCAAGAGTGATCACCCTTGATCAGAGTGTTGTTCTGGATAAGAATATCCACTGCTTTTTCTAAATTACAGAAGAACTATATGTTACATATAGGGCATACCGGCTTTATCAGTCGGTATGTCCCGTTTAACTTTACTCTTTAATACTGTCTATGTTGAGATTAGAGCATTCTTGCAACTGTTTTAGATCGATAATCTCAATTTCTTTATTCTTTTTCTGAATACAATTTTTTTCAACAAGTTTTGTAAACGCACGGCTTGTTGTTTCATTAGCTAACCCCAAATAATCAGCAATGTCTTGACGAGACATCGGCAGGTGGAATTTTATTTGGTATTGATCAGCTCGGCTCGTACGTTTTGAAATAACTAATAAAAAGCTAGCTAATCGAGCAGCAGCTGTATGTTGGGAGAGGCAAGTAAAGAAATCGTGGCCAGATGCTAACGACGCGCTAAATAAATTAATAGCCCAATCAGACAGGGTTGGCGTATTTTTTCGTAAATTAGCAAGCTCTTGATAATTGATTTTGCAAACTAAACTCTCAGTTAGCGTTTTAGCAGTGTTCAAAAAGTGTTTTTTTGAAATGCTTTCTAAACCTACAATATCACCAGGTAAGTAAAAGCCTGTAATATTTTCGCTTCCCTTGGAGTTAGTAATATACGTTTTAACTGCACCAGACTTGACGACATAAAGAGATTGAAAAGCGTCGCCTTGGTGATAAATACTTTGTTGGCGTTGGTAGTCCTTACTAGAAGAAACGATTTTATCCAACTTATCGATATCATGTTCATCGAATGCGCTGGGTAAGCAGCCGGTTGATAATGAACATTCTTTGCAATCGTTAGGCATTTTATGAGATTTTTTTATAATTTTATTAATTGCACCATAAACCTTGTTTATTAGCAAATTATAATATTTAAGTTTTATTTAGTTAGTTTTCGATGCTTTAAGTATTTGTTTACAATAAGACTAATACTAACGTAAGTTAAACAATTTCAGGGTGGAGTAAGAAATGAAAAAAGTGTTTGAAAAAACTCGACTTCTTTTCATTATGGTGTTTTTTTTAGGCTTAACGGCCTGTTTAGAAACAGAAAATGTAGAACAAAAAAATGCTATTAACGATGAATCGGCGGCATTAGTTAAGCTCGATGTTTATAAGAGCCCAACATGTAAATGTTGTGGTCGTTGGGTTAACCATATTGAACAAAAAGGATTTGATACAACAACCCACCATCCAACCGATTTAAACCAACTTAAACATAAATTGGGTGT
>JGI24724J26744_10001184_pt1 | contig 18031 bp, 16 predicted proteins | sample Cruoilmetagenom7_FD_26744 | JGI IMG/M metagenome (IMG submission 26744) | reverse complement strand
CTGATTTTTGGAATAACAATAAGGATATATTGAAATAGCGTCTTCATATACGTCTATGGTAGTTCTAAGTATTTCATCATCAAAATTATTTGATAAATAAGTTCTAATATCTTGAGTTAATGTGGGTTTTGTTGTTGTCCTTATAAGAAAATCAAGCTGAAATCCATGTTCATTATTAAACGACAAATAGATAAATTCTTTAAATTGTAAATGTACAAATCCATAATAATAAACTTCTGCATAGTGTATTAATTCAAATTTGTTATTTATTAAATCTGAATTTTTAACTTGTTTATCTTTGTTTTTTATTACGAAGAAATTATCACTTACTTTAGTGTCAAATTCTATATTTTCAATAATTTTATTATTCATTTTTATTTTTTAAAGTGTTTATGTTTTTATCATCAAGCCTTTTGTACAAGGGTAAGGTGTTTCTGTTCAAGTCAATCATTTTAACGTCAATTACAGGGTTGTTTCGGTCACTGTTTGTAATTTCCTTAGTGACTGCATTAAGTCGCTTAAATTGGTCTGTAAATGCGGTAGTGGTGTAAAAGTCTGTATAGAGTTCAGATACTTTTCTGGAACAATTCCAAACTTGACATTTAAACTTTGCGTTATTCTTTGTTACATACTTTGTAACGTAAGAAGATATTCTTTTTATATTATTTGTGTTTAACTGCCTTACATCAAAAGCAGATGATGGTTTAAAGTTTTTATCTCTTGGAACAATGTTATTTTTTAGTTGAAGAGATAGCCAATAATTCCACCATTTTTCTATTTTCCAATACTTATTAGTTATCATATGAAAATGTGGGTTTCCGTTAAACTCGTCATTTTTAGTTTGCCTTTCAACTACCCATAAATACTGAAAGTCATCACTTCGTTTTTTTACGTTATCTATAAACTTTCTCAAAACATTTACTGCTTCCTCATCTGATACTTTGTTTAAAAAAGTAAGAGTAACAAAGCTTAGTCTTTTTTGGGTTCTAGAAAAACAAGTGATTTTTTTTCTAATCTTTTGTTTCGAGCGCCTAGACAAGGTGCGTTCTTTTCGCACCCTGTCTTTACTTTCCTTTTTTTTTGCTTTTAATTTTTTTGATGGTTCTTGTTTTTTTCTTTGTAATGCGGAGCCTGTAAACTCATTTTTAGGAGCAATTCCATATTTAGCAACTGAGAAAGCAACACTAACACCATATGTGTTTTTTACTATCATAATCTGAATCGTTGTACAATTATTAAAACCATTAAAAGGTTATTTATTAAAGGTTTCTATTTAAAGGTTTTTAATTTTAAAAGGTTAAAAAAAAGAAAAACCTACTCAATGAATGGAGGTACAAATACTCCTTTCCTGAATTGCTTTATAAATTGACTTGTTCGTCTGTTATAAACATTCATGTATAGCCAAGTGGGGTGTTTTTTAGATAAAAACATAGAGAAACCATTTAGTTTATGAACAAATGTCCATTTTTTAGGCTTTTTTTCATTTTCTAAGAATACAATAACGGAGTAATCATTTTTCTTTTTTAACATGATAAACCCTCCTTTCTAAATTTAGGATTAATCAATATTAGAGCATCTTCTATATCTTGCTTTTTGTATAGTACTCTGCTACCTATGCGATAGGCTTTAATTATTCCCTCTAAAGTCCAGTCGTGAAGTGTTGGAAGAGAAATACAAAGTTTTTTTGCGGTGTTTGCTCTCGAGAACAAATCAATATCTCCAATTTTTGGAGGAAACAATTTGTTCTCTACTGCTCTTTTGATTGCTTTATTAAATGCGTTGTCAAAAGCTTTTTCGAAATCTGAGAATTCGAAAGTATTCAATTCAATTTTTGCCATTATTTTACTTTATTTTAGTTTAACAATGGTGCAAATATGAATCAAGAACTACCGTATGGTAAGACGTGTGGTAACCACAACCTTTTTTCTACATCTTTTTGATGTCATTATTTATTTGATTAGAAATATTGATAAAATCCTGTTGTTCAAATAATTGAGATAGCTTTTCTAGGTTGGATTTTGTTCTCACATTATTTTTTCCAGCGGATAGATAAGAGATGTATTTTCGTGTGTTTTCTTCGCTTAGGTCTAAAATTTGAGCAAGAATTTTTGCGGATTTTGTATTATCGTATTTGCTTAAATCTAATCCTAAATAATGAAGTGCTAACATTTTTTGTTTGTGAGATAGAGTTGATTTTTTAGTCACGCTTGAGGGTTTTTTTTCAGCGCTTCTTTTTAACCATAAAGTATATTTAGCAAACTCTATACCCTGTAAATGACATTCCTTATGCGTTTTATAAAAAGAATTTGATTCATCAATTTGTGAACCTGTAACACTTTTTAATCCTTGAAATTCTATCTCTACTTCGTTATAATAAAAATCGTTATAAGCAAATAAAAAAGAATTCCATCCATATATTACATTATTATAAATATTTTTTAATATTTCATTTTTAGGAATATAGCGATTGTTTAGACTTTGAAAAGTAGATTTTGGTTGTTGAGTATAGTCCTTATGATTTATAAAAAAATCAATTTGCTTTAATTCATTTTGTATAAAAAGAGATTGATTTGTGATGTTTTCAATTCGTGAATTAAAGTCTCTTTTTAAATTTTCGAAATTAATATTCATTATTTAAAAAATGGGTGTGTTAATAATTTGTTGGCGTTTTCTCTTTGTGTTACTTTAATGTATTGTAAAAAAGAACGTTCTGTTTTATGTCCTGTTATTTTCATTATTGAAATACTTGGTACTTCTGCTAAATATAGGTTTGTTGCAAAGCTTCTTCTAGCCGTATGAGTTGAAACAAGTTTGAATTTTGGTAGCACATTTTTTTCTACTTTACCTCCTTTTGTAATAGTCGTTTCTATTAATTCTTTTATTCCAGCTAAACTAACAACTTCTTTTAGATATTCATTCATTGTTTGGTTGGTGTAAGCTTTAGGTAAGTTGTTTTTATATTTTTTAAGAATTTTTCTAACAGTTTTGTGTAAAGGTATTGATACTCTTTGTCCTGTTTTTTTTGTTCTAACTTGGATAACTGTATTTTTTGAAACTATATTTTCAGGATTTATTTCTGTAAAATCAGAAAATCGTAAACCTGTATAACATCCAATTAAAAACAAATCTCTTACTTTTTCAAGTCTTGGATTTGCTTTAAGATTTAAGTTTTCAATTTTTTCTAATTCTTCAATATTTAAATAAATGGTATCAGCTTCTTCTCTTAGAGTTTTAAACCGTTTGTTTCTAAATTCTAGATTCTTATTAATTCCTCTTTCAGTAGCTTCATTTAAAAATGATTTAATAGTCTTTATGTGTTTTCCAACTGTGTTAGAGGACAGGTTATTCTCAAGTTTTAAATAACCTAAATAGTGGTTGTAAAATTCGAGTGTTATTGTTTCAAAATCAATAGGCTTGTATTTTTTAGCGTACGCTTTTAAATATTTGAAAGTAGTATTATAAACTTTTATGGTTCCTGTCGATTTATTTAGTTTGCTTTCTTGAATGTAATTTGTAATAAATTCGAAAAAAGTAGTTTTTTTAGGTTTAACTAAATTATCAGATAATTCGTTTTCTAATTCTTCTTTCAATAAGCTATTAGAGGGTTGAATTCCATCATTTAGTAATTTTCTAAAAGTGTTATTTATTCCGTTTTCAATTTTGTCTAATCTTGAATTAAATTCAGGGTATTCTTTAAATTGCTTTGTTGCTTTTACTCTTTGTGAAGTTGCATTCCAAAATTTAGGATTAATTTTTTCTCCTGTAGAAAATTTAAATCTTTTATATTGGTAGTTGTAAACTAGATAGATTAAAGTTTCTTCCTTTGCGCTTGGTTCTTTAAGTATAAATTTTGCTTTAGCCATGACACAAATATACTTCAAAAAGGATATGTAGGGGACGAATGAGGGGACGAATTTTTTTAATTCTTTAGTATTAAGCTTTGTTTAGTTTAATTGGGTAAGTCAGTAAAAACATGTGTTAAGGCGCTTAAATAGAGTAAAATAGAGTAAAATAAAGTAAGTATACATGTGGACCAGGTGGGACCACCATTAAAACCGATTCATTAATTTGAATCGGTTTTTTTGTTTTTACAACTTTCTTTAAGACTTATAAATTCTTTTTTATAATATTTTGGATAAAATTAAGAGTCTTGGGTGTCATAATAAATAATATTTAAAATACTGATTATCAATTAATTGTATTGTTTTTTTGTAACCTGAATTTAGTCTGTATTTTAAAAATAGACTAGGCGTAAAAGGTCAAACTGCTACTTTAGATTAATATTTAAATAGAAGTGGACCATAAATGGAATTAAACAAATACAGTAAAACAGTAACTCAAGACCCAACGCAACCAGCAGCACAAGCCATGTTGCATGCTATTGGTTTAACAAAAGAAGATTTTTTTAAACCCATTATTGGTATTGCAAGTACAGGATACGAAGGTAATCCATGTAACATGCATCTTAATGATTTAGCTAAATTGGCTAAAAAGGGTACTAAAAACGAAGCTATTGTTGGGCTTATTTTTAATACTATTGGAGTGAGCGACGGAATCTCTATGGGAACGCCAGGAATGCGTTACTCATTGCCATCTCGTGATATTATTGCAGATTCTATGGAAACCGTTGTGCAAGCCATGAGTTATGATGGTTTGATTACAGTTGTAGGTTGCGACAAAAATATGCCAGGAGCCTTAATGGCAATGATTCGTTTAAATAGACCAAGTATTTTGGTGTACGGAGGAACTATTGATTCTGGTTGCCATAACGGAAAAAAACTAGATGTCGTTTCTGCTTTTGAAGCTTGGGGAAGTAAAGTTGCTGGAACCATGGAAGAAACCGAATACCAAAACATTGTAGAAAAAGCATGTCCAGGAGCAGGAGCTTGTGGTGGTATGTACACAGCAAATACTATGGCTTCAGCTATTGAAGCTTTAGGGATGACTTTACCGTTTAACTCGTCTAACCCAGCATTAAGTGATGCTAAAAAAGAAGAGTCTGTTAAAGCAGGTGAAGCCATGCGTGTGTTGTTAGAAAAGGATATTAAACCTTCAGATATTATTACGCGTAAATCTCTAGAAAACGCAGTACGATTAGTTACTATTTTAGGTGGTTCTACAAATGCAGTACTTCACTTTTTAGCAATTGCAAGAGCAGCAGATATAGATTTCACATTAAAAGATTTTCAAGATATAAGTGACAATACACCATTTTTAGCCGACTTAAAACCTAGCGGGAAATACCTAATGGAAGATGTACACGCTGTTGGCGGAATTCCTGCAGTGTTAAAATACCTTTTAAAGAAAGGCTTAATTCATGGCGATTGTTTAACCGTTACAGGAAAAACAATTGCAGAAAACTTATTGGATGTTGCAGATTTAACTGAAGGTCAAGATGTGATAAAGCCAATTGAAAAACCAATTAAAATTTCGGGACACTTACGTATGCTTTATGGTAATCTAGCAACCGAAGGAAGTGTTGCTAAAATTACAGGAAAAGAAGGCTTAAGTTTTATTGGTAAAGCAAAAGTGTTTGAAGGCGAATATGCTGCCAATGATGGCATAAGAGATGGATTAGTAGAAAAAGGAGATGTTGTCGTAATTCGTTACGAAGGACCAAAAGGAGGTCCAGGAATGCCAGAAATGTTAAAGCCAACTGCTGCAATTATGGGAGCAGGTTTAGGTAAAGATGTCGCACTAATTACAGATGGTCGTTTCTCTGGAGGTACACATGGTTTTGTTGTTGGACATATTACTCCTGAAGCGCAAGAAGGTGGGACTATTGCTTTTGTAAAAGATGGTGATATGATTACTATTGATGCTGAAACAAACAGCATTGTTTTGGAAGTGTCTGAAGAGGAATTACAAAAAAGAAGACAATCATGGAGAGCACCAGATTTAAAATTTAAAAGAGGGGTGTTGTATAAATATGCTAAAACCGTGTCATCAGCATCAAAAGGATGTGTTACTGACGAGTTTTAAACAAGAAATATAATAATCCTAACAAGATTAATATGGATACAAAAACAATAAAAAAAGAAACAAACACAACGCAAACTACGGAGCGTATTTCTGGTAGCGAAGCTATTATAAAATGTTTGTTAGCTGAAGGGGTTGATATTCTTTACGGTTATCCTGGAGGAGCAATCATGCCAGTTTATGACCAGCTTTATAAATACCAAGATAAAATTCATCATGTGTTAACACGTCATGAGCAAGGCGCAACCCATTCTGCTCAAGGTTATGCACGTATTTCTGGTAAAGTTGGTGTCGCAATTGCTACGTCGGGACCAGGAGCAACTAACTTAATTACAGGTATTGCAGATGCACAAATAGATAGCACACCAATGGTCTGTATTACAGGTCAAGTGGCTTCGCATTTATTGGGTAGTGATGCGTTTCAGGAAACAGATATTGTAGGTATTTCTACACCAGTTACAAAATGGAATTGTCAGGTTACCAAAGCTTCACAAATTCCTGAGGCAATGGCTAAAGCTTTTTATATTGCTAAAAGTGGACGTCCAGGACCTGTTTTAATAGATATTACTAAGGATGCTCAGTTTGAAGAGTTCGATTTTAAATACGAAAAATGTAAAGGGGTCAGAAGTTATATTCCGATTCCAAAATTAGACCAGACTTCGGTAAAAGCTGCTGCAAAATTAATTAATGCTGCAAAAAAACCAATGATTGTTTGGGGTCAAGGCGTGTCTTTAGGTCAGGCTGAAGCCGAATTTAAAGCTGTAGTAGAAAAAGCAGGAATCCCATCTGCTTGGACTATTTTAGGTGCAGGAGCAATTCCAACATCTCATCCTTTAAATATTGGTATGGTTGGTATGCATGGTAATTATGCTCCAAATGTTTTAACTAATCAGTGTGACCTTTTAATAGCAATCGGTATGCGTTTTGACGATCGTGTTACTGGTAATTTGGCAACATATGCGAAACAGGCAAAAGTGATTCATTTTGAAATTGATCCAGCCGAAATTGATAAAAATGTAAAAACAGATGTGGCAGTTTTAGGTGATGCAAAAGAAAGTTTAACAGCTTTACTTCCGCTTTTAGAAGAAAAAACACATCCAGAATGGCATCAAAAATTCAAAGATTTATATGCTATTGAATATGAAAAAGTAATAAAACACGATTTGCATCCTACAAAGGAAGGCTTAACTATGGCTGAGGTATTAAAAGAAATTAATATTCAAACCAAAGGTGACGCAGCAATTGTAACAGACGTTGGTCAGCACCAAATGATTGCGTGTCGTTATGCCAATTTCAATAAAACCAGAAGTAACATTACATCTGGCGGATTAGGAACAATGGGCTTTGGTCTACCTGCTGCAATTGGAGCAAAAATGGCAGCTCCAGAGCGTGAAGTAATTTCAATTTCTGGAGATGGTGGTTACCAAATGACTATTCAAGAATTAGGTACCATTTTTCAGCAAAAAGCAGGTGTTAAAATAGTGGTTTTAAACAACGAGTTTTTAGGAATGGTACGCCAGTGGCAGCAACTGTTTTTTGATAAACGTTACGCGTCAACCGAAATGACAAACCCGGACTTTGTCGCTATTGCTAAAGGGTATTCTATTCCAGCAGAAAAAATAACAAAACGGGAAGATTTAAAGGGGGCAGTTGCCAAAATGATAAACACAGATGGACCTTATTTTTTAGAGGTTTGTGTAGAAAAGGAAGGAAATGTATTCCCAATGATACCAACAGGAGCGTCAGTTTCAGAAGTAAGATTAGAATAATATGAGCGCAGAAAAACAATTATATACAGTATCTATTTATACTGAAAACAATATAGGATTGTTGAATAGAATTTCAGCAATATTCCAAAGAAGGCATATCAATATCGAGAGTTTAAATACGTCTCCTTCAGAAATTGATGGCGTGTCTAGATTTACTATCGTAGTTAATATGTCCGAAGATAATATCAAAAAAATAATTGGTCAGATTGAAAAACAAGTGGAGGTTATTAAAGCCTATTACCACACAGAAGATGAGATTATTTATCAAGAGTCTTGCATTTTTAAAATGAGATCTGGTTTGTTATTTGACGAGCGTCAAATTCAGAATATTATTAAAGAAAGTAACGCAAGAATTGTAACGGTAAATCGTGATTTTTTTGTGATTGAAAAATCAGGACGTAAAGAAGAAATCGAATTATTACATAGAGAATTAAGTGCTTTTGGGATCATGCAATTTACACGTTCGGGACGTATTGCAGTATCTAAAGAAGAAATGAAAATATCAACAATGCTACAAGCATTCCAACATTAAAAAATAATACAATGTCAAATTACTTTAACACATTATCATTAAGAAATCAATTAGATCAATTAAGTAAATGTAGATTCATGGATGCTTCAGAGTTTGAAGATGGTGTAAATGCATTAAAAGGGAAAAAAATTGTAATTGTTGGTTGTGGCGCACAAGGTTTAAACCAAGGTTTAAACATGAGAGATTCTGGTTTAGATATTTCATACACATTAAGACAGGTTGCGATTGATGAGCAGCGAGAGTCTTTTAAAAACGCTAATTCTAACGGATTTACTGTTGGGACTTATGACGAGTTAATTCCTACTGCAGATTTGGTTTTGAATTTAACGCCAGATAAACAACATACAAACGTGGTAAAAGCAGTGATGCCTTTAATGAAAAAAGGTGCAACATTAAGTTATTCTCATGGATTTAATATTGTTGAAGAAGGCACTAAAGTAAGAGAAGATATTACCGTAATTATGGTTGCGCCAAAGTGCCCAGGAACAGAAGTTAGAGAAGAGTATAAACGTGGTTTTGGTGTGCCAACACTTATTGCTGTACATCCAGAAAACGATCCAGAAAATAAAGGTTGGGCTCAGGCAAAAGCTTATGCAGCTGCAACTGGTGGTCATCGTGCAGGAGTGTTAGAATCGTCTTTTGTTGCTGAGGTGAAAAGTGATTTAATGGGAGAGCAAACTATTTTATGTGGGTTGTTACAAACAGGTGCGATTTTGTCATTCGATAAAATGGTGGCAGAAGGTATTGAGCCTGGTTATGCTGGAAAATTGATTCAGTTTGGTTGGGAAACGATTACTGAAGCCTTAAAACATGGTGGAATTACAAATATGATGGATCGTTTATCCAATCCAGCAAAAATTAAAGCCTATCAATTGTCTGAAGAATTAAAAGAAATCATGCGACCTTTATTCGAAAAGCATATGGACGACATTATCTCAGGTCACTTCTCAAAAACTATGATGGAGGATTGGGCAAATGATGACGTAAATCTTTTAAAATGGAGAGCTGCAACTGGTGAAACTGCTTTTGAGAAAACAGCATTAACAACGGATCATATTTCTGAACAAGAGTATTTTGATCACGGGACATTATTAGTAGCATTTGTAAAGTCTGGTGTAGAACTGGCTTACGAGACTATGGTAAGTGCAGGAATTATTGAAGATTCTGCGTATTACGAGTCACTTCACGAGTTACCATTAATAGCGAATACAATTGCTAGAAAAAAACTATTTGAAATGAACAGAGTCATTTCTGATACGGCAGAATATGGTTGTTATTTATTTGACCACGCTTGCAAACCGTTATTAACCGATTTTATGAAAACGGTTGAAACTGATATAATTGGTAAATCATTTTCTGCTACAACAGGCGTTGATAATATCGAATTAATTGCAGTAAACGATGCGATTAGAAATCATCCAATCGAAGCAGTCGGAAAACGATTAAGAGCAGCAATGACAGCAATGAAGATTATAAAATCAGATGTTAAGACGGAAGCATCAGTTTTAGCGTAAAAGCTAATTAGCTTGTCACACTGAGCGCAGTCGAAGTGTTTCATTTACAAAATAAAATACTGTCATCCTGAACTTGATTCAGGATCTCATCAAAAATGGAAGAAACTAAAACAACATACAGGCCCACTTTAGAAGCTGTTGAGGCTGCTGCCGAAAAATTAAGAGGCGTTGCAACCGTAACGCCTTTAATTTCAAACATGCGATATTCCAAGCAATTTGAAGCAAATATCATGTTTAAACGCGAAGACTTGCAGCAAGTACGTTCCTATAAAATTAGAGGTGCTTATAATAAAATGTCGTCTTTAACTGAAGCTGAAGCAGAAAAAGGAATTGTATGTGCAAGTGCAGGAAACCATGCGCAAGGTGTGGCATTGTCCTGTAAATTATTAAAAATAAAAGGAACTATTTTTATGCCTTCTCCAACACCAAATCAAAAGGTGGAACAGGTAAAAATGTTTGGCGAAGAGTATATTGAAGTCGTTTTAATTGGCGACACGTTTGATGATGCGTATCATGCAGCAATGGAGGATTGCGAACGTTTAAATAAAGCGTTTATTCATCCATTTAACGATAAAAAAGTGATTGAAGGTCAAGCAACGGTTGGTCTAGAAATTATAGATCAAACGGAATCTCATCCAATAGATTACGTTTTTGTGCCTATTGGAGGTGGTGGTTTGTCTTCAGGGGTATCATCCGTTTTTAAGTTATTATCACCACAAACAAAAATTATAGGTGTCGAGCCAAAAGGTGCACCTTCCATGTTAACGTCTATAAGAAATAATAAAAACACGGAACTAGAAGAAATTGATAGCTTTGTAGATGGTGCTGCGGTTAAGCGTGTTGGTGATTTAAATTTCGCCATTTGTAAAGAGACGCTACATCGTGTGGTTACCGTAGATGAAGGTAAGATTTGTCAAACCATTTTAGATTTATACAATAAAGAAGCGATTGTAGCAGAGCCTGCGGGAGTTTTAAGCTTATCTGCTTTAGAGCATTTTAAAGAAGAAATTAAAGGTAAAAATATAGTTTGTGTTATTAGCGGAAGTAATAACGATATCACGCGTACTGCCGAAATTAAAGAGCGTGCATTATTGCATGCCGATTTAAAACACTATTTTATTGTTAAGTTTCCGCAACGCTCAGGAGCATTAAGAGATTTTGTTGTTGATATTTTAGGTGATACAGATGATATTACTCATTTTGAATACACAAAAAAAGCAAACCGTGAAAACGATGTTGCTGTAGTTGGAATTGAGTTAAAATCTCCAAACGATTTAGAGCCATTAATTACTAAAATGAAACGTCATAATTTTTATGGAGATTATCTAAATGATAAACCAGATTTATTTCAGTTTTTAGTGTGATTTTGACAATTATGACCTTAAATACACTCAAATTCGTAAAAATTCATCAAAAATGAAACAAAATCAACTTTTGTATCAAAATAAATTATACGTTTGCATCATGTTTACAACACTAAATAAAAACGAAAGACCCGCAAGTTTGCTATTACGCAGACGACGTCGCTAATACGCATACTTCAAGCTTTTAGTTAATAGTTTTTATTTTTTTTCAAACAGTGAACAATTCAATACAAATAGTTTCTTTTTTAAATACAGTTATTAGAAATAATAACAGGACAATCCTACGTCCAATTTTTCGTCGTCGCCCTTAGGGTGTACTTCTATTTATAGAACTAAGGTGAGTCCGGTTCTGCTTTCAAAAACAAAAATTATTACATTTTTTAATTTAAAATTCAATTACAATGGAAATTGTTATTGCTGATAAATCGCATAGTATTTACGCAGATATTATTTGTAACACTATTGCTGATGCTGCTCAAGTTAGAGGTACTGGGATTGCAAAACGTAAGCCAGAATACATCATTACCAAAATGGAAAATGGCAATGCTGTTATCGCATTAGATGACGATAAATTTGCTGGATTTTGTTATATCGAACAATGGGGTCATGGCAAATTTGTAGCTAATTCTGGTTTAATTGTACATCCAGATTTTAGAAACATTGGCTTAGCTAAACAGATCAAACAGAAAATATTTGTGCATTCTAGAACCAAGTTTCCGGATGCTAAAGTATTTAGTATTACTACAGGTTTAGCGGTTATGAAAATGAATAGCGACTTAGGTTATAAACCGGTTACGTTTTCCGAGTTAACAGACGATCAATCTTTTTGGAATGGTTGTCAAACCTGCAAAAACTTTGATGTTTTAACCAGAACAGAACAAAAAATGTGCTTGTGTACAGGGATGTTGTATGATCCTTCAAAAGAAGATTCAAAAACAACTAAAACAACACACAGTCATAATTATGATAAAAAAGTATGGACTAGATTGAAAAATATTAAGCAATCCATGTTCCTTAAAAAAGAAAAGAATGAAAAAAGCGAATAAATCCGATAATGCTTTCCCTTTTGGAAAGATGTCAGAAAGTGACAGAAAGAGAAAATTAGTCATAGCATATAGTGGTGGATTAGATACGTCCTATTGCGCAGTAAGTTTAAGTAAAGCGGGTTACGATGTGCACGCGGTAAGCGTAAATACGGGTGGTTTTTCTGATGAAGAAATTAAAACTATCGAAGCTAATGCTTATAAAATGGGTGTATCAACCTATAAAAATATTGACGCAATTGCATCGTATTATGATAAAGTGATTAAGCATTTAATCTTCGGAAATGTTTTGAGGAACAATACCTATCCTTTATCTGTAAGTGCAGAACGTATTATTCAAGCTATCGAAATTATCGAATATGCAAAAAGTATTGATGCGGAATATATCGCACACGGAAGCACAGGAGCAGGAAACGATCAAGTGCGTTTTGATATGATTTTTCAAACGTTGGCACCACATATTAAAATCATCACGCCAATTAGAGACGGAAGTTTAAGCAGACAACAAGAAATTGATTACTTAAAAGAAAACGGTATCGATGCGTCTTGGGAAAAGGCAAAATATTCTGTTAATAAAGGACTTTGGGGAACAAGTGTTGGTGGAGAAGAAACATTAACATCAGAAAAACCACTACCGGAAAGTGCCTATCCTTCGCAATTAAAACATGCGGAAGAAGAGAAAGTTACATTAACCTTTTTAAAAGGAGAATTGGTTGCTGTAAACGGAATTGAAAACGCATCTGACGTAAATATTAAAGTCTTAAACAATCTAGCATCAGCGTACGCAATTGGTAGAGATATACATGTGGGAGATACAATAGTTGGTATAAAAGGGCGTGTTGGTTTTGAAGCTGCAGCAGCTTTGGTGATTATAAAAGCACATCATTTATTAGAAAAGCACACGTTGACCAAATGGCAATTACAACACAAGGATTATATGTCAAATTTCTACGGAATGCATTTGCATGAAGGGCAATATTTAGATCCTGTAATGCGAGACATGGAAGCCTTTTTGCAAAGCAGCCAAGACAAAGTATCGGGAGATGTTTTTGTGACCTTAAAACCATATTATTTTACCGTAGACGGAATTAGCTCTAAACATGATTTAATGAATGCAAAGTTTGGAAGTTATGGCGAAGAAAATAAAGGTTGGACTGCTGAGGAGGCTAAAGGCTTTATTAAAATAGTTGGTAACCAAAATAAGATTTATCAACAAGTAAATTTTTGATTTTAGTCATGCTGAATGTGTTTCAGTATCTCAAAAATGATAATTAAAGCAAATTGTTGTTTTGTGTCACACTGAGCGCAGTCGAAGTGTTAAGCGAAGAATGGTAAAGTAAAAGAATCGAAATGAAAAAAATAGAAATAGGAATCATTGGAGGTGCAGGTTATACAGCTGGAGAACTTATTAGATTGTTGTTAAATCATCCAAAAGTAAATATCAATTTTATTTACAGTACGTCAAATGCTGGCAACAAAATATCTAAAGTACATCAAGATTTAATTGGCAGTACGGATTTGGAATTTTCAAGTCAAGTTAACTCAGAAGTAGAGGTGTTGTTTTTGTGTTTAGGTCACGGAAATTCTAAAGTATTTTTAGAGAACAATTCATTTTCTGCTGAAACTAAAATTATTGATTTAAGTAATGATTTCAGATTAACTAAAGACGCCATTTTTGAAGGTAAAACGTTTGTTTATGGTTTACCAGAATTAAATAAAGAAGCGATTAAAAAAGCGAATTATATTGCAAATCCAGGGTGTTTTGCATCTGCTATTCAGTTGGCTTTATTGCCTTTAGCTAAAGCTGAAGTTTTGCAAAACAATGTACATATTAATGCGGTTACAGGAGCAACGGGAGCAGGAACATCATTATCGACAACCACACATTTTACGTGGCGAGATAATAATTTTTCGCATTATAAGGCTTTTACGCATCAACATTTAGGAGAGATTAATCAATCTGTGAAACTGTTGCAGTCAGACTTTAATTCGGAGATTAACTTTATGCCAAATCGTGGTGATTTTTCTAGAGGAATTTTTGCAACCATGTACACTAAGTTTAAAGGAAGCTTGGAAGACGCAAAAGCATTGTATAACGCGTTTTATAAAGATGCTGCTTTTACTGTGGTTTCGGATGAGGAGATTCATTTAAAACAAGTAGTAAATACCAATAAGTGTATGCTTCATTTGCATAAACATGAAGACAAATTATTGGTCACTAGCATTATTGATAATTTATTAAAAGGCGCTTCGGGACAAGCTGTTCAAAACATGAATTTAATGTTTGGTTTTGATGAAACAGAAGGTTTAAAATTGAAAGCAACTTATTTTTAAAAGTACTGCAGCTGCGTTCGCGGTTGAAGTGGCATCCTTTTTTGACGTCAGTTCGAGTGAATTTGTGAAGCATGAGCAAATTTGTATCGAGAACAAGGCAAAAAAGATATAACGGAAAACGCGACCCTTGTGGTAACGCCCAAACAATAAAAGGATGTCACCTTGAGCGCAGTCGAAAGGTCTTAGTAAAAAGAACGTTTAATTAAAAAGATAATAGTCATAGCGAGCTTTACGAGTGAACGAAGTAAACCTTAAGCAATCTGTTTAAAAAGATTACTTCAGTCGTTCTTATTTCGTAATGACAAAAAAATCGAACAAATGAAAATAGCAATTATAGGAACAGGAAACTTAGGAAAGTCTATCGCAAAAGGGTTGATTACCAACAATGCGATTACTAGTTTGTATTTAACCAAACGGAATTTGGATGAGATTCAAGAATTTGATGGTTATAAAAATGTGCATTTAACAACGGATAATACCGAAGCTGTAAAACAATCTGATATTATAATTTTTGCAGTGCAACCAGCACATTTTGAGCAAATATTAAATGATATTAAGCCAGGATTAACAGAGAAGCACGTCTTGATTTCGACCATTACAGGTTTTCTAATTCCTAAGATTGAAGCGCAAGTTGGTGCAGATAAATTTATTATTCGTGCGATGCCAAATACCGCAATTGCAGTTGGTAAATCCATGACGTGTTTGTGTAGTAATGAGCAAGGCGCAAAACGCATTAAAATTGCTGAAGCTATTTTTAATCGTTTAGGACATTCGTTAAGTATTCCGGAAAGTCAAATGCAAGCTGCTACTGTAGTTTGCGCAAGTGGTGTGGCGTTTTGGATGCGTTTAATTAGAGCAACTACGCAGGCTGCTATTCAGTTAGGTTTTGATGCAAAAGAAGCACAAGAATTAGCGATGTATACCAGTGAAGGTGCAGCAAGTTTATTGATTACTAATGGCAATCACCCAGAAGAGGAAATAGACAGAGTAACGACTCCAAAAGGGTGTACCATTGAAGGTTTGAATGAGATGGAACACAAAGGATTGAGTTCGTCATTAATACAAGGTATGGTTGCCTCGTTTAACAAAATTAATACCATAAAAGAAGAGCAGATATGAGTTTATTTAACGTCTATCCATTATTTGATATCACACCTGTAAAGGCTGTAGATGTCTTTGTTTTTGATGAAAATAACACCAAATATTTAGATTTATATGGTGGACATGCTGTGATTTCTATTGGGCATTCTCATCCAAAATATGTGACTGCCATTTCTGATCAAGTTGCCAAATTAGGGTTTTATAGTAATTCGATTCAGAATCCATTACAAGTGCAATTAGCCAATAAATTAGAGCAATTATCAGGTTGTAAAGATTACGAGTTGTTTTTGTGTAATTCTGGAGCAGAAGCTAACGAGAATGCTTTAAAGTTGGCATCCTTCCATAATGGAAAGAAAAAAGTGATTGCTTTTAAAAATGGCTTCCATGGTCGTACTTCTGCAGCAGTTGCAGCAACAGATAATGCAAAAATCATTGCGCCAATTAATGCACAACAAGAAGTTGAAATTTTAGAATTAGGTGATTTAGAATCTTTAGAAAAAGCATTGGTTAAAAACGATGTTTGTGCAGTAATTATAGAATGTATTCAAGGCATTGGAGGTTTAGATGAAAGTACTGCAACTTTCTACGAAGGTTTGGATGTGCTATGTAAAAAATACAATACGTGTTTTATTGCAGATGAGGTGCAATCTGGTTTTGGAAGAACTGGCGATTTCTTTGCATTTCAGAAATATAGTGTGATGCCTGATATTATTTCTATAGCGAAGGGTATGGGAAATGGTTTTCCGATTGGTGGGATTTTAATTCATCCAAATATTAAAGCCTCTTTTGGTTTGTTAGGAACCACTTTTGGTGGAAACCACTTGGCTTGTATTGCATCTTCTACTGTTTTGGAAGTAATTGAAGAAGAAAATTTAATGCAAAATGCTAAAGATATCTCAGCTTATTTTATTGAGAAAGCAAAAGAAATTTCAGCAATAAAAAATATCAAAGGACGTGGATTAATGCTTGGTTTGGAATTTGATTTTCCGATTGCTGACCTTCGTAAAAAGCTAATTTTCGATCATAAGATATTTACAGGAAGCGCGAAGAACCCTAATTTATTACGAATTCTTCCGCCATTAACTATCAAAAAAGAACATGTCGATTTGCTTTTTGAGGCTTTAAAAAGTGAGTTAAAAAAGATAACAATTTAAACCTCTCGACTGCGCTCGAGGAGACATTCTTATTGTCTGGTCGAGCGCAGTCGAGACCTATTTAATATGAAAAAATACACAAAAATAAAAGATATATCAAATCTTCAAGAAACCATAAAGGACGCTATTTTACTGAAAAAAAATCCTTTTAAATTCGAAGATTTAGGAAAACATAAAACATTAGTCATGCTGTTTTTTAATTCCAGTTTACGAACGCGATTAAGCACAGAAAAAGCTGCGAAAAACTTAGGAATGGACGTGATGATTTTAAACGTAAACGACGCTTGGAACCTAGAATTTGAAGATGGCACAATCATGAATGCAAACACATCAGAACACATTAAAGAAGCAGCGCAGGTAATTTCGCAATATGGAGATGTGATTGCTGTGAGAGCATTCCCAAGTTTAACAGATAAGACAAAGGATGAAAGTGAGTTTGTGATGAACAGTTTTGTAAAATACGCAACAGTGCCAATTATAAATATGGAAAGTGCAACAGCGCACCCTTTACAAGCGTTGGCTGATGCAATTACGATTACCGAATTATCTAAAAAAACGAAACCTAAAGTAGTATTGTCTTGGGCGCCACATCCAAAAGCATTGCCACAAGCGGTTGCGAATTCGTTTGTAGAAATGATGCAAAATATGGATGTAGATTTAACCATTACACATCCTGAAGATTATGAATTAAGCGAAGCAATCACGAAAAACACACCAATAAATCACAATCAGGAAGAGACTTTAAAAGATGCCGATTTTGTATATGTTAAAAACTGGAGTAATTATAAAGACTACGGAAAAGTACTGAGTCAAGACAAGAATTGGATGATGACAAAAGCGAAGTTGGGTCATGCAAAATTTATGCATTGTTTGCCTGTAAGACGTAACGTGGTTGTGGAAGATGCGGTTTTGGATAGTGAGCAGTCTGTTGTAATTAAACAAGCTAATAATAGAACTTTTGCTGCGCAAATTATATTGAAACAGATTTTGGAGAAATTGTAAACGTCATTACGAATGAGGAACGATTGAAGCAATCTTTTAATTGAAACATATGACTTGGTCTTACTTCGTCATGCTGAATTCATTTCAGTATCACACAAGAAGCTAATAATGAGAAGCTGAAACAAGTTCAGCTTGACGACTGAAGGTTTTAAAGTAGGTAATAAGCTAGTGTTAACCCGTCACGTCATGCTGAATTCATTTCAGCATCACACAAGAAGCTAATAATGAGACCCTGANNT
>JGI24724J26744_10001183_pt1 | contig 18066 bp, 19 predicted proteins | sample Cruoilmetagenom7_FD_26744 | JGI IMG/M metagenome (IMG submission 26744) | reverse complement strand
AGCGGTCAGCGTGGTTTTACCGTGGTCAACGTGGCCGATTGTGCCGATGTTAACGTGCGGTTTATTGCGTTCAAACTTTTCCTTAGCCATGATGGGCTCCTCATATCAGGGGGGCCGACAGGCCCAGTTCACATGAGCGGGGATTTATTTAGTTTGCGACTAAAAATCAAGCCTAGATTACCGTGGCCTATTTGTTTGCGCCGTCTGTTGTTGACACTTCATCCAAATGCTCTGGCAGCGGCGGCAAGCCGAACCACTCCGGATTCTCCAACAGGTATTTCTGGATCATCCTTGCGGCATTGTTTGACAGATTCTTTATCTGCGCGGCTTTGGAGTTGGTTAGACCTGAGCCCAAGATAAACGTGTTCTTTTCCGAACGCTCAAACACTGTCAGCTGTTTGGGCTCGGCGGTCAGCTTTTCACCGGTCGCATCGTCCCAAATATTAATGGTAATGATCAAAATAGATTTGGGGGCGGCAACAAATGGAATACCCGGAATGGCCAGAACATAGGCGTCAACATGGGTGCCGATGTGGTAATATTTGTCGCCACTGTAGCGGCCGAAACGGGCCTCCATGGCTGAACTCAGGGCAGTTTCCCAAACATCGGCGTCTGCCTCGCGCGACAGCGGGCCTTTTTGCGCCGCATCCGCCACAATGATATTGTGCCCCAACAGGAAATTCCCCATCGGCACGGGTGGTTCGGACAAATCATCCTTGCTGGTGCAGGCTCCAAGCAAGCCCAGCACACAAATCAACACAGTCATACGAACAGCAGAAAACGACAACATTCACAGAATCCCCAAAACCATAGTCCGCTTGGAATATAGCAGCCCCAAAGAATGCGCAATCATCAGGAATTGCCAATGGCTTCATGAGCGCGTGACGATCTAGGTAAACTGGTTGTTCCTAGGAAATCCGCGCGGTGCCATTCGGCCAGCACTGGCACGTTTTCCCGTCCATTCGGCCAACTCTGTTTCCGTGCGAGTGCGGCCCGCCGGATCAAGCCAGCTCAGCCCCTCGATCATCATAAAGGTCGTGGCATCACTCAGGCCGCCATCTTTGTATTTCTGTAAACGCACACCCTTGCCACGCCCCATTTCGGGCAGCTCAGACAGAGGGAACACCAGAACCTTGCGGTTTTGGCCAACGCAAGCGATGTGATCGCCAGCCACCGGATGACACACAAGCGCACGCACATCGCCACGCACATTCAACACCTGTTTACCAGTGCGAGTCTGGGCCAGCACATCGTTCTCGGCCACCACAAACCCGTCGCCAGACGTCGAGGCCACTAGCAGTTTACGCCCGGGCACATGAATAAACAGATCAATGATTTCAGCCTCATTGGGCAGGTCCACCATTAGACGTAGTGGTTCGCCCATGCCACGACCACCGGGCAGGTTGGCGGCTGGTAGCGTGTAAAACCGCCCGTTGCTGCCGAATACCAACAAACGATCCGTGGTTTCGGCGTGGAACATAAACCGCGCCTCGTCACCATCCTTGAATTTCAACTCGCGGCTCAGATCGACGTGACCCGACATCGCCCTGATCCACCCCATTTTGGAACAAACCACGGTGATCGGTTCGCGATCGATCATCGCCTCGATTGGCACATCCTCAACTTCGCCCGCGACGGCAAACAGGGTGCGCCGCGCGCCGCCCTCATAGTCCCGACCAAATGCTTTTCGGGTCTCGCGCAGTTGCTCGGCAATCCGCGACCATTGCAAATCATCACTGTCCAGCAAATCCTCGAGAGCAGCCCGCTCGATCATCAACGCGTCCCGCTCGCGCACCAGCTCAATTTCCTCAAGCCGACGCAAAGACCGCAGACGCATGTTCAGGATCGCGTCTGCCTGAACTTCGGACAGCGACGGTTCCTCATCTTCACCAACCGGCCCGCGCCCATCGAACGGCGAAACATAATCGCCTTCCGAGGCCGCACGCACACGCGGGGCCGACCAATCCTCATACATCAAGGCGCGCTTGGGATCGTCATCGTAACGAATAATATCAATCACCCGATCCAGATTGAGGAAGGCGATGATAAAGCCTTCCAACACTTCCAGACGGTGATCAATTTTATCCAGACGGTGCTGACTACGGCGCAACAACACATCGCGCCGATGATCCAAAAACGCGCGCAGCACTTCCTTCAGGCTACAAACCTTGGGCGTCAAACCGTCTATCAGCACGTTCATATTCATGCTGAACCGCACCTCAAGGTCGGATTGGCGGAACAGCATCCCCATCAACACATCAGGGTCGACATTTTTGCTGCGGGGTTCCAGCACCAGCCGGATGTCTTCCGCGCTCTCGTCTCGCACATCCCCCAGAATGGGCAGCTTTTTCAGCTGGATCAGCTCGGCCAGCTTTTCAATCAGCTTGGATTTTTGCACCTGATACGGGATTTCGGTGACAACGATCTGCCACTGACCACGGCCCAGATCCTCGATCACATAATTACTGCGAAGACGGAACGCCCCACGGCCAGTGCGATAGGTTTCCAGAATATTCTCACGCGGTTCAACGATGGTGCCGCCAGTGGGAAAATCGGGGCCGGGGATGTAATCAAGCAAGGTCTCATCACGCACATTCGGCGTCTTGATCATATGCAAACAAGCATTGCACAATTCTTCAATATTGTGCGGCGGAATATTGGTCGCCATGCCAACCGCAATGCCGGTCGAGCCATTGGCCAACAGGTTCGGAAATGATGCCGGCAAAACCACGGGTTCTGTCAGGGTGCCATCATAGTTTTCACGAAAATCAACGGCGTTTTCGGCCAAACCCTCTAGCAACGCTTCGGCAGCTGCGGTCATCCTCGCTTCGGTATAACGGGCAGCAGCCGGATTATCACCGTCGATATTGCCGAAATTCCCTTGCCCGTCGACCAGCGGATAACGCACGTTGAAATCCTGCGCCAAACGCGCCATCGCATCATAAATCGCAGCATCNCCATGCGGATGATAGTTCCCCATCACATCGCCGGAAATCTTGGCCGATTTACGAAAACCACCTGTCGCATTCAGCTTTAATTCACGCATAGCGTATAGAATCCGCCGATGCACCGGCTTCAACCCGTCACGCGCATCCGGCAAAGCACGGTGCATGATGGTCGANAGCGCATAGGTCAAATACCGATCACCCAGCGCACGCCGTAAGGGTTCGGTTACTTCGCTAGGGATTTTATCTTCTGAACTCGCATCACTCATACCGCCCGTGATACCCGCGCCACTCGGTCAGGACAAGAAACAAAGGGAACTTTACGTGCAGCACTTTTTTCCTATAATAGGTGACTCGATAATAACGAGTTTCGGGGCGCTGCCAGCCTCTTGGGGTAAATAAATGATACGGCTAACTTTATTTTTAGGCGGCTCAATTTGGGCCGTGATGGCCTTTGCGCCAGATCTGGACGAACCGGTGTTCACTGAAATGGCCGCCGAAGTTGCGCCCGTAAAAATTTCAACGGTTGATATCACGCGCACAGCCCTGACAAACCCTGTCGAAGTGGCGGCCCCTGTTGTGGTGAGCGAACCTGCCCCCAAGCCAGTCGAAATTGTTTCGATTCCCGAACCAGCGCCTGCGCCAGAACCCGAGCGCATCATCTGGTTCGTCACAGGATCACGCGTCAATGTGCGCGAAGGGCCATCAACGGATTATTCCGTTTTGGGCAAAGTGACCTATGGCGAAGCCGCCGAAATCGTTTCGGATCCTGAAGCGGACTGGGTGAAAATCCGCATTGAGGGCGACGGGGTTGAAGGCTTCATCATGAAGCGGTTTATGACAGATGTTGATCCGCTAGACTAAACCCCGAAAACCAACTCTAAAACATCCATCATTTCCGTTTCAGCAGGCCCGTTTTCCTGATTTATTTTCGATTCTGGAAAGAGCCACTAAACTAGTTTAGGTGTTTCACAAAAGGGCGCGCAAATGACACAAAAATCCATCCTTATCACAGGGTGCTCATCCGGCATCGGCTACGACGCAGCACACACATTGCACACCCGCGGCTGGCGGGTTTTTGCGACGTGTCGACAGGAAAAAGATTGCGAACGATTGCGCGGTGAGGGGCTTGAGAGCTTCGCCCTCGATTACNCCGACGAGGCCTCAATCAAATCCGCCGTCAGCAAAGTGCTGGAATGTACCGGCGGCACGCTGGATGCGCTCTATAACAACGGTGCCTACGCCATTCCCGGCGCTGTTGAGGACCTGCCGCGCGACGCCNTGCGCGCCATCTTCGAGACCAATNTNTTTGGCTATCACGACCTGACCAACCTGATCATCCCCGTTATGCGTGCCCAAGGACACGGGCGCATCATCAACTGCTCGTCCGTTTTGGGCCTTGCCGCTTTGCGGTTTCGCGGCGCGTATGTTTCGACCAAGTTCGCNCTTGAGGGTCTGACCGATGTGCTGCGCCTTGAAATGCACAGCCAACCGATTGACGTGATCCTGATTGAACCCGGCCCGATCACCACCAAAATCCGTGTTAACGCCCAGCCGCATTTTGAAAAATGGATCGACTGGCAAGGTTCCGCTCTGCGCAATCTATACGAACACGGTTTGCGCCCCCGCCTCTATAATAAAACCGGCACGCCCGATACGTTCGAGCTGCCACCCTCGTCCGTCACCAAAAAGCTGNTCCACGCGCTGGAATCACCCCGCCCCAAACCGCGTTATTACGTTACCGTGCCGACCTATCTTTCGGGCATTATGCGACGCATTCTATCAACGCGCGCCTTTGACTGGGTCTTGCGCAAAGGTTAATCAGGCCCAAAGGAATCTCCCATGTTCAACGACCCTCTTTTCATAATTCTCGGCGCGGCCTGTCTGGTTGTGGTGTTTATCCTTGCGCTTGGCATCGGCGGTTTTGCCAAAGGTGGTGATTTCAACCGCAAACATGGCAACCGTTTGATGCGCTATCGCATCTACGCCCAAGCCATTGCCGTTGCCTTGCTTCTGGTCTATTTATATTTTCGCACCTCTGGAGGTTGATCAATGGTTGTCCTGAACAAAATCTACACCAAAACCGGCGATGCTGGCAAAACCGCGCTTGGCAATGGTACCCGGGTTTCCAAAACTTCACCGCGCGTGTCGGCTTACGGCACCTGTGACGAGGTCAACGCCACCGTCGGCCTTGCCCGCCTGCATGCATCCGGCGATATGGATGAAAAACTGGCCCTGATCCAGAATGATCTGTTTGATCTAGGGGCCGATCTGTGCCGCCCGGAAATGGACAAAGATGCCGAGGCAGAATACCCGCCTTTGCGCCTTGCAAGCAGCCAGGTCACGCGGCTCGAGGACGAGATTGATACAATGAACGCCAACCTCACCACACTGCGCTCGTTCATCCTGCCCGGTGGCAGCGCGCTTGCGGCCCACCTGCACCTGTGCCGCACCGTTTCACGCCGCGCTGAGCGGCTGGCGGTGGAACTGGCGGGGGTTGAAACGGTCAACCCTGCTGCGGTGAAATACCTGAACCGGCTGTCGGATTGGTTCTTTGTGGCCAGCCGTGTCGCCAACGAAAATGGCGCCAAAGATGTGCTCTGGGTTCCCGGCGCAAACCGATAATAGCGCTAACACGACATCTATATGCCTATTTTGCTCTTTTTTCCGGTCTCTCTGTCAGCTAACAAACCAGTGAGAATTTGAGAGAATCCCCGATCATCGGGAAAAATTAGGAGAACTACGCAGATGAAGGTGCTTGTCCCCGTCAAACGCGTGATCGACTACAACGTGAAGGTTCGTGTCAAAGCGGACGGCACGGGTGTTGATCTCGCCAATGTGAAAATGTCGATGAACCCGTTTGACGAAATTGCGGTTGAGCAGGCGATCCGCCTGCGCGAAGCTGGCAAAGTCGAAGAAGTTGTGGTCGTTTCGATCGGTGTGAAACAATCCCAGGAAACCTTGCGCACCGCACTGGCCATGGGCGCTGACCGCGCCATTTTGGTTGTGGCTGCCGAGGATGTTCATCATGACGTTGAGCCATTGGCCGTTGCCAAAATCCTCAAAGCCATCGTGGACGAAGAAGCCCCTGGGCTGGTTCTGGCTGGCAAGCAGGCGATTGATAACGATATGAACGCCACCGGCCAAATGCTGTCGGCGCTTTTGGGTTGGTCCCAAGGCACCTTCGCCTCGGAACTGGATGTGGACGGCGACCACGCGACCGTGACGCGCGAAGTCGACGGTGGTTTGCAAACCATCAAGGTGAAAATGCCATCAATCATCACGGTTGATCTGCGTTTGAACGAACCACGTTATGCAAGCCTGCCAAACATCATGAAAGCCAAGAAAAAGCCGCTGGACGAGAAATCCGCCGCTGATTACGGCGTTGATGTCACACCGCGCTTGACCATTGTGAAAACCAGCGAGCCCGATACGCGCGCGGCTGGCGTCAAGGTTGCCGATGTGGCCGAACTTGTTGCGAAACTCAAAGAAGCGGGGGCACTCTGATGGCTGTACTTTTACTTGCCGAAGTTGTTGGCGGCGAATTGTCTGTTGATGCGACTTCCAAAACCCTGACCGCCGCCAAAATGTTGGGCGATGTCACCATCTTGTGCGCAAGCGCTGGATGTTCCGGTGCTGCTGAAACAGCTGCCAAACTGGACGGCGTTGCCAAAGTGCTTTGCGCCGATGACGCCGCTTACGGCCATGATCTGGCGGAACCGGTGGCTGATCTGATCGTGTCGCTGGCTGGCGACTATGACCACATCGTGGCGCCTGCCACTTCGACTGCGAAAAACGTGATGCCACGGGTTGCGGCGCTGCTGGACGTGATGGTGATTTCGGATATTTCCGGCGTGGTTGACGGCGACACATTCGAGCGTCCGATTTATGCGGGCAATGCCATTCAAACGGTGAAATCCACGGATGGTAAAAAAGTGCTGACCGTGCGCACCACCACCTTTGATACCTCCGGCGATGGCGGATCAGCCTCGGTTGAAAGCATTGCAGCCGTTGCAAATCCGGGCCTGTCCGAATGGGTTGAAGACAAGGTTGCTGAATCTGATCGCCCTGAATTGACCTCGGCTGGCGTCGTGGTTTCGGGCGGTCGTGGCGTTGGCTCCGAGGATGACTTCGCGCTGATCGAAAAACTGGCCGACAAACTGGGCGCTGCCGTTGGCGCGTCCCGTGCTGCGGTTGATTCGGGCTATGCCCCGAACGATTGGCAAGTTGGTCAAACCGGCAAAGTGGTTGCACCCGATTTGTATATCGCGGTCGGGATTTCCGGCGCGATCCAGCATTTGGCCGGTATGAAAGACAGCAAAATCATCGTTGCGATCAACAAAGACGAAGAGGCTCCTATCTTTCAGGTCGCCGATTACGGTCTGGTCGCCGATTTGTTCACAGCCGTACCCGAATTGATCGATGCGCTGTAAACTAGACTGAAACATGTGAAAAGGCCCGCAATTGCTGCGGGCCTTTTTCGTTTTAATGGGCCCCTAAATCAATCGGCTTAATGGCTCAAGTAAGGCTCGTGCAGCCTCTTGATGTGCCGCAGGCCCCAACAATTCTTGCGCCGCTGGCTGCTCCATAGAGGAATAGCTCATCCCTGCCGTGCCCTGCGCCAAGGCGGCCTCACTTGCCACCACTTCAACCACTTCGGTCGCAAAGGGGCGGATTTCCTCAATCATCCTGCGGTCCACGAATGTGGGTTCACGCCCCAACCCGTTAAACGTTGAAGCATCTTCCGGCGTACGATCAGCGAACCACAGCAACACGGTTTTACCCTCGATTTTGCCCAGCAACAGCTTCATCCGCGTGATCCATGCTTCTTTCAGCTCATCGCGCACAATGCTAAACCGTTCTTTTGAAAGGGTTTGCAAGGTGGTCAGCAGATGTTTGGTAAAACTGAAATCGGTGAAATCCACCTCGCCAAAAACTGTTTTCATTAGGGTCGAAGCCCGTAAAAACCGGTCATTGCGCCGTGGATGCACGGCATAAAACCGATTCGACATGTTTTGCGCCCCGACTGCCTGAACCACCGTCACCCGTGCATTTGAACATGCTTCGATCACCGGTATTTCATTGGCAAACACATCAACACCTGCAGTCACACAGCCAAAATTGACACACTCCATTTCCATCTCCTCACTTACCAGCGTTGGAAATGGCTTCTCAATGAATTTACCGTAGGTTTCTGTGCCCCCAATCATAGCAATATATTCGCCCGCCATCTTCTTGCGCGGACCACGAAATAACAGTTTCGAATTCCCGTAACGACACGGGAAATAGTCAAGGACTCCTTGCCCCAGGTTTTCATAGGTCATTCCACCCACCTCTCTTTTCGATTCACCCAAGGCCAGATTCGCTCAAAGTTGTTTCCAAATGGCTAAACGAACAATTTGAGGAGAGTTATTCGGGCTCTGCCCTCTTGCACCTGCTCCGTATGGCACCGTAAGGTCGCCATGAAAATTAAGGAGATTTGGTATGGAAATTTCAAAGATCGGCATCGTTGGTGCAGGCCAAATGGGCAATGGCATTGCGCATGTCTGTGCCTTGGCGGGCTACGACATCCTGATGAACGACATGACCCAAGATGCACTGGATGCGGCGAAAGCTCTGATCCAGAAAAACCTTGAACGCCAAGTCAGCCGTGAAAAAATTTCAAACGACGACATGATGCAAGCGCTTGGCCGCATTCAAACCACCTTAAAACTGCCCGACCTTGGCCAAACCGATCTGGTGATCGAGGCCGCGACCGAACGCGAGGCCATCAAAACAGCCATCTTCGAGGATTTGATCCCGCACCTGAATCCCGACACGATCCTGACTTCGAACACCTCGTCTATTTCCATCACCCGTCTTGCCTCGCGCACTGACAGGCCGGAAAAATTCATGGGGTTCCATTTCATGAACCCAGTGCCCGTGATGAAACTGGTTGAATTGATCCGCGGCATCGCAACGGATGAGGAGACCTTTACGGCCTGCCACCAAGTGGTTGACCGTCTGGGAAAAACCGCCGCCACCGCCGAAGATTTCCCCGGTTTCATCGTGAACCGTATTCTGATGCCGATGATTAATGAAGCGGTTTACACCCTCTACGAGGGTGTCGGCTCGGTTCAATCCATCGACACGTCTATGCGTTTGGGGGCAAACCATCCGATGGGGCCGCTGGAGCTGGCTGATTTTATTGGCCTTGATACCTGCCTTGCAATCATGAACGTACTGCANGATGGGCTGGCCGACACAAAATACAGACCCTGCCCGCTGCTAACCAAATACGTCGAGGCGGGCTGGCTTGGTCGCAAATCGGGCCGTGGTTTTTACGATTATCGCGGCGATAAACCAGTGCCGACCCGCTAGGGTTTTAGAGCCAGNGTTTTATCNCGCAACCACGCCATAAACCCGCGCGGGTTTTTGGCCCACTCGTTCATTTCAGCGGGCTGAATAAGCTCGCCTATAATCGGTGACTGCGGTTTTTTCAGTGACTTTTTGACTTCGTGAAGCAACAGGCCTTGGCGCAAAGTCGCCGAAATCCGGTTGGCGATCAGATAGGTGCGGGTGTTGCGCCCCGGGAAAAATATTGGCACCACAGTGGCACCCGAGCGCTGGATCATTTTGGCGGTAAAGGGGTTCCATTCAGCCTCAATTGCAGGGCCGAACATGGTCTTGGAGGAAGCCACAACACCGGCTGGAAACAGCACAATCACACCGCCATCTTTAAGGTGCGCCATCGCTTCTTTGCGCATGTTGATGTTCAGGCGCTGCGAATTTTCCTCATGCGGGAAGGCCACCGGCAGCATGAATTTTTCGATCTCGGGAATACCCGTCAGCAAGCTGCGGGTCAGGATTTTGTAGTCATCACGCACCTTACCGATCAATTCGGCCAGAACCAGCCCATCCACCAAACCGTGCGGATGGTTCGCCACCACGATCATCGGGCCGGTTGCTGGCAGTTTTGCAATTTGCTCGGGTGGTGTTTTCACCTCGATCTGCATCAGAGACAGGCATCTTGTGAAAAACTCTGTTCCGCTGACCACGCCCTCGCGTTCAAACTGGCGGATCAGGCGCAGCAACGGGAATTTGCCCGTACTCCACTCCATCACCCGAATAATGCCTACCTTGAACGGATTGGTAAAAGTATTGGCATAAGACAGGTTTTTCTTTTTATAGGGCACGTAATCAGGTTCAACACCTGTTACCGGAATGTCTTTTGCTTGATCCACAATGGTTATCCAGTCAAAGTTGAGCGCAGCAGCGCCGCTTAGAATTCTTCGCCGAAACGGTCGGCCAACAGCACCTCGAGCGCCATCGCCAGCTTGTCGGCCTCGGGCCCGCTGGTTTCAACCTCAATAGAGGTTCCTTTAGATGCTGCCAACATCAAAAGCCCCATAATGGAATCCCCTGATGCGCTCAATCCGTCTTTGGAGACTTCGGCACTGGCGTCATGCGCTTCGACCACCTCGACAAATTTTGCCGAAGCCCGTGCATGCAGACCTTTTTCGTTGATGATCATTAAAATCCGGCTGTTGCTCATTTTTACTGTCCGTTTATTCCGTCAATGCAATCAATATACTTGCGCCCGGCAATAAGAGCGGCCGAGACTGCTTCGTCAAATGGTAATCCGCGTGATTTGGCCAGCTTGATCAACATCGGCAGGTTCGCGCCATACAGGATTTTGCGATCTTTCTTGCAACAGGCACCGAGCGACAGGTTTGAGGGCGATCCACCAAACATATCCGTCACCACGACCACGCCATCGCCCTGATCAACCGCTTCGGCCGCAGCACTTATCTCGGCCTTCTTGCTTATGCGGTCACAATCGTTCTCGATTGCGATGGTACGAATCCCGGTTTGCTTGCCGACCACNTGTTCGACAGCGGACAGATACTCTCTGGCCAATCCTCCGTGTCCGACAATCACAATGCCGATCACTGTGCACCACCCCGTTTTGTTTGAGGCCCAGCTTGAGCCTGTCGTTCCATTTCCCTGTGCCGAATAGACACCTGCCACTCACCACGCGCAAGGGCATTCACCAGTTTTTCCGCAACGGCAACTGATCTATGTTGTCCGCCGGTGCAGCCAAAGCCAATCGAAAAATGTGCTTTTCCCTCGTCAATGTAAGCGGGCAACAGCATTTCAACCAACGCCTGAATCTTTTCGAAAAACGGGGCAAACCGCGCGTCAGTCGCGATAAAATCTGCCACTNGATCATCCCGCCCATCAAACGAACGCAATGATTCCTCCCAATACGGGTTCTTTAAAAACCTGCAATCGAAAATCATGTCAACGCCGCGTGGCACACCGCGTTTATAGGAAAACGAGTGNACNGATATTGCCAGCCGTTGTCCTGTATCAGGGGCGAACCAGCGCTCAACCTCGGTGCGCAAATCATGTGGGGACAAATCNGACGTATCCATCAAAACATCAGCCATTGCGCGAATTGGCACCAGCAAGTCCAGTTCCCGCTTGATGCCCTGTGTCGCGGATTCGGCAGGGGCCATCGGGTGGCGGCGGCGGGTCTCGGAATAGCGTCGGACCAAAACATCGGCATTGCAATCCAGATACAGCAGTTCGGTGACTACACCGTCCATGCGTGCCAGTGTATCAATCATTTCGATCATCGCCGAGACGTTGAAATCACGGTTCCTGACGTCGATGCCCAGTGCCAGCGGATGATCCAGCGGCGGTCCATCAAGCAATCGCGGCAGCAAGCTCAGCGGAAGATTGTCGATGGCCTCGTAGCCGATATCTTCGAGCACATTGATCGCGGTTGAACGCCCAGCGCCGGACGGGCCGGTGACCAGTACCACACGTTGCTCTTCAATAATTGATGCCTTATCGCCAACCGCCATCTATGCGCTCCGTCCGCCCTTTAAATACTGAAGTATCGCCGCTGCAAAATGCGCTGCTTTAACGTTGTGCAACAAGGGCAAAGTTTCGCCAAGTAAACTATAACTGCGCACCTGCGGCAGGCGTTCTTGCTCTTCATGCTCCAGATCGACAACCAGTCGTACAAACGCGGCCTCACATGTATCCGCAGCCAATATCCCGACACCCCGTGCCTCGATCAACCCATTGATCGATGGAGGGGCCGTTGCGATCAACCCGCCCTCACGGCGGCGCACAAACGTTCTGTCGTCAGAAATCAGCGCCGCCCCATGCGCCATCAGCTGCAATGCCAATGCCGACTTTCCGGATCCGGAAGGGCCGATCACAAGCGCGGCGGAGTTCTGCAGGGCCACACAAGATGCATATACAACACAAGCCTCAGGCCCGCCGCTCATATCATCATTCAATGTGGGGTTGGCTGGGTCAAACATTTGTTGAAAATGGCTAGCCTGGTAGACCCACAACAAACCGCGCGCCCAGCGGCTCGGAGGTGAGATCCATATCGGTGGGCCGAATATTTTCAGCCCAGATCACGCCGCCATGTGCCTCAACAATTTGCTTGGAAATCGCCAGCCCAAGGCCCGAGTTGTTGCCATAATGCGCCTCGGGGCGCTCGGAATAAAACCGGTTGAAAATTTTGTGCAAAGCCTGATCCGGAATGCCAGGACCAGTATCCTCGATAACCACCAAAATCCGGTTTTCACGTCGCCGTGCCCAAACCCGAATGGCATCACCCTCGTCACAAAACGAAATTGCATTGGTGATCAAGTTGACAAACACCTGCGCCAATCTGGCTTCCAAACCTCGGATGACAATCGGCTCTTTGGGCAAATCGGATATGAATTCGATGTCCTTGGCGGCTGCGTCTTCTCCCAGATACTCGGCGATGTTGCCAACGGTCTGAAGCAGATTAAAGCTCTCTTCTTCTTCTTTTACCAGTTCGCTATCAAGTCGCGAAGCGTTCGAAATATCGCTTACCAGACGGTCCAGACGGCGCACATCATGCTCAACCACATCCAGCAACTTGTTGCGCTGTTCGTCTTTTTTAATAATCCGCAATGTCCCCACTGCTGATCGTAAAGACGCCAGTGGATTTTTAATCTCGTGGGCGACGTCTGCTGCAAACTGCTCATTCGCATCAATCCGGTCATAAAGGGCGGCCACCATACCGCGCAGGGCGACAGACAATCGCCCGATCTCGTCAGGGCGCCCAGCCAGATCGGGGATACGAATGCGGCCCGGGCTCATTTTGCGGGCATCTTTGTCGCGGCCAAGCTCGGCCGCTGCGGCCAGATCGGATAGCGGGTTGGCAATTGTTGATGCCAGCACAAGGCTGAGCCCGATTGAAACCAGTATCGCAATCACAAACATCTGCAAAACCTGTTCGCGCTCGATACGCACCAGATAATCAATCTCACCCGCCGCACTGTTGATCACGACCACTCCGACAGCCTTGCCATTATGGGTCACTGGCGTCGCGATTGAAAATACCGTGTCACCTGCTCTGTTATTTCCGGTTTTTACTTGGGCTTTACCCGCTAGTGTACCCGGCACCAGAGATTGCGCCAAATCACCAATATCCAGATCAGGTTGGGAAATATCTTTGGGGGCCAACAACCCCGACACACCTTCCCATACCGAATTCAAAAGATCGGTGATAACCGTGCTGCGCGTGTCTTTGTCCAACCCTGAAACTGGGATCGTGGGCGCGCGCGTCTGCCCGCGCGTATCGCCAAGCAATACGCCGGCCCCATCAAAAACGAACACTTCGATGCCCTCGGCCAGATCAAGNTTTTCCAGCGTCCCGGATATTTTGTTTTGTGCCGGAAGAGCGGCCACACCGTTGGCATCAATTTGGGCTTCGAATACGTCGGCAATCAGCTTTGCCTCTGCAACCAAGCCACGTTCGCGTTGAAACACCAGGCTGTCACGGAACGGATTCTGATACAAAACACCGGCCACCATAATGACCATCGCCAGTAAATTAAACGTGATGATTTTCCGCGCCAACGGGGATCGGTTAAGCGAAACAATTCCGCGGCGTCGACGCCGCGCAGATAGCAGAGCTTCTTCGGCATGGTTTGCACCATCCCAATCTTCGCCCAGCACAATTTCTGCGTTTCTTGCAGGTTCTGTGTTACGCACATCTATCCCCGATGCGATTGTCATTCTTCGTTATATCTATACCCGATACCATAAAGGGTCTCAATCGCGGAAAATTCGTTATCGGCCGTCCGCATCTTTTTACGCAGCCGTTTGATGTGGCTATCGATTGTGCGGTCATCCACATAAACCTGATCATCATAGGCCACATCCATTAACTGATCGCGGCTTTTCACAAATCCGGGCCGCTGGGCCAAGGCTTGCAGTAACAAAAACTCTGTCACCGTCAGGGAAACATCGCCGCCTTTCCAACTGACCGAGTGGCGCAACGGATCCATCCGCAACTCACCGCGCTCAATCACTTTGGTTTCTTCGGTATCGCCCACCTCGTCGGTCTCGATCGCCTCTTGGCGGCGCAACAGGGCGCGAATACGTTCCACCAGCAAACGCTGTGAAAACGGCTTTTTGACGTAGTCGTCAGCCCCCATGCGCAGCCCCAGAACTTCATCAATCTCGTCATCTTTCGATGTCAGAAAAATTACCGGCATCTGGGTTTTCTGGCGCAGACGCTGCAACAGGTCCATCCCGTCCATACGTGGCATTTTAATATCCAGAACGGCCATATCGGGCATGCTTTTGTTAAACCCTTCCAGCGCTGCCTGACCATCATTATAGGTGACAACATCGAAACCTTCGGCCTCGAGAGTCATTTGGACGGATGTCAGGATGTTCCTGTCATCGTCCACCAGTGCGATTTTCGACATGGTGATTTCCTTATACTGCTCAATTTATATTCTTTTTTTACTATAATCCTGCTTCTAACCCTGCAAATCAACAGCTAACTGCGAATCACGCGGCACAACCGCCTATATTTCACCTCAAAATAGGTAACCAATGGCTAATATGTCTCACAATAGGCTTATCGCAACCAAACTAATCGCATTTGGTTGCGCTAACTGTGCCAAACCGCCCTGTTTTTCCAATTCAACCTCATGTTAAGACCCGTTATCGGCCATTCTCAATCGTGGCTGATCGGAGCGAAGTCGGGTTTTGCACCGGAATTTATATCGCAATGACCGCCAATGGCGGTGACAGGAGCTTGCACATGAATACTGGACGGGTGAACCCCGCCGCACGACTGGATGATCAAGGTATCTCCGGTCTGGGCAACGTACATTACAACCTTTTGGAACCTGATCTGATGGAGCAGGCTGTGCAACGCGCCGAGGGGCGCATTGGCAACGGCGGCACCTTTTTGTGCAGCACCGGCCAATACACAGGCCGCTCTCCGAAAGATAAATTCGTGGTCCGCACCCCGTCCGTCGAGGACAGCATCTGGTGGGAAAACAACCAACCTATGACCCCCGAGGCATTTGATCTGCTCCATGCTGATATGCTGGAGCACATGAAGGGCGGCGATTATTTCGTGCAGGATCTGGTTGGCGGTGCTGATGAGGGCAACCATCTGGATGTGCGCATCGTCACTGAATTTGCATGGCACAGCCTGTTTGCCCGCACCATGTTCCGCCGTCCGGAACGCGACGCGCTGGACAGCTTTACACCTGAATTCACCGTGATCAACTGCCCCAGCTTTCAGGCCGACCCTGATCGTCACGGCTGCCGCACCGAAACTGTGATCGCGCTGAATTTCGAGCAAAAACTGATCCTGATCGCCAACACCGAATATGCGGGCGAAATCAAGAAATCAATCTTCTCGACCCTGAACTACATCCTGCCTGGCAAAGGCATCATGGCGATGCACTGCTCTGCCAACCACGCCATTGATAACCCTGATGATGCGGCTGTATTCTTTGGCCTGTCAGGCACTGGCAAAACCACTCTGTCGGCAGACCCGTCGCGCACTTTGATTGGTGATGACGAACATGGCTGGTCCGACAACGGCATCTTTAACTTTGAGGGCGGCTGTTACGCCAAAACCATCAGCCTGTCCCAAGAGGCCGAGCCGGAAATATATGCCACCACGCAGAAATTCGGCACCATCATCGAAAACATGGTTTACGACGAAGAAACCCGCGAGCTGGACTTTGAAGACGACAGCCTGACGGCCAACATGCGTTGCGCCTACCCGCTGCACTATATCTCGAACGCTTCGGAAACTGCGCTCGGTGGCCATCCGAAAAACATCATCATGCTAACCTGTGACTCGTTCGGCGTGCTGCCTCCGATTGCCCGCCTCACACCGGCCCAAGCTATGTATCACTTCCTGTCGGGTTTCACCGCCAAGGTCGCTGGCACAGAGCGCGGCGTGACCGAGCCTGAGCCCACATTCTCGACCTGCTTTGGCGCCCCCTTCATGCCACGTCGTCCCGAAGCCTATGGCAACCTGCTGCGCGAAAAGATCGCCGCGTTTGGGTCAACCTGCTGGTTGGTAAACACCGGCTGGACCGGCGGCGCATACGGCACCGGTAAACGGATGCCGATCAAAGCTACACGCGGTCTGCTAACGGCGGCACTGGACGGGTCGCTGAACAACGCTGAGTTCCGCAAAGACCCGAACTTTGGCTTTGACGTGCCGGTCGCTGTGCATGGCGTCGACAACACTCTGCTGGATCCGCGCGGCACATGGCCCGACACAGCAGCCTATGATGCCCAAGCGCAAAAACTGGTGCAAATGTTCGCTGACAACTTCGGCCAATATGAAGCCTACATCGACGACGATGTGAAAGCCGTTGCGCTGGGTTAAACGCCAAGCCAATCCAAAAATAAAAGCGGGCTGTGTATATCCTACACAGCCCGCTTTTTTGTATCTGCAATGCGCCTTTAGTGCGTTGCGGGTGTCACCATCGCATTGATCGTGGCCTTCATCGTGATACCGCCAATGGCCTTGCCATCTGCATCAACCACCTTGGCCTCGGTCTCGCCCATGTCCGAAAACATCTTGGCGACATTTTCAAGCGATGTGCCGCTTTGCACCGTGTTTTTCGCACGTTTGCCTTTTTCAGACATCACTGTGTCCACTTGAATCACACGGCCACGGTTCACTTCCTTCACAAAATCGGAAATGTAGGCATCGGCTGGGTTCAGAACGATCTCTTGTCCTGTGCCCTGCTGAATAACCGCCCCGTCGCGCAAAATCGCGATCCGGTCACCCAGACGCAAAGCCTCATCCAGATCGTGGGTGATAAAGACGATAGTCTTGTGCAGCTCTTCCTGCAACTCCAGCAGGATGCTTTGCATGTCCATCCGGATCAACGGATCCAGTGCCGAGAATGCCTCGTCCATCAACAGGATATCGGCGTCATTGGTCAGTGCCCGGGCCAGACCCACACGCTGCTGCATACCGCCTGACAGCTGGTTGGGGTAGTAGTCTTCATACCCCTCCAGGCCAACGCGGGCCAGCCAGTGACGCGCACGCTCTTCGCACTCGCCACGACCAACGCCCTGTAGCTCGATGCCAAACAGCGTGTTGTTGATCACCGTGCGGTGTGGCAACAACGCGAACTTTTGGAACACCATCGCGGTTTTATGGCGACGAAATTCCTGCAAGTCAGCCATGGACATCTTACAAATGTCATTGCCCTGATAAATCACCTCACCAGCGGTTGGTTCAATCAGCCGGTTAATGTGGCGGATCATGGTCGATTTACCCGACCCCGATAGCCCCATGATAACCTGTATCTTTGCCGAGGGCATATTGATGTTGATGTCTTTCAACCCCAACACGTGATTATGCTTGGCGTTCAACTCATCCTTGGACATGCCGTCCTTGACCATCTGGATATACTTCTCGCCGTTTGGACCAAAGATTTTGTAGAGGCCTTTAACCTCAATGCCATTATCATCCATGAACTGTCTCCGAGTGCTTTTGCAGGCGTTTGCCAAATTTCTGTGAAACGCGATCAAACACAATCGCAATGGCAACAATGGCGGACCCGTTCATCAGCCCCAACGTTAGATACTGGTTGTTCACAGCTTTTAGCACGTTGGAACCAAGACCCTGCGCACCAATCAATGACGCAACAACGACCATGGCCAAGGCCATCATGATGGTTTGGTTCACACCGGCAAACAGGTTGGGCAATGCCAACGGTAGCTGCACACGGAACATCTTTTGCGTCGGTGACGCACCAAAGGCATCCGCCGCCTCCAATACATCCTTGTCCACCAG
>JGI24724J26744_10001182_pt1 | contig 18068 bp, 36 predicted proteins | sample Cruoilmetagenom7_FD_26744 | JGI IMG/M metagenome (IMG submission 26744) | reverse complement strand
GAAATTACTAAGGACCGCAATTTTTACCGCAAGCGCGGCAGTCAGAATGAGAATGTGCAACGCTCGGCTTATGATTTGCGCGTTCAGGCACGCCATGCAGTGCTCAACCATGATATCGCCCGGGGTGTGTTGCGCACCATGGTGAATAACGTGGTGGGTAATGGTGTGGGTGTGGAGCCACAGCCGCGCCGGGATGATGGCTCGATCCATGAAGACTATGCCAATGCACTGCGCGAGGCCTGGCGGGATTGGTCCAATGCCCCCGAGGTGACCGGCCGCTTTAAGTGGGGTCAGGCCCAACGCATGATGGCCTGGTCGCGCTACCGTGATGGTGAAGTATTTGCACAAATGATTATCGGCACGGCAGCGTATTTAGACCATGGCTCGAGAGTGCCCTTATCCCTCGAGCTCATCGATGCCGAATCCGTGCCGCTGAATTTAAACAGCGATGATGGGCGCATTATTCAGGGTATAAAGGTGAATACCTGGGGCCGACCGATTGAGTTGCAGGTAATCAAAAGCCTGCCCTGGTCCCAAAGTAGTAGTGTGTTTTATGGCGAGACCAAGGGCATAAGCTGGGATCGTGTGCTGCATTATGTCGGCCTGGATAATATCGGCCAATTGCGCGGGGTGACGGAATTCGCCAGCATATTAAACCGCCTTGAAGATGTAAAAGATTACGAGGAAAGCGAGCGCATAGCGGCCAAAGTCGCGGCCATGCTCACCGCCTACATCAAAAAGGGCACACCGGACGATTACAAGCCCCAGGACGAGCGGGAAATCGCTTTTACACCGGCAACCATTATCGACACATTGGGGCCTGGTGAAGATATTGGCATGATCGACTCAAAGCGGCCCAATCCGAATTTAATCACCTTCAGGGCTGGGCAATTAAAAGCCGTTGCTTCGGGTATTGGTACCAGTTACAGTACGATATCCAAAAATTACGATGGCACCTTTTCAGCGCAGCGCCAGGAGCTGGTTGAGCAATGGGTCAACTATGCGGTTGAGACTGATAACTTTGTTTGCCAGGTATTACAGCCGATCTGGCAGCAGTTTGTGCGCATTGCCGACCTGTCGGGGGTGGTGCCTATGCCCGGTAATGTTGATGCTAATACGCTGGATGATGCGCTGTTTGTTGGCCAGCAAATGCCCTGGATTGATCCGCTTAAAGAAGCGGCGGGCAATAAACTATTGGTCGATGCAGGCTTTGCCTCAGAGATTGAAATTATCCGTAAGCGCGGCCAAAACCCCTACGATGTGCTCGAGCAAATTGTCGCCTATCGTAAAAAAATGGAGGATGCAGGGTTGGGTAAAAGCGAGGGCATGGTTGATTTGCTGGATACGCTGTTGAGTGGTGATGATTGAGTGAATAGTGCGTAAGAACTGTAAATGACTCTGGTAAAAGATGAAATGGTCCATAGAAATGAGCTATAAATTAGGCAAGCGATCCAGGTGCTGGTGGAATGGCCATGATCCGCACCCGGATGACCCAACACCACCCGATTACGGTTTAGAATGCCGACATTGTGGTGAGCATATCAGCTACCACGATTTGGTCGCCGACTCTCCACGCAATCAGTTCAGCGCGTGGATGAGCTATTGGTGTTGCAGAAAGTGGGCCCCGGAAAAATGCCTTGATTGCAACAAGCGCTACGGGAAGCATAACGAATGCATACCGTTTTGACGGGAGATGATGATGGGCGAATCACCACAGATAGGAAAATACAGCAATGACCTATAAATTAGGCAAACGATCCCTGGCCAATCTTGGCGGCGTGCATCCTCGCCTTATCACCATCGTTAAGCGGGCCCTTGAGATCAGTCTCTGTGATTTTTCCGTGGTCGATGGCCGTCGCACAATTGAGCATCAACGGCATTTGTTCAGCGAGGGTAAAACCTGGACCATGAATTCCTATCACCTGCCGCGTGCTTTCAATGATACCCCTGGGCTGGTTGCGGCGGCGGTTGACATTTATCCCTGGGTTGAAGGAGAAACCAGCCATAAAGATCAGCATTATGCACATCTTGCTCGAGCAATGTTTCAGGCCGCCCAGGAAGAGGGTTTAAAGAAAGAGGGCTGCGGCAATATACTGGAGTGGGGCGGCTTCTGGACAAAGCATACCGATAAACCCCATTGGCAATACATTAAGGTTTAGTATTGAGACGTAACATTGAGACTTAGTATAGAGACTTGGATTACAAGGATATGCACATACAGCCGCTGGAGTTTGCTTTAGTGAATAATCTCAACGGCGCGCAATGCAAAATTATAAAACACATTACGCGCAAAAAATCGGCCGATGATTATCAAAAAGCCATCCATGTGATTGAATACTGGCTTGAAGTGCGCAAACGCTACACCTTGCCCTTTGATCGCCTGCAGCCCACTGCGATGTCGAGAATCAGTACCGAATTATTTATTAAAGAAAACAAGCTGGCGAGAACGGAGGCAAAAGTGATTCGCTTGATTGTGAATCGGCCCAGTGATGAAAATCTGGGCACTGCGATAAAATTGCTGGTAAATAATCGGTAAAAAATTAACTATTGCGCCATAGAACACGACCAAAGGGATCAATATCTGCAATATGCCCGTCAGGCATACTGATGTGCACAGTAACCGCGCCGGGCTTGCCGCCTTTTTCAATCAAATATTTCGCTTTCTTTGCCTGTATCCGTGTTAGGCTAATGTCAGAATGCGCGCTGGGAATATCGGCGCTGACAGGAGAACTCGAATCTTTGGGGCGGTAATGGTTGATTTTCCAGGGAGAGCCGTACATGCAGTGCCCGCAGTAGGTTTCCTGCGAAGTGCCCAGCAAGGCACCCTGGTTGATACAGTTATTGCAATTCATCCACGCTCCTGTATTGATTGGTTATCATGGAGTTTATAATATGATTTATATATTAATTATCCTGGCCTTGCTCTACGCCTGCTATGCTGTTGTTAGGCGGGGGTTTCCCATAAAGTGTGCTGTTATATTTTGTCGATTCTTGTCTCATCGGCAATTTCTTTGGTATGTTGAGGCTCATTGAATTCAATCTGGCTTGTCCCGCAAGTGCCAGTCGTCAAGAGAAAGCTTTTTATTGTGTATACTTCACCTCTAAACATAACCCGGTCACCTTCAGTTACCTGCTTTCCTGTACTGTCATAATGCATTGTTCTTTCTCCGGATGTAAAAATATAATAAGTGGTTCAAAAATCGACCGCAAAACGCGCGGCGCTTTAACTCAAGCTATCTCGCTACCTGAAAGATCACCATAATCGTCGATAGCAGCATCCCCGATAACAGTATAATCAATACCTGCGTCAAGAAACTCTTCGTACCCATCATACAGCCAATAATCTATTGCTACATGGGTACAGTTAGAATAGAGATTGTCTCTAGCTTCCTGGTCTTTAGTTTCGTTAACTTTTAATAGTTTTACCCAAAATTGCATAGTTCACTCCAATTAATTCGTATAACAAGCAGCTCCAGCGGGCTCGCTACGCTCACCGCTGAGCATGGGCGTTATACGCCTTCAATTGCCTGTATCGCCAGAACAATCCCGCTCATTGCAACCTTTGGGAACTCTGGGCATTTTGTGCTCCATTGCTCCGGCCTCCAAAGAGCACTACGCGCATCACTACATGCTTCTTTATTCGCGGTTATCACGTTTTTTAAATCTTCGATCTCTAGCTGCTGCTTTACAATTAATTCATCTTTGGTCATTTTCAGCCCCCGTATAACAAGTCATTCAAAATGGACTACGAAAAAGCCGCAGCCCTTTAAATCGGGCGTTATCTGCCTATCAAATAGTTCTATATTCAACAATATATAATGGAATAATCCCGAATAAATACCATCCGTACATTTCCAAGGTTTTATTCGCATGTTCCTTTTTACAGTCAAAGTTATACCAAATCTTTTTCTTAATCATAATATCCTCGGCTTANAACAAAGCATCCGGGTTGTTTTAGCAATTAATCCAATAAATTCCAGCTGCTAGAATCCCGCTATAAATCCCGTTCAAATCAAGCCCTTTAGAAAGTGCATTTCCCCATTCTCTTTTAACAAGCGCATCAAGCACCTGGCATTCATTAAGCGCTATTTGCCTCAAATCCAGGTTTCCAATATCACAGGATCATCCGCTGTTGACCGGTTTAAACACACACAGGAGGCGGGTATTACTGAGCGGCATTCCTCCAAGGTGCCAACCATAAGCGGCTGTGAATCGGGAATAGCCTGGAGTCCGACCCGCCAGCGTCGGCAAACGTAATCCTTGGGATAATCCTTTGGCTTGTCATATACGACATAGTGGAACCATTCGTTCATTTCAATCACCGGCGGTTTACCTTTGGCCTTATACGCCAGCCAATGCACAGGCATGCAAGTGGCCATCCGCTGCTTCGTCCCAGGTTGAGTACCGCCACATGGCTCTATCGTGATAGCCACCAAAAATCATCGTTTCAAACAGTTGTGGCGGGCTACTGCCCCATGCCAAATCCAGCCCTAAAAAAATTGTGGCAAGTGCTCATGTTTGCGCCCGCGTTTATTTATATTGTGTAATCGCATTCTCAAGTTTGGCCTTGCCCGCCATCGCGCGCACGCGGATAACACTCAGTTCATCGAGGGTGCGCAGTAGAGCATTAATTTCTTGTTGTGGGTAATGCATATTATGCCTGTGGGCCAGCAGGGAATGCACCGCTCTTTTTTCCTTTTGGACTTTTAAAAATTACAGCATTTCTTTTAACAGGCTTTAGCCTCGATTGGTCGAACCAGTGCCAATCTTGTGGATTATCGTCTTTAAGTTTTCTGCTTAAAAGGCCGTAGTGTATGCATCCTGTTGAATATTCTGCGCGAACCATTACAACGCCTTCAAAGCCGCTAACAGTTTCTTTAAGTACATCGCCGAGTTCATGTTCAAATTCTACTATACTCATCATTATTACCTCTCAGTTGAAATTAATAAATATATTACACCTTGCCCTTGCGATGCCGTTGAAGCGAATTTTCAAGTTTGGCCTTGCCCGCCATCGCGCGCACGCGGATAACACTCAGTTCATCGAGGGTGCGCAGCAGAGCATCAATTTCAGACGGTTTGAAAACAACAATAATATCGGTGCCTGCTTTCATTTGTCTTTACGTCTTTTTTCGGGCGTCCAGGGCAGGATATTGGATTCGCTGTAATTGGGGTTGCTGGTCGCAAGCACGACTTTGGCCGCATCAATATAGCGAACAAAGGCATCGAGGGGGCAGTCACCCTCTGCAACCAGGGGGCGACCGCAATAGTCGCCGTGGGCAATAAAAAGGCCGGTGCCTCTGATATCAGGTTCAATAATCATGCTTATCTTCCTCAAGTTAAAGGCGGCTACGAATCAAACGACGAATCAATAAGCCAGCGTAGTTTTTCATGTGAGTTTATTAATTGAATGTTTTCATTAAATCCAGCTTCCTTCGCCTTCCGCCCATAGTCGCATTCAAAAACAAACCAGCTGATGAATTCTGATTCATCATCAATAAGCATCGATAAGGCATCAATCAAAACGGTTGCGATTCGCCACTGTGCATCGATCAAGGGGGATTCTGGGGCAATCATCAGGCTTTTTGTTGCTGCAATGTGTCTATAGCATCAAAAACAAAAGCCCATTTCGCTTCTTTCTTTGGTGTGTCCATGCATGGTTACCGGTTTAGAGGATACGGCCAGGCTGGGTATGCACTGCGCTGACAGTATTGGTTTGTGGATTGAAGGTGCAGGTATAAGCGCTGCGCTGCCAGGCGCCAAAGGCATTCTGTAGTTTAAGATGATCGCCAATGTAAATAATCTGTTTGCCTGACCCTGCACGCATCGGTGAAAACGCGGGTTTAAGCCATGAATCTGTCCACTCAAAATCATAGCTTGCTCTGCGCTCTATGGCCAATTTGCAGAAAACGGTGGCATCACTGATATGGTCCTGACCGCGACATACAACATTACGCTGGCAGGCGGCGGCTTTGTCAATGCGCCGCTGGGCCGCCTGGGCTTGCTCAATAGCGACCCTGGACACATTAGCAATGCGTTGCTGCGCTAGTTGCTCCTGCACCTTTTGCTGCTCGGCCGCGTGTGATGCCACACAGGCCACACTGGCACAACCCATGGCCCAAGCCTTCTTTTGTTCGTCCGCTGTGGCAAACCCGGCAGTATGGGCGCGGCCTTCATCGAGCCTATCGACAATAAGTACCACACCCACATAAAACGCAAAGGATGCCAATAATGCAATGGCGAGGCGGGCGTTGTTGTGGGGTTCAAGAACGAGCATGGCAAGACCTTTCTAGTGATAATCCACAAACAATATAGCAAGGCGCGTTAAGAATGTCAAATCAAAGGCAAATAAACAGGCTATTGCATTACGCTATAGAATAGGCAATACTTGCAATATAGACGGGTTGAGACCAATAACCCACGTCTATGCAATCGCTTCTCGCAGTTCAAAACAACAGTTCTGTGCAGTTCGTCTATTATCAGGGGCTTATGTTAAGGATGATGTCAGGTGCTATTAGTAGGTGCCAATAGTAGGAGGCGGGCCAGGAGAGAACTCAAACACATACAAATACATAAGAACTCTATAAATTTAAATAAATCTATAGTTTTATCGAAGTACTGGAGAAAATGGAAAACAACATACAACGCTATCGCAAGCAACTGAGGATATCTCAAACCAAGCTGGGCAGGCCGCTGGGTTGGGGCCAGGTGCGTATATCAGCCTACGAAAACGGCATAAGAATACCCAGCGTCGACCAGGCACGGCTATTGATCCGAGCATTTGCCAGTTATGGATTGGTGCTCTCGCTGGATGATTTATTTCCGCCCGATCTGTCACCCATTGTCTATGGCGGGGGACCTGTGCTTAATGATTCGGGACACAAGCGCAGGGTAGGTGATCAGCTACCGCCACAGGCACCCGGGCAGGAAAGCCCGTAACATTAATCACAAGCAGGGGAAGAGCATGAGTACAAACGTGGAAACCTTTATTGCCGATCTTGACGGTGGCACATTGCAGGCCAAGCTGGGCACTATTCTGTCACTCGTTGCCGGCGCTGTCGTCGACACAGGCAAGCTGGGCAAGGTAAGCATTTCTTTTGACATCAGACAAATCGGCAACAGCCATCAGGTGCATATAAAGACCTGCAAGAAATTACAGGGTGAAAAATATAACGCTTTAGCTAACTTGTGAGGATTGAAATGAGCAAAGCGAATGAAGAGACGAATCCAGTTGAGCGACTGGTTATACGCAATGGTTACGATAGCCTATGGATCTGGTTTGGACTTAGTAGAGCAAGCTGGTTAACCATGCCCAGGGTTATGATGCACGACATGCCGGACGAGTGGCAACAGAAAATGGCTGATTTGTTAGTTGAATGGGATGAAACATGGGATAGCCATGAAATGCCAGAGCCAAGCGTGAGTGCAAAAGCTAATGGCAAGTACACAAAGTGGCCTTCGTGGTTACTCAATTACCGAAGGCCAGACAAAGAACGGTTAGAGAATTTACGCAGCTCAGGCGTATAAAGCACATATAACAGGATTAAAATTAAAGAGCGGAGACTTCAAAAATGAGGACACACAACAAGCGTGTAATAATAAAAATCGAAAAATTGGAATTTCAGGCTTGACCGGACGAGCGATGCACTTGTAGTATCAGTGCCAAGAAGAAAGGAAAGGCTCCCGAAGGAGCCTTTAAGTTTGAGGCATTCTTAGCAGGATACCCCTCAAACCGGTTTGAATTCTACCAAAAACCTCAAAAAAAAACAAATCCTGCTTAGTCACATTTGAGCGGGATTTGATACTATCAAACGCAAACCCCGAGCTGAACAGCACAGCATGCAGCGGCGTGTCTCAAGCCGGGGGCCAGAAATAGCATTTAAAGCCTGAAGCCATCCACCTCTGGAAGGCAGCGACTCGACGGGAAAGATATGTCGCAGCGCAAGCTGACACTCACTAAGCCCGTTTAAAGCGCCGAAAGATAACCCCACATCGCAACTGAGTTCGAAAGTCATAACAGGGGGTGGACGCTTCAAAGAGCGGAAGGATGACGACCTTGCATAACTTTGATGATTGCAAGGTGCCGATGGGCTAAACGCCGGCTCCGACGAGCATGGAGAAATCCCGAGGTAAAAGACCGAAACCCCGCTGATGTGGGGCTGGGGTTTCTTTTTACCTCAAGACTTCCACCTCACCAACGAGCATTTAAAAACGCCGTACGGAGTCTTATAGAGCGATAGTGAGGGTTTAAATGAGAAACTGAGGAAGAGGGAACAGGCCTCTGTTCAAGTGCTTGCGCTGATTTGAGCGTGATGGTTGAAAGTGCCATTTTTGACGTGAGATCATGATAGGAAAAGTTATCCACAGACCGCAATATGAGTTGAAAATTAGAGGTAATGAGTTATGCAATATCCGTGTGGGGGTGAAACAGCCCACTATTCACATAAAGTAAGCCAATTAGACAAAGCGAGTGTGGTCGAAGTGAGATGCTGCCTGATCACTCTTTTTCAGAAACAAACCCAAGGAAAACGCTATGGAAACCTTCACGGGTTCAGAAATAATGAAAAGAGAAATGGCTGAGCAAGAGGCCCGGCGCAAAGCGGTCATGGAAACATCCAATCAGCCCTGGCCCTGGCAAATGTGGCTAAGCGGGCGAGCAATGATGATTTAATATGGCGATTGTGCATCAGGGTGATGGAGCCCATGCCGCCGCTGCATTGGCTTGATAGGAATTCACACACGAAATAGTTGACCATGAAAAAGATTCTGATTGAAGAAAATACGCAGCAAGCCCTTGCTAAAATCAGCGAAGCGAATGAACCGATATGTGTTGAGTTATCACTCGGTAGTTGTTTCAACGGTGCAGTTTTCGATCTTTTGGCAGTAGCGGGTGCGCTCAAAAAGCATGGTTACGCGACTGTGGCAATAGTTCACGGAGTGGCAACGGCAATCGCATTGACAGGTGCTGAAAAGGTTGAAATGGACGACAACGCCATGATCCTTATAACCCCTCTTAAAACACACGCGATTGGAGGGGTAGAAGAACAGAAAAAGGCGATGGATACACTGGAAAAGGCATCGGGCGCAGTAAGCGAGGCACTGGCACGATGGCCAGAAATGCAATCGATATTTGATGCAGGAGAAGAACGATTTATATCCAAAAGCGAAGCTGTGGCGATGGGCGTGATTTAACAGCACGATTAACGGGATTAAAGTTAAAGAGCAGAGACCTTATGATAATTTACGGCATCGATCCCGATAGCAAAGCCCACGGTGTGGCGGTCTATGATGCGGGGCAGCTAGTGCGCCTTGAGATGCGCACATTAACGCCGCTGGTGCTCGATATCCGAGAGACCATGGGCCAGGAAGAGGGTTGTATTGTGGCGGTGGAAGATGTCGCCGCCAGGAGTTATATATACCAGCGTAATACACAGGCATCGAAGGCCGCGCAAAGTAAAGTAGCGGTGCATATTGGCCGCTGCCAGCAGGCACAAATTGAGCTGGTGCGGGCCCTGGCCTATTTCAATATTGATGTCATGCTGTTCAAGCCCGCGCAGGGCAACTGGGCGAAGAATAAAAAACAATTTGAAAAATTCACCGGCTGGAAGAAAAGCAGCAATGCCGATACCCGAGCCGCCGCCTATTTTGGTTATCTTGCCTGCCAGAAACGCTATGCTCGACAATCAATAAAAAAATATTAAAAAATTACGGTATAAAAATCATCATGGATATAAAACCGGGGCCGGCTTTCGAGCTGGTTGATGCCTTGCTGGACTATAACCGAGACACTGGTCAACTGCACTGGAAAGACAAGCCGCCCAGGGGGCGCATTGCCGGCGATATTGCCGGCACACGGAGCAAAGATGGCTATGTGCGTTTGCACATCCATCGGCAGTCCTACTCAGCCCAGAGGATTGCGGTGTTGCTGGTAACAGGGCGCTATCCACTAAGCCAGGTGCACTTTAAAAATGAGGATCGCTCGGATTTACGCTGGAGCAATTTAATTTGTGACGATTCGAGCTATGTTCGCCTGCGTCAATCAGCCCTGGTGCGTGGTAAGCGTTTGCGCTGGGATGCAAGAGAGAAAAAATGGGCGGTATTCTGCAGCGAAGGCAAGTGCACAGGCGTTTATTCAAGTTATGCCGATGCCGCCGCCGTGTACAATTTCGAGACGCGCAGCGAGACAACGACGGTGGTGAATGATTTTTGTAGTAGTGCGCAATATCAATGGCGATAACGCCATTGTAACTGGCTGGCCAAGCCAGTCCGATTGACAAACTTGTTAGCTGTGAGGCTTATATGGAACTGAAAGTAAACGCAGATTTTTCAATTAACGTGAACACTGTTGTGGACACAGAAGACCCGCTTATCGCCCCTTACAGCAAAGAAGTGATTGTGCAGCAGGCAATTAGCCAGATTATGTGCGACAACTACGAGCAGGGCGACCCGAACAGCGAACCGACCATAAACTGGATTGAGTGCCTCGAATGCGGGCATCAGGAGGGGTTGCACGATGCGATTTGTTCGTACCACGACAGCTAACAGCGCGTTTGCGGGATTAAAGTTAATAAGCTGCCGCCGCCGTGTACAATTTCGAGACGCGCAGCGAGACAACGACGGTGGTGAATGATTTTTGTAGCAGTGCATAGTATCAATGGCGATAACGCCATAGCTAACAGGTGCGCCGGAGGAATTATGAAGAAAGTGATTTTAAATTTTAAAGGAGAGCGACACGAGCTAACTTCTAACGAAGCGCCAGAGCAGGCAGCGTCCGGCATTGAGCGACTTGTTATGTGTAGCTTCTATGGTTGCAATGCGCCCGCAAAAAGAACGGTCATTTATACAAATATATCATTTTGTAACAAGCACTTTGGAATGAATGTTGCGAAATTCGGTCACTTGCTGACCACTGAGCCAGCAAACGGAAAAGACACATAACGCCAGAGTCAAAGGGCTGCGGTTTTTTCGCAGTCCATTTTTGAACGACTTGTTAGAGGATTTTATGGATATTCAAAAACTGACTGATCAAGAAAAACGAGTTGAAACTGGGCCAGTGCAATTTGGTGATGACTGGCCTGGTGTATTTATTCGTGGCGACAAAACTGCTTACTTCGCTCTGTGTTTGAAAACGTTGCTCGATGATCCTCGCACGGCTGCAATTTTTGGCGGCAATGTGGCTTTAGAGTTTGAGTTGTGGACGCTTCAATCAATTTTATCGGATGCGATTGTTGGGCCTGCTAAAGAGTCGGCTTCCCTCTAACAGCGCGGTTACGGGATTAAAGTTAATAAGCGGAGGCTTTTTCAATCACGCAGGCCGCGCAATAGAGATCATAGTCACCCGCTTGATAATGGCGGCGGTCATAGTACATGCGCTCGCCTTCCTGGAAGGCTTTTTCACAGCCGGAGCAGGTGTCCCACTGTTCTTCCTGGAAGATGCAGAGCGAAAATCCGGTGAGCGGTAGCGCATGGTCAATGTCCATGCTGGCAACTATAGCGACAACGACAAGCACAGCGACATTAATTGCGCTGTTATATGCCTCTATACAACGGCTTTTCAGTCACTTTTTGCCCTAAATATTTCTGTGCTTTCCCTACCATGCACGACTTAAAATGCTTGTTTTGCCCTACATCTGGTGCAGAGTATTGACAGTTGCATGAGCATCTAGCTAAGTGCTCAACACATTCTTTAGTAAAATCCTTATTCATGCTTAACCTCATATAACAAGTACCTCAAAAGCGACCTTCGCTGCCGCTCGGCGTTTTAGGTTGGGCGTTATGTTTCTTCAATATGCTTCATCATTTTGTTGTAGCTAGTTTCGTTGCTGTCTGGGTCTAGGCCCAAGTCATTGATACAGCAAATTCTAGCTGTTGTAAGTCTAGTCCCAAAAAGCTCCATGTAAAGGCGACCATTGCTGGTTATTTTCTTTGCTTTAATTAATCGTCTGGTGTTTGCCATCACAATTGCATCTCGTTCAAACATAACAAGTAGCTCCAGGTGACGCTAAAACGCATCGCGTTTTGTGGTTAAATTCAAAGTTCAGTGTTCCAGGTGTTCTCATAAGTGTCTCCAGTCAAAAAAATATAACAAGTCACTCAAAATCGACCTCCTATCGTCGGCGATTTAGCTAGAGCGATGTGGATTGTGCTGATATTAATTGCGCGATAGCGGTGGTCGCTAAATCGCCAGATATTTGGCTCTGATGCAGAGGTCAATTGTTTTTTCCTTCCGGTTTGCTGTCGGCTTTCGCCTCTTTCTGGATGTAGGGGGTTTAATCAAAAAGTCGGGGGTTTTCCTGCACAAAGGCCTTGCGCTTTTCCAGTACGATGGCGAGGGCTTCTTCAATGGTGCGGTTAGCACCATATTTTGAGGAAAAGGTTTTTTTTCGGCCGGTGTTGAGGTTAAGGGTGCTACGCATTAATAAAAAAGTTCGCATGGTGCCATTTTTATTCTGTCGGACAACAACGCAGGGGTAGGTGCCAACGGGGAAGCCCTGCACAGCGCTGACGGATTTCTTCGCCTTGTAGGCGCCAGGCTGCCGTGCGGCGCGATGCAATTCAAGCTTGGCATCACGCCAGGCACGGGCCGCTGGCAAGTTGGTGAAATTCTGCTGCCAGACGCCGCCGGCGATTTTGGCGACGGTGACGCGATAGTTTCGGTCATTAAATCGCCAGATGTTGGGCTCAGAGGTAGTGGGCATTGTTTTGCTTATTGTTTTGTTGTCATAAGCCCACCAGGTTGTGGGCAGGGCGAGAACAGAACGTGTTTGAGCCGCACTTGCGCCAGAGGTGCAGGCAGTGGGGGTGGTTGTTAACGTAATCCGATTTTGGCGGGTGAAATTGCACAACCAAATCCTCATCGCTCCAAAACAGCGCTTTTATTTTGCACATTTCTTCCCAGCTTGGGCAGCGGTCAAGCAGACTAACGGACACATGCTCCCAGCCTGCACCATCCGATGCCTGGCACAGCACAGGGCGTTTGAGCTTGATAAGTTTCACTTTAAACTGCCCGTTGTTGCCGTAACGACTATCGCTGGCCATTGGGCCGCTTGTTACGCGGTATTTTTCGGGGACTTTAAACATGTAGCGCTACCTTTTTCTGGTTGTTTACTGTCTGTTATTGTTTGGTCGAAAAGATCAGGATTTATTAGGTGCTCAATATCTTTAATCATCTCAAGACTTCTTTTTGCAAGATCGACACAGCAAACAGTGGCAAAACCCTCCAGGCCTGACTCATTCTCATAGGCAATTTCGAATTCTGGGTTATCGAGGTCTTCAGGTTCGTAACTTGCTAATGTTTCAAGTTCGTATATTAAATTTTGAATTTTATTCAAAATTCTTGCTCCTATGGTGTGTGGATTCGTCGAAAAGATCAGGATTAGTCAACACAAAGGCTTTGCGCTTTTCCAGTACGATGGCGAGGGCTTCTTCGACCGGGCGATTGTCGCCATATTTAGAAGAAAAACACTTCTTGTGGCCCGTATTGAGATGCAGTGTTGTGAGAATGTAGTGATAGACCCGAGTGGTGCCGTTTTTTTATTGTGGCGGGTATCAGTGACGTGGCAGGTGCCGACAGGAAAGCCCTGTACCGCGCTGGTGTATTTCCTCGCTTTTTGCGCACCGGGTTGGCAGGCCGACCGATGCATTTCAAGCCTGGCATCACGCCAGGCGCGGGCGACATCAAGGCGGGTGAAATGCTCTTGCCAGAAGCCCCCTTCAGGATTGGCGACGGTAACGCGGTAGTTGTGGTCGCTAAATCGCCAGATATTGGGCTCTGATTTGCGCGGGCTCACGGAATATTGCCCCCACGGGGTCGGGCATCAAATTTCCGTAATTCTCTGGCCATCATTTCCAGTTTTTCTGCAAGCCCTTGCGTTGTCAGTGGCTTGTCAATGAGTGTTGCCAGATATTGATCGTCCTGGGTTAATACAATCAGATGCTCGCCTGGTGGACCTATCTCAGGAGGAAGCGTTGATATTTTTATTGATTTTATAATCATTATTTTTTTGTTTCGTCATCTTTCTCGATGTTATGGTGCTTGTTGTGCAGTGGGCATTTCTCATTAATCCAGAATGAAATTGATCCATGGATTTTGACACCTTGACCATGCGCGTTATCGAGCACAGGGCATGTGCAGCCTGCGTCTATTGCGGCATTACTTCCAGGATTTAGTTCATGCATGAGCTGGATCTCAATTTTGGTGTTATCGTGCTTTTGCTTCTATCTTCATCAGCATCACCGGTGCTATTAGACTAACAAATGCATGGTAAGGTTTTTTGCTTAACCCAGCCTCAACAGGTACGGTGTGCAGTATCAATTTTTGTGCAAGCTCAAATGCCGTATCGAACTCAATAGAAAACCTGTCATAAAACTTTTCGGGTAAACAATCATGGTTTTCACGCTCCTCATCGCTAATATCAAGGGTTTCTGCTATTAATTCCTCCCAGTCAAATATATCCATTTTTCAAACGCACTGGTTATTTATCAATTTGGCCAGCCTATCTCGCTCGGTTTTGAATAGTAGTTCCATACTGTTAAGCAACGCGCAGCGTAGGCCGGGCAGCAGCAGAGACGTGGCGGTGTTTGTGTCCACAAAAATTAAATCGCATGTTACCGGAACACGGCTGTTTTTAATTTTTGCTATACCCTCGACGGTGCTGAGCACGCTGCGGTAATGCATTAATGCAGTTTCGATGTCAGTGTGGCTTTGGTGTGGGGGTGGGCCTGGATCTTGTTCTGAGTCAGGATCTTGATCTGATTCTGAGCATAGCCTGTCGCGCTCGGCAGTGGGAGCGGTGCTAATCGCCAGCTCATCACCACTGTCGTTTTCATCATTTGCCAGTGAATTCCACAGCCGTATTAATTTGCGCTCTATTTGCTTGATGCGTGCAGGCGATATACGCGAGGTATCAACACTGCTTGAGACTCTAACCGGACAGTGTTCGTTGTTGATTTGCGAGCAAGCTATCTCAACATCACGCTCGACAATGCCCTGGTAGGCCATGGTGTCGCCCCACTCTATGTCAAGCGCTGGTGAGCCGCACTGGAAGCAGGGCGCGAGCGTTGTTTTTTCATGCACATTGTTCATTATGCTTGCAATCGCTTGTAGGCAGTGTGAGTGATAGGTGTTCCACTGTAACAAAAGGCAATGCTAATTCCAATCAATTTAAAAGCCAAAAATATAAGCTCGTAGCACCTGGTGCGATTATCAAAGACTGAGAGCTGTCGCACGGACTCCACAAGCACAATCATTAATAATGCACTCTGTATAAATCTATTGTTTGCGTTTACGCATCAAATAATGTATTTAGATTTGCGATGCTGATTTAAACTGCATATAGTAAGGTCACAGGCCTTGGGGGTGTCAATTGGTGAGTGAAAAAAACGACAAACCACTAACGGCGCGGATCTTCACTTTGGACATGCTCGTTTGGTCGATGGTGACGATTTTTTCATTTGGTGCGGGCTACACTGCTCTGGCAAAAGATAATGAGGCGCAAACTGAAGCCATTTTGGACATTAAAGAAGCACAAAAAGCAGTCGACAGTGATATATCACAGATTAAAATAAGCATCGGCAGCATTAGTGCAACGCAATCGGCAATGTCTGCACACATTCGACGACAGCAGGACACTATCGACAAGCGCATGGAGCGTCAGGAAAACGATATCCGCGATATTCTGGGCATTCTGCGGGCAAATCATAAGCAAGTGCATCAGTAGCATATAATCAAGTGTATAGTTGCGGATACCCTTAATAAGCTGGACAATTAACTAAAAGAATTAAGCAGAACCAGTAATTGAACGGAAAAAACATGGCAACAACAAGTGAACAGTCGTTTACGCAGCCAGATTCGGCGCGAGACAATGGAGTTGGGCATGACGAGATTTGGCGTTGCGATAACCTGGCGGTATGGCTAATGGCGATATGATCCGCAACATTATAGCCTCATCTAAAGGCGCGAACAGCAAATCCAGAAATCTGGATATGTTATCGACAGCATCCCAGTGGGCCTCGTTGCGTGCGTTTTTCCAAGGGTGTGGGAACTCAGGTTATCTTGCTGCCCGGCAGTATTTGAGAGGGGCGGACACGGTAACTAGAGGCAGGTATTTTATTTACGAGGATGCAATTCAACCAACAGCGATGGCGCAGGCCCTTGCCTTGCGTGTTTAAACTACCCTGATCCTGTTACCCTGTTGGCATATATGGCCAACGCGACAGATAAGGGCTTATACAGTAGGTTTATATTCGACTGGCTGGTGTTGGCTGAGCCAAGGCTTTGGATTACAGAGACGAGGCTTTATTCTGGGATAGGCTCAAGGTCGAGGCTGTATAATGGGGTCTGATATAAGGTTTGCCACAACTCAATTTGAATGGCCGATAAGCGCTGGTCAATTTGATATCACTATTCCTGGCTTGGGGTGGACGCCTAAAGCATTTAAGATCACTGTTTTGGGCGGCGCGGTCAACGAGGCTGCTGCTGGAGATGCTAGTTTCGGTGTTGGTTATGCGACAGCAACAGATCAGCGTGCGTGCGGTACATTATCTACGACTGGATTGAGCACCACTGAATCGAGGCGATCGCAGTCCTCCTCTGTGTGCGCTAGAAAAGTTGAAGCAGGTGGGGTATTACTAAGCTTGCAAGCAGTAGCTCCGATTGCTGACGGATGGACGCTGGATGCGCTGGAGGTAAGCTCCGGTGTGGCGCAATGTATTATCGAATTCTATGGTGGCGCTGACCTGGAAGTGGAGGTGGGGACATGGACCCCAACCTCTGCGGCGGGGGCCAGCACATTTTCAGGAGTGGCATTCACGCCAAATTACATAGAAGTTATAAGCGTTGGCGATAACGCCTCTTCGAACAGCCACGGTATTATTTCTTCCGGCGCTGCATATGATAACGATGGCACCGTAGAGCAGGCTGCATTGTTGGCATGTACAGGTCGGGACGCTGCCTCAACACAGCAAGGCTCCTTACTACTAACCGAAAACTCCATAACAGGGCAAGCACTCTGGTCCGGTATTACATGGGAAAGAAGAATTACAGGGTTCATTGCCAACGGGTGGTCATATAACGGAACAGGAGCAACATCTAGCGATTTTACGTACTATCTTGCTATGAACACAGGAACAACAAAGATGGCGGTTAGAGTTGTTGACTCGCCGGCATCGGCCTCTTTAGATTGGGATGTACCTGGCATCGGCTTCAAGCCACAAGGATTAAAGCTTTACTTGACAGTTTTTGAGGCGGCAGAGGTTGAGGTAATCAACTTCGACGCTAGATCAGGTTTTTTTGGGCGCAGTGCGTGTGACAATGCGAGGTCGTCTTCACTAGCTTGTACCCTGGAGGATGCTGCTTCGACCACGAATAATTCAACGGTTTCCGCCCTTAAATCAGCCCATATGTTAAACACTGATGACTCGGTTTTGTATGATGTTGGTCAGCCGGTTTTCAATAGCGATGGCTGGAGTGTGCCTGCGGATGATATTAATAATGTGGCGTCCACAGTTCGTAAATGGTTTGTTGTGGCAATAGAAGCCCCGGCGGGAAAAGACAGCAGTCGGTTGTGTAGGCCGGTCATTAGATCAATAACCAGGCCAGTAGTTCGACCCGTAGATGGAGGGGTTGAGCATTTCTCAGAAGTGTAATATTGATCTTGGTTTTGATGGCGTTAGTTAACGCATAATATATCAAATTTAAAAGCATGAGAGGTTGCACGATGAGCAAAGAATACACAGAAACTACAACCGGTTTGGTTGCACCATTGAACGGAATTATTCGATTAGATTATGTGGCAACTGCATACGGTACTATTTCGATTGATGAGTTGATCGGGGGCGTTTATGTAGCTAACGCAGATTTTACATTCACAACAGAGACCCACAAAATAATCACCCTTGTACCGCAAGATCTTTATCGATTGACGATAACGGGTGGCACAGCCCCGATTGTAAAAATCACCGAACTTGCAAGGCATACCGCCTGATTACGAAGCGCATAATCATTAAAGTGCATGAAATTAAAAGGTACTCCTGGGATATGTGGAAAGCGGGACGGGGCGTTGATAGAT
>JGI24724J26744_10001181_pt1 | contig 18077 bp, 14 predicted proteins | sample Cruoilmetagenom7_FD_26744 | JGI IMG/M metagenome (IMG submission 26744) | reverse complement strand
CTTTTCTGAACCTCATGTAGTGTGAACTACACTTCGGGCCGGAAAATCATGACTACACACACATTTCACGCACTCTAACACGTTTTTGTTCGAAGTTTTATACAACGTTAGGGTAAATTATCTGTCACCTGAGCTGCGGGCGGGACATAAATCGTCAATATTTTCTAAACCCTCACAGGAAGCTCTATGATAAATTTGGTCCCCTGCGGATGATTGTCCTGGACCCGGATAAAACCATTGTGATCCGTGATTATAGAGTTCACAATTGCGAGGCCAAGGCCGGTTCCCTGCTTTTTTGTGGAGAAATAGGGTTCAAACAGCCGTGCCCTGTGCTCGGGAGATATGCCCTCGCCATGATCTGCGACTTCAATCCTCACGATTCGAAGGACGTCATCGTAACTCAGTTCAATAAATACCTCCCCCTTGCCGCCTATTGCTTCAATTGCGTTGTCCAGAAGATTGATCATCACCCTTTTTATCTGTTCTCTGTCCAGATTAAACACAGGGACCCCCTTTGCAGCGTTGAAAATGAACGTGATGTCTTTGTGGGCCTCCCTGTAGATGCTCAGGGCCTCTTTAATAATTTGGCGTATATCTGCAGGAGCAGGATTTGCTGCAGGCATACGGGCAAAATTTGAAAATTCATTTACCAGTCCTTTCAGTTCTTCCACTTGTCTTATGATCATCTCAGTACACTCGTGGAAGACTTTTCCCTCTTCACCTTGAAGCCTTCCCCCATATCTCTTTCTGAGACGCTGGGCAGAGAGTTGGATTGGCGTGAGCGGGTTCTTGACCTCGTGGGCGATGCGCCTTGCCACTTCCCGCCATGCGGCCATCCGCTGGGCCTTTTCAATATCACTCAGGTCCTCAAAAACAGCAACAAGGCCAAGATAATTTCTTTTGTCATCACGAAGCACGTTCATAGACACCAACAGGGTCAGCCGCCTGTTTTTCGCAGACACCCGGATCTGTTTCTTTAAGACACCTTTCCTGAAAAGACCTTTGTCTTGCAGGAATCCATTGATTATCTCGATATATTCTTTTGAAAGAACGTCCTTATAGTTTCTTCCGATAACATCTCCCGCTCTGGTGTTCAGCACACTCTCCGCAGATTTGTTGATGGTCAGGATATTGCCTTTGACATCGGCGGAAACGACTCCGGCCGCTACATTGGCAAGGACAAACTCCATGTAAAGCCGCCGCTGTTCCAGCTCGACATTGCTCTTGATCAGTTCCTTATTTGCTTCCTCAAGTTTGTTCTTGCTCGTCTTCAGGTCCGTGGTCATCTTATTAAAAGAATTCACCAACCCCCCAATCTCATCCTTTGACTCCAGATCGATATAAAAATCATAGTCCCCGGATGCGATTCGATTTGTTGCATCGGCAAGTTCCCTGATAGGGATAGTAATCTCCTTGGAAAGATAGAAACCAAACCATATGGATGAAAAGATAATAAGAAGGGTAACGATGGAAAGTGTTATTATGTTGCTTATCTTTATGGGTCTTTTCAGCATTTTGAGCTGCTGGTACTCCTGAAGTCCCCTGGAGATGGCCTTTAAGCGGTTTTCAAAGCTGCGGGGCACAAATTTTGCCAGGACAATCAGACCAACCACGGCCTTTGATTCTGTCCTTGAGAAGACAGGGACAATGCCGCTTACCAGGTCACCGTGAGGAGATGACTGGATAAAATGCTCGTCGGTTCCCTTATCTACGGCGGCCGTCAAAACCTCTGTACTGAGTCGCTCAAAAGACAGCAGATCAATTTTGTCATCCTGGGAGACGGCTCTCAGTGTCAGATCTTGTGAAAACACTTTCAGGGAGGCCAGCGAGTATTCCTTCCGCTTCTCATGAATATAATTTTTCAGTTCTTTTTTTTTCGAAAGTAACAGGAAGCCCTCGTATCTGATTACCCGGCTCAGCTTATTGCCGAAAAAGAGGGTTTCATCGGTGATACGGTTGTAATGATCCCGACCGACTTCCAGTGAATTTTTCAAAGACTGTTCGATCTGAAGATTGGACCAGTAATCGACGGACGAAGAGATGAACTGAACAGAAACGAAAAAAAGGATGATAGTCGGCATCAGAGTGAGGGTCACAAAGGCCAGGACTAGTTTGGTCCTGAGTTTAGCCCCCATGATATCCTTCCTTCTTTCAAAAAGCAGCTTGACAACATTTCTCACAATGAGAAAAAGCAGAAGGAGAACCAATATCACATTGAGATTAATCAGAGCAAAAACAAGAATGCTGCCTGAAAACGGAAGATTAAGCCCCAGATCAAGGACACGGACCCCCAGATACGTCAGAAGAGAAATAACCCCAATAAGGAAAACAATCAGGTACCTTTCCCTGCGTTTCCTCCTGACTTCAAGTTTTTCTGCCTCTAAGTAATCTTGCATAACGGGGAACTCGGTGCATGCCCGACGGTCTGATGCTACATCCTTATAATATGCCCGGAAGTTTTACTGAAAAAAATCAATAAAACTTAAAGCCGGTTAAATCAGGTTTTCCGTATTCCCGCCCTTGTTTCATACTGAAGGGATAGCGGGGCCGGGGGTTTGAACATGGTTCTCGATTTATCGGAAAATGTTTTAAAACTGCCGCTCCCGTTTATCAATATGTGAAATCCATGGTGTACCAATCGGTCTCAAAATCCCACAGGGAAAGGAAGAAAAAGACATTATGGAGTTTGAGTGGGAGTCTTATCTTGTCAAGTTCTGCCATCATTCGAACCTGGTAGCTTTTACCCTTTTTTAGGTTTTCAAGTTCTGCCACTTTGAGTCCCCTGATCCCGGACAGCAGTGTTTTGACCTCATCGAAATCCTGAACAAAGATCGTCTTATCTCCCTTTTCAAACAATCTCACCATATAGACCTTTTTGAGGTTATCATACTGAACATCGTGGCTCACTTTGATATCCGTAATTTTTTTATCCCACCAGAAGGTCCTGTCTTCATACACCCTGACAAAAAAGTTGAAAGTGGTCTTAATTCCGCTGTCTATGGCCTTTTTCATATCTTCCGTAAAGCAGTCATCCACGTTGAAATAGAGCAGGAGATGGCTATCCGTATTGGTGACCGCAATATCTTTCAAAACTGCCTCGCCTGCAAAGGCAGGCATTACAAAAAGCAAAACCAGCAGACAGCCAACCAGCGCAGTCTGTGTGGCGTTTCTTTCTAAAATGACACGCATATCTTTCCTTTCTCCTTCCGGGAAAAAGGCACCTCAGGGTTATGTCTTAATAGCTGTTTCATGAAAGTCGATTTCTGCCCCCCTAACCGAGCTTTAACTCGATCAGGGTTCAATTTCATCTGATATTCTTGACAGATATAGTACTTGAGAGATTCGCGAAAAGCAAGTCATATACATTCTGAAATCATGCAAAGATATTTATGTCTCGGCCAAATAATGACAATTCCNTAAANCGACTTTATTTGTGGCTAACAGAATGAGATTCCGTTGACTTTGTGCGATCTGAATTATTATAAGCAATAAGCAAACTTCAGTACGAAAGGAGAATAAATGTCCGATCTGGTCACAATTTCAATCGAAAATGGTGTCGCTGACGTCAGGCTCAACCGGCCTGACAAATACAACGCTCTCAGCCCGGAGATGTTTGAAGCAGTTGTGGCTGCGGGAGAATCGGTAGCAGCAAATCGATCCGTACGTGCAGTGGTGCTCTCCGGGGAAGGAAAAGGTTTTTGCGCCGGGCTGGATTTTGAAACATTCACTCAGGTCAAATCGGGCGGAAAAAACGTGCTCGAGGAAAAAACAGCTGAAAAAACATATCCCAACCTGTTTCAAAATGCAGCATATGTATGGAAACAATTGCCCATCCCGGTAATCGCTGCACTTCACGGGAGCGCCTTCGGCGGAGGCATGCAGATTGCACTGGGGGCTGACATTCGTCTGGCCGGCCCTGACACGCGTCTTTCAATAATGGAGGTCAAATGGGGGCTTGTACCGGACATGGCGGCTTCACAGACGCTTAGGGACCTGGTCCGTATTGATGTGGCAAAGGAATTGATTTTTACCGGCAGGATCATCGGCGCAGAAGAAGCCCAACAGCTGGGCCTGATTACACGCATCTGTGACGACCCCCACGCCGAGGCTCTCAAAATGGCAAACGGGGTTTCACAAAAATCGCCGGATGCAATTCTTGCAGGTAAGCGCCTGCTTGAGACAACCTGGCATGGAAATCCCCTGGATGCATTTAAGCTGGAAGAGGCACTTCAAATATCCCTGCTCGGGTCCCCGAATCAGGTTGAAGCAATGAAAGCCAATTTCCAAAAACGGGCGCCAAATTTCCAGGACCCTGAGTAAAAAATCCGGGGCCGGAGGGCCCGGCATTGGGCCCTCCTCAGAGTGCCTGGTTTACACTTTTTGCCAGGGATGGACTGAGAAATCAAAGCGGGGCGACAGAGTTTTCAGGTTTTATCATAGTGGCTGAACTGCATGGAGAAAGTACCCCTGCCCTGGGATACTGACCTGAGGGATGTGGAATAACCGAACATCCTTGAAAGAGGAACACTGGCTGTAACAACCTGAATCGTCCCTTTGGCGCCAATCTTTTCGATCTTTCCCTGCCTGGCATTCAAATCGCTTATAACTTCACCTGTAAATTCTTCCGGGACCAGGACATCTGTCCTCATGATCGGTTCAAGAAGGATAGGTTCAGCCTCCTGGCAGGCGTTTTTAAAAGTCATTGTTGAGACCACTTTAAATGCCATCACATCAGATGTTTCCTTGATCTCAATATCCAGGAGGGTTGTCTGCAGGTCAACCACCGGATAGCCCATCAGGGCGCCACTGGTCTCGGCTTCAGAAACCCCCTGCCGGATCGCATCCAGGAACTCTTCGGTGAGCTCAGGGCTGTCACAATGATTGACAAAACAGTTTGATTTTCCTCTCGGCAAAGGTGAAATCTCTATCTTGACTCCGGCAAAATGTTGCTGTCCGCTGATTTCCCTTTCAAACACTTCCCCATGTTCTATGGTTTTTGTCACCGTCTCCCGATACACAACCTGGGGCTTGCCCTGGTTGGTGTCAACAGAGAACTCCCGCTTGATCCGATTGACCAGGATGTCCAGGTGCAGTTCGCCCATGCCCGAAATAACCGTCTGGCCTGTTTCTTCGTCGATCTTGAATTTGAATGTGGGATCTTCGTCCGTCAATTTGCCCAGGACGTCCAAAAGCTTATCGTGATTCTGGACGCTCTTTGGCTCTATGGCCATACTGATCACAGGTTCATTAAATTGAATGGGTTCGAGCAGGATCGGGCTATTTTCCGAGCACAGGGTATCCCCGGTCATTGACAGTTTCAGACCCATGGCAGCAACGATATCACCCGCTGAGGCTGTGTCAATGCGCTCTCTTTTATTGGAGTGCATTTTCAGGAGCCGGGCGACCTTTTCTTTTACTTCCTTGCCCGGATTGTAGACAGTATCCCCGACCTTGATTGTACCGGAATAAACCCGTACATAGGTCATTTTTCTCCCCTGATCCATCATTACCTTAAAGGCCAGGGCAGAAAAAGGCCCCTTGGCATCGGACGGACGCGACGCTTCCTCTCCTGACTCAAGAAGCCGTCCAACAATCGGAGGGATATCAAGCGGCGAAGGGAGATAATCTACAATTCCATCCAGAAGGGGCTGAATACCTTTGTTTCGTAATGCAGAACCACAAAAAATCGGCACCAGTTCAAGCTCGATTGTTGCTGTTCGTATGGCCTGCCTCAATTCACTGATTCCAATTTCTTCTTCAGACAGATACTTCTCCATTACCATATCATTCTTGTCAGCCATTGTTTCCAAAAGCAGATCCCGATAATGCGAAGCCTCTTCCATCAAGTCCCCAGGGATGTCCTCTTCCCGGTACTCAGCGCCAAGCATCTCATCTTCCCAAATGATGGCCTTCATCTTGATAAGATCAATAACCCCTTTAAAACTATCCTCCACCCCCCAGGGCAACTGCAGGATAAGAGGGACTGCACCGAGTCTATCCCTGATCATCTCCACCGCCCTGTAATAATCGGCCCCAATACGATCCAGTTTATTGATAAAGGCGATTTTAGGTACTTTATATCTGTCAGCCTGATGCCAGACGGTTTCAGATTGTGGTTCCACCCCCCCGACAGCACAGAAAATGCCTATGGCGCCGTCCAGCACACGAAGTGAGCGCTCCACTTCAATGGTGAAGTCCACATGCCCGGGGGTATCAATAATATTGATACTGTGCCCCCGCCAGTCGCAGGAGGTAACCGCAGAGGTGATTGTGATGCCCCTTTCTTTTTCGTCCAGCATCCAGTCCATGGTGGCTTCACCATTGTGGACCTCACCCATTTTGTGAACGCGTCCCGTATAATAAAGAGCCCGTTCCGTCACGGTTGTTTTTCCCGCATCAATATGGGCAATTATGCCTAAATTGCGAGTCTTGTTGAGTATCCGGGCCGGTGCCATAAAATCCTGATCTATTCACTATCCTGTTATTCACGTTGCGCGTATGAATTCTTTTACTGAAACATTTGGAGGCGTGATTGACACGCGGGGTAAATCTAGAGTATCCTGCAGCGCCTGTCAAGATAATAGATCTGTGTTGTTTCAAAAGGCTTCAGGCTTTTCGCGACCCATACGAACTTGGAATATAGAAGTTTGATTCAGGCGGAACCGGTTTCAAATTTCCAGTTTCTGCTATTCAATACTACAGTGTTTTACTCGAAAGGTGACCCAGTGGCATGACTCAAAAGCATTATCTTAAAAGCTATTCAACAACCGGTCAAAGACTGATGGAGATGTTCGATCTTTTGCTGGATCACTACGGCCCCCGAAACTGGTGGCCGGCAGACACTGAACTGGAAGTGATGATTGGCGCAGTTCTTACACAGAATACAAATTGGAAGAATGTAGAAAAGGCCATTGAAAATCTGAAGAAAAAAGGATTGATGTCTTTTGAAAGCCTCCATATTATTACAGCCCCTGAACTGGCCCTGGAGATCAGGCCGGCAGGCTACTATAACATCAAGGCCAGACGATTGAAGAACCTGATCAACTTTATTGCTGACAGCTACGACGGGAATCTGTCGGCGCTGCTGGAGGATGAAACGCAAACTCTTAGACAAGGACTTCTCTGCGTCAACGGGATCGGCCCTGAAACAGCGGACAGCATCCTCCTTTATGCAGCCAAACGTTCCATCTTTGTCATTGATGCCTATACCCATCGCATTTTGTATCGACATGGCATGACGGAAGAACAGACAACCTATCACGAGTTGCAGGAACTGTTTACGGATAATCTTTCTGAAGACCCAATCCTCTTTAACGAATTTCACGCGTTGATTGTTGAGACAGGAAAAGATTACTGCAGGAAAAAACCATTGTGTGACAAATGCCCTTTAAATCAGTGGGGTCAAACAGGCCACTTTCCTGATCCGGCCTGATTTCCCATTGATTTTTCGATTATCATTGGTTAAATTCTTAAAAAGGAGACATTAGATGATCAGCCGATATACCCGCCCTGAAATGGGCCTCATCTGGGAGCTTGAAAACAGATATGCCAAATGGCTTGATGTGGAATTAGCGGCATGTGAGAGCATGTCAGAGGAAGGCTTGATTCCCGTGGAAGCCCTTGAAACCATCAAAAAGAAGGCCGGCTTTTCTGTGGAGCGCATCCTTGAGATAGAAGAAGAGACCAAACACGATGTTATCGCATTTTTGACAAATATAGAGGAACACGTGGGGCCGGATTCGCGGTATGTCCACCTGGGTCTCACATCTTCGGATATCCTGGACACGAGTTTCGCTCTTCTCCTGAAAGAGGCCATGGATATGATCATCCAGGATGTAAAAAACTTTCTGGAGGTTATCAAACGCAGGGCCTTTGAGCACAAACATACGGTGATGATCGGCCGTTCCCACGGCATCCATGCAGAGCCCATAACATTCGGGCTGAAACTGGCTGTCTGGTATTCTGAGATGACACGAAACCTGAAACGACTGGAAGAGGCAAAAGATGTCATCAGCTATGGTAAACTGTCCGGTGCAGTGGGTACTTTTGCCAATATCACTCCGAAAATTGAGGCCGTCACCATGGAAAAACTTGGCCTCCGGCCTGCAGAAATATCCACCCAGATCATTCAGCGAGATCGCCATGCCCAGTATTTTACAAGCCTCGCCATCCTTGCCGGAACATTGGAAAAAATCGCTGTTGAAATAAGGCATCTGCAGCGGACGGAAGTTCTGGAGGCAGAAGAGGCCTTTTCAAAGGGCCAGAAGGGCTCATCGGCCATGCCCCACAAGAAAAACCCCGTTGGTAGCGAGAACATATCGGGTCTTGCCAGACTGGTGCGGTCCAATTGCCTGGCTGCCATGGAAAACATGCCCCTGTGGCATGAAAGGGACATCAGTCATTCTTCGGTGGAAAGAGTGATCGGGCCGGACAGCACAATCCTCATTGATTACATGCTTCACCGTATGACCGGAATAATAGACCGTCTGGTTGTCCATTCCGATCGGATGATCGAGAATCTCAACAGAATGAAGGGGTTGACCTTCTCTCAGCAGATCCTCATGAAACTGGCAACCAAGGGCCTTGAAAGGCAGGAAGCCTACGTCATGGTTCAGAGGAATGCCATGAAAGTCTGGGAAGAGGGTCTGGACTTCAAGGGCCTGATTCTGGCCGATCAGGAGATTGGAAAACATCTGAGCAAAAATGAAATCGAGGAGATATTCGACCTGGATTATCATCTGAAATATGTGGACGAGATATTCGAAAGGGTCTTTAACTAGCATCCGCATATTCCAGCTTGAGCACGTCATCCCACGGGTCTGCTTTTCTGACCTCCACCAGGATTTCTTCTCCCGGTTCGAGAATGACCCCGTCTCTTCGACCTATTTCAGTAACAAGGAAAAAATCACTCAAAACGATACGATACTTCCGCCTGAACTCGTCGAGGACAAGCGCCCTGTATTTTTCACCACGCTGCCGGCTTAGATATTTCAGAATCCAGTAGCGGATGCGATTTCGTTTTATGTTCTGAAAATCTTTGATTACAGGCTCAACAAAGACTCTGATTTTCTCAAGCTCTTTCTCATTATAGACCNCCGCCTCCCCCATGAGAAAATTCCTGATCTGGCGCTGAACCACCAGATCAAAATACCTGCGTATCGGAGATGTAGCGTGGATATAGGCGTCAAGACCCAATCCGCTGTGGGGGCCGGCGGTTGTTACTATGTGAGCCGGACTTAGCTTACGACGCTGTTTGAAAACATAGTAGATATACCCGGCTTCATCTTCGGTCAGCCTTTCGGAAGGCTCCGCCTGTGTTCTGAAAAGAACCGGGATTTGATTATCCCTGCAGAACCTTGCTGCCAGCCAGTTATAAAGGATCATCAACTCTGCAATGATCATTCGCGCGGGTGTATCCTGATCATCCTGTTTAAAGTAAAAGGACGAATCATCATTAAAAATCACCTGCAGCTCAGGGAGAGAGAGCTTGAGGGCATCATGTTTCATCCGTTCCTGCTGCAATCGCCGGCTCATCCTGTACATTTCTTTGAGCATCTGCGTCAGTTTTTTAGGGGTCTCTAAGTTAAGGTCCGGAAAAAGCTCTTCTGTGTTCAGAATGTCATCTACGTGTTCGTAAGTCAGTTTCTGCCCGACCCTGATTACGCTTGTTACAAACCGGTAATCCAGCAGCTTTCCGCTTTTCTCAAATCGTGTCAAAAGGGAAACAGCCGGCCTGTCGCACCCCTGAATCAGGCTCAGGGTGTCGTTGGACAGATCGTTCGGGATCATGGGTATCTGTCTGCGTGACAAATAAAGTGTTGTACCCCTTTTTACCGCCTCATTATCAAGGATGCTGTCCGGTAAAATGGTTTCGGCCACATCTGCAATGTGGATGCCGAGTTGGAGTTCATCCCCAACGATTTCAAGGCTCACCGCATCGTCAAAATCACGGGTGAGAGGCCCGTCTATGGTTATAATAAATAAATCTCTCAAATCCTCACGGCCGTCAAAACCGGTTTCAGCCCCGGCCAGACGGGACGATTCTTCCCGCTGTTTTTCAGTAAAGGACGTCTCGACGCCCGATCGGAGAAGATCCAGGTTTTCATCCTCATCCCAGATGCCCAGACGGATAAGCAAAGTTCCGGCCATCTGAATATCGGACATACCCGCCTTTGAAAGCATTTCTTTCCCGTATTTGGCCTCAGGAGTATCTGTTCCGTAAAGGGCAAGCTGAACAAGCAGGTTGACGATATATTCTTTGTGGGGGGGATCTTCGGGAATCCTGCCGTTTTGTACATCTTTCAACCAGGCGCTTCCATGGGTGAGCCTTTCCTCTCTCAGGACCTCTTCTTCTTTCTGCCTCAGGATCTGTTCAACCTTTTCCTCAGAATTGGCCAGAAACCGGCCATCCTTCATCTTGAAATGAAGTTTGTCTTCAAACAGCACCCGCACCAGGGCGGACAGATGATCGTCAGTGATGTCCCGGCCAAAAGCCAGCTGGGCCAGATACCTGTTGTCAAAATGCTCCTTTTCATCCCTGGTCAGCTCCCAGAGCTCTTCAATGTCAATCTGTCCCATCAGATTGATCCTCATGTCTTCTGCCTGCCTGAGTCTCGCCAGCAACTCTTCCCTGGGTTTTGAAATATTGATGTTTGATTCTGAAATGAGAACAGTCCTTTTCGGCGAAAGTTTGACTTCACGGTTCGAGGCAGTCAACAGGTGAAGGCTTGTCCCCTTGTCCTGAATGCATATGGAGCAGACAAACTTCCCATGATCAATGTATTCTATTATCTTCCCCTGGCTCATCTATATTCTGCTCGCAGATTGCTCGTTACTGGATACTGATCACTGATTACCAATCACTCTTGTAACTACCCAGGTTCAGGGTTCAAGGTTCACGGTTCACGGTTCACGGTTAAACCCGATTTTATCGGAATTTTCTCCATGTTTTCAGAGCGACATAGCGTGTTCCTTGGACTTTGTGTGCAAAACCGTTTAGCATATCAAAAAATCGGATGAACAGGGTGTTTGTCTAAAGAATAGAGCCCTTCCTTCATCGCTTTTAACCTTGAACCCTGAACCTTATAACCTGAGTAGTTACTCACTCTTTTGATTTTCGACCTTCTTTGTTACTTCCCAAAACAGCAAAATCACTTCAATATTCAATCACCGGTCATGAATCGTCAATCAAAAAAACGCCCCGCTCACGAAGGATATCCTCCGCAAGCAGGGCGCATGTTTACATCAACCTGCTGCTACGTAACGGCAGTCAAAGCCATCAGGCAGAAAGGCGACTATCTTTTCCTGTAATCGTAGAATCCGATACCGACCTTTGTGCCTAACCGGCCTGCGGCAACCATGTTGCCGATGAGGGGGCACATGCAATACTTGTCCCCGCCTCTTCTGATGTGGAGGTCTTCCAGGACATGCTGTACCGTATCCAGGCCAATAAAATCCATCAATTGAACCGGACCCACGGGCCAGTTAAAGCCGTTAATAAATGCCTTGTCAATGTCTTCCTTAGAGGCTACGCCTTCATACACACAGTAGGCAACCTCGTTCAGCAGGGGCGCCATGGTCCTGTTGGTCAAAAATCCCGGGCAATCCACTTTGATATCACATGCTTCCTTGCCGATCTCTTTGCAGAACTGCACGGCGGCAGCAGCGGTATCATCATCTGTCTGAAGGGCACGCACAACCTCAACAAGCTTCATATGAGTCGGAGGCTGATGGAAGTGAATGATGATGAACTTATTTGACCTTTTTAAAGGTGAAGCCATGGGAGTAGCCTGAAGGGCGGATGTGTTGGATGCCAGGATACATTCGGGCTTACAAATTTCGTCCAGCTTCTTGAATACGTCAACCTTGATATCGATGTCTTCAAATACCGCCTCAATGACCAGGTCAACATCTTTCAGATCTTCCATCTTGTTGACCAGTTTGATGTTTCCCAGGATTCTTGCCTTGTCTTCTTCGGTCATTTTGCCCTTTTTAATCCTGCTGTCAATATTCTTCGCGGCAAAGGCAACGGCCTTTTCCCCTGCGCCCTCAACTGAGTCAAACCCATAGGTTTCTTTTCCCGCCTGGGCACATACCTGCAGGATACCTCTTCCCATTTGGCCTAAGCCTACAATAGCAATTTTATCTAGCGCCATATCAATTCTCCTCTTTATCATTGTTAGTATTATGTTGCTTTTAACAAAAAGCCTGTTAAACGAATCCTAAAGAAGGTCTATTTCTTCTTTTCCGGTTTGGGCGGTATTTGCTTTTCCAGGTCCAATCGCAGAAAATCTATGGCATTATTCCGGAGGAGGTTGGCCTTTGTAATGTCTTTCCAGCCTTCCATCTTCATGATTTCCATCTTGCCCCTGCCCAGGCCAAATCCATTGGTCCCCCACATGACCTTTGAGCGTCCTACACCACTGTTGATGAAGTCAAGGGTTTCCTTATCAAGACCGCTTGGCATGTACGCAGCAATATCGCCGTATACATTGGGATGTTTCCAGAGCATATCTGCCCACTCTGTTCTCCATGGGTAACCGGTATGTGACAGATTGATCCTGAGATCGGGAAAATCCATCACGACTTCGTCAATCATTATGGGCTGACCGACCCAACTGGGAAGGGGCTCCGCAGAGTGCCCCACCTGCATGGATACGGGGATGTCCAAATCACTACAAAGCCCGTAGAGGGGGTACATTTTTTTGTCATTGACAGCCAGGCCAAAGGTGATGGGATGGGCAAACACCATTTTGAAATCCCAGTTTGTCACAGCATTCTTGATCCACTCAATACTTTCCGAAATGTGGAAAGGGCTGTAGCCCGCAACACCGATGATCCTGTCCCCTGCCTGTTTCATGAGTTCATTAATATGATCTTCTTTATAATCAACGATTAATTCATAAGTATTTCTGTAAGACCACATTCTCAAAGCGCACAGGCAGACAGTTTCATATCCCATCTTGTCCATAGCGCCTACCAGTTCATCAACCGACTTATAGGGACAAAACACGGTCCCGTACATAAATGGCATCTTCTCCAAAAACGCCTTTTGCTCTTCAGGAGTGAAAGGGAACTTGCCTGTGGGGAACATCGGCCTGAATGTGGTCTCAGCCATCTGCCGCCATTCCTGGTACTTGTTGTAGTCGTAATTCAGACCTTCTACCTGAGTAGGCCAGTTGTTAACATCAATTGCTTTAATATCATCCATAATTCAAACTCCTCCTTTCGAAAAGGGTTTACATTGAATTAATCTATCCGAAGAGGAAAGCCCTATCCCTCTTTACAGAATCACCACTCACTAAAAAAGCACTGGTTCTTTGTCCGGATGAAGTTTCTTGAACTTCTCCAGCAGCTGTTCCTTGGTCTCCTGATGATCAGGATCCGGCTCAGGGATCTCAACAGAGCAGGTCGCAGCACATTGAGGGACGTCAAAAAAACCTACACATTCAGTGCATTTTTCAGGATCAATTTCAAATTTGTCATCCCCCTCATATACGGCATCATTCGGGCACTCTTCTTCACAGTTTCCACAATAAATACAACCTTCAGGAATTCTGTAAGACATTGTTTACACCTATCTATTTGGTTAATCTCTTAACGTTATTTGCTTCAAAGAAAATATCAAATTTTCTCTTCATGTTGGTCATGTCTATATCTCTGGAATCGGCATCGTTACCCTCATAGAGTATACATGGAATGCCGGCCTCTGCCACTGCATTCCTGCTTTCGAGACCTCCCAGCGCCTGCATGGTGCAGCCCTGGTTCTGATGCAACGTGCCTCCGTCAGCCTTCCACTGTTTTGCGATCTTCAATGTCAGTTCATGCAGGACCTCACCACAGGCGATGTTGTAAGGCGTTTCTGTTGAAAAATGTGACCTGTACCAGCAAAGGGCCTTGGCAGTCTCTTCTCTGGTGTTCATGGGCATTCCCAGATCCATAGGCGTGGGCGTGGGAATAAGGTCGCCCTCATCATTTTCAAACTTCCAGCATCCGCACAGGCAAATAACGTACGGGGAACCCACGACAACCGCGCCATATTCCCTCTCCAGGTACCGGTAAATCTCCAGCGCAGGCCACGGCGGAATAGCGTCCGTGATGAGCCTGAACTGCTCGTTGCCTACAGCGGCAATGCCCCTGTCAACCCTGTCCTGCACTTCATCCCGAAGCTCTTTCATGAATTCATATGTTGCCGGGTCATAAGGCCGTGTCAGGTTCGGCACGATAAATGAAAACATGGTCTTTTCGTCCATTGGGGCAGGGATTGCCTGGTTAAGGAGCATGATTTCGGTCCACATATCATAGGCCTTGATCTCGTTTTTCACGCCCTCGATAAATAGTTCGTCAATAAATGGCTGGCCAACAGCCTTTTCCGCCTCTTCAATACAGGCGAGGGTCTGTCCTGTCATGTATTCGACCAAGTTTTCATCGTTATAAGGATATGCCTTGGGAAGGTCGAACAGATACATGGGCGTATCAGAGTTTTCACACAAGATCTGAAACCATTTACAGTGGCAGGGCGCCAGTGAAAAGGCAGAAGCGAAATCCGGCTTTCCCCACTCATCCAGCATTGTGCCGGCCGGCATGATGTTTTGGTTCATGAATTCAGCGCCCCATACGCACTTGCTGTATCCGCACAGCTCCCTGCTCATACCTCTCGCTTCACATATTTCCATAGCCTTTATTCCAAAATCCTTCCAAAAGGCAACGTTGGCTGCAAAAGGCTCGGCCCCCATGATAACCGCGTTCTCGAACCCGGAGTGCATGGAAATACTCAGGGCGGTAGAAGCCAGAAAACGGAGCTTACCGTTTTTATGGGCATCGTGATATTCCTTGAAATGGTTTGTTTTAAATTCTTTTGCCTTTTTCCACAACTTCATCGGTTCAGTCTTATATTTAGCCTGAGTGCTCATAAGCTACCTCCAAAAAAAGCCTAATAATTAACGCCTAAAATCCCCATTAGATAATGTCCATGGTTGTCTCGAGCATGGCCTCAACACGTGTCCTGAACTGGCCGATAGGAATCCGGATATCGAATTCCAGGGTCAGGTTAGGAATATCCATTGCTTTCAACTCCCGTTCAATAACAGCATTATCAAGCTGATGCGGCTGGCAGAACTTGTGGTTGAACAAAATGACGGCCTCCACGTTGTAGGCCTTCATCAAGTGCTTGATAAATGGAATCCGCCGCCTTCTGGGCCAGTCCTTGTTGGGACACGGGGGCCTGTGATTGTATCGAAGGGAAATGGCCATCAATCTGTCATCCTGGGGATTGACGTCATTAAAATTGTACCTGATCCCCGTGCACGTATCGTCAATAACAATGGTTGCAGGAAGATCGCACTGATTCTCCACCATATCCATGAACTCACGGTCAGTATTTACACTGCCGATGATCATGATCCGGGTACCGGGGTCTCTGTCCATTTGCCTGTCCGGCAGTTTCTCCAGCACTTCCTTCATCAATTGATTGTGTTCATTGCGATCCATGATTTGACCACTAAGCGCCAGGTCGAGCGCCTCTGTACCGGTCACCAGAGGATTGTCCTGCTTACGGTAATCAAAGATCTGTCTGATCCGTTGACGGTTGGTGTTGTAGGTATCTATTCCGCGGTCCAGGTCTTCGTTGGTTATCTCTTTTCCGATCCATTCTTCCAACGCTTTTTTGAACTTTGCGTATTCAACAGCCAGATATTTCTCTCTACCCACATTCTGAGTGCTGTGAGGCACAGCAAGAAAGTAAGAAAATTCTACCGGCAGGTGCTTTTCCCATACCCAGAACGCCTCACCGGTATGCAGACAGGTTTGCCCCTGGACAATGCCGTCCAAATAATCATAGTCACCTTCCAAACCGCGGCCCAAGGCGTCCCTGCAAAAAGAGCATCCGATGTTAGGAGCAATGAACTTTCCGACCTTGTCAGAAGACTTATGACCACCAATAATTCTAACAGGGAGTATGCCGGCTGCCTGAAGCGGTTCTTCCGGCGCATAACTGCAAAAAAAGCCCACGACTTTTCCGCCGGTCCGCTTTTTCCACTCTCTGGCATACTCGTGCCGATTTTCAAGTATTTCACCAAATTTTTCAAACATAGATGAGACCTCCCAACTGAAAAAATTTCACTTAATTTATAATATTACAACTACATACGCTTACTTGGTCAGTTGTGTCAGCGCCCTATTTTTTCTGCTTTTTATAAAGGGCCCGGCCGTAAATTGCAGCGCCCACGGCGCCGGCAATCTGAGTATCCATTTTGGGCTCCAATGCCTCAACCCCAATGAGTTTTTCAATCCTCTTTACGACTCCTTTGTTTTTGGCAATTCCGCCCGTGATTGCGAAGTCTTTTTCTACCTCGATCCTGTTGAGAAGGTCAACAACCCTTTCAGCCATTGCCGCGCAATAAGCTGCCAACACCTTGTTCTTTGACCAGCCGTCTTTAAGGAGTCCGGTTGCCTCAGATTTGGCAAATACAACGCAGGTGCTGCTGACAGGTTCGGGTTCTTCGTCAATATCGAATGACCTATCACCAATATCCGTCACGGGGACCTTCAATATTTCTGCAATAACCTCCATGCCCCGGCCCGTACCTGCAGCGCATTTGTCGTTCATAAGAAAATTCAAGCACTTTCCCTTCTCATTCAGGCGCAAGGTCTTGCAATCCTGCCCTCCCATGTCGAGCACGGTTTTTACGGTTGGGCCATACATGAAATTGGCGCCGATACCGTGACATGAGATCTCGGTAATAGCCCTTTGACAAAAGGGAATGTTCACCCGGCCATAGCCCGTACCCACCAGATAATGGATGTCATCCAGCTTGAGCCCGTCTGTGTCTTTCAGACACAGATCCATGGCATTCTGTGCGCTGTTGGGGCTGCTCGATCCGCTCCGGGTGTTGCTGTAGGCGTATATTTCACCATCACACAAAACGCACATCTGTGAGCTTACCGAGCCCACATCTATGCCGGCGGAAATGATCTCTGCCTTTTTCCAATCAATATCAGGATTCACATATGTTGATTCGACCCATCGAAAGTATTCTTTTTTATCTTCTGCCATTCTTTTACCCCCTTACCCTTGTGCAATTAGCGCCGCACCAACGGCATTTGTAAAAATCGGATCATCGGGCACCGCGACTTCAGTTTCCATGAATCTTTGAAGACTGTCAATAAAACCTTTGTTCAGGGCAACTCCGCCTATAACAGTCACCGTCGGTTCTATCCCGACCCTCCTGGTCATGGATGATGTCCTCTCCGCAATAGAGTTGTTTATTGCCCGCGAGATGTCAGCCGTGGTTGCTTCGGAATTAATCAACGACACCACCTCTGATTCCGCAAAGACAGCACATTGGGCATTCAACGGGATGTCCTTGTCAGACTCAAAATGATAAGCGATAAACTTGTCGAAGTCTGTCTGAAGCGCACGTGCCATTGCCTCGATAAAGGCGCCGGATCCCGCAGCACATCTTTCATTTGTTGCGAAATCCAGAAGTTTTCCGGCCTCGTTGCACTTTACCGCCCTTGCCTGCTCAGCGCCCACATCAACAACGGTCCTTGTTTCAGGAACCTCAAACACGGCCCCTCTGGCCCCGGAAGAAATGTCAGTAATGGAGTCGTCGGAAAAATCCACATTCTTGGCACCAGCCCCGGTGGAAACGATTTTGTCTATAGAATCTTTGGTGATCCCGGCCTCGGAAAGGGCGCCTTCAAACGCGTCTTTAATGACCTGTTCTTCCTCACCCTCTGCAAGCTGACGGGACTTTGCCAAGATTTTGTCCCCGTCCATTATCACAGCCTTGGTGCTGGCAGCACCCACATCGATACCTGCTGTAATCATTTTTTAAGCCTCCCTTCACTTAAATTTAGGTTTTAAACAATAACAAGTGTTATCTTGTTTACCCTATCTGTCACGCATCGAAGATCTGTTTCTGAGATGCGGATATTTCTCTAGAAGGCTGTCCGAGAATAGCAATTTTTTCAAAATCGAGGCATCCGAAAAAATTACCGCAGGCATATAGTTGATATTCCGAGGATAATTTTTTGAGGATAACGAAGAGTTTGGGAAAAAGGGCATTCTCGGACAG
>JGI24724J26744_10001180_pt1 | contig 18079 bp, 16 predicted proteins | sample Cruoilmetagenom7_FD_26744 | JGI IMG/M metagenome (IMG submission 26744) | reverse complement strand
CATTTCTGCCCGAACAGGCGTTCATTTTCCCCGATGAAGGGCAGTTTGGTTCGATCTTTCACCAGCAGGTCGGCATGTCGGGTGACGACGTGCCCCAAATTGCGGTGGTAATGGGCCCCTGCACGGCCGGTGGGGCCTATATCCCGGCGCTATGTGACGAGGTAGTGATCGTGCGCGGTCAGGGTTTCATGTATCTGGGCGGNCCCGAACTGACCTTTGCAGCCACGGGCGAAAAAGTTGACGCTGAAAACCTTGGCGGCGGCAAAATGCATTCCTCTGTGTCNGGCGTGACCGATCATCTGGCCGAAGATGACGCCCACGCGCTGGCAATCACCCGCGAAATCGTCAGCCATCTGGGTCAAGCCGCTGATCCCCGAAAAACACCGGTCACACCGGCCCCGCCCGCCTTTCCGGTCGAGGAAATCCACGGCATCGTCAGCCGTGATGTCAAGGTTCCGACCGACAACAAAGAGGTCCTTGCGCGCCTTTTGGACGACAGCGAATTTCACGAATTCAAACCACTTTACGGCGACACGATCATGACCGGCTGGGGGCGCATCCACGGGCACGAAGTCGGCATTCTGGCCAATACCGGCGTGCTGTTCGTCGAAGCCGCCCTAAAGGCCACCCATTTCATCAGCCTGTGCGTGCAGCGCGATATTCCGCTGCTGTTTCTGGCGGATGTGAACGGCTTCATGGTCGGGCGCGAGGTCGAACAGGCCGGTATCGCCAAAGCCGGGGCCAAGATGATCACGGCCATGTCCTCGGCTCGGGTGCCGAAATTTACCGTTATCACCGGCGGCTCATATGGCGCCGGATATCTAGCCATGCTGGGGCGCCCATTTCAGCCCGATGCGATGTTTGCCTGGCCAACCGGGCGCTCGGCGATCATGGGGCCCGATCAGGCCGCAAGCGTGCTGGCGCAGGTTCGCACCCAGATCAACGCTCGCGAAGGCACAGAATGGTCGCCCGAGGAAGAAGAGGCCTTTAAGGCCCCGGTGCGCAAGGAATACGAGGATTTTCAGGGCGCTTACAATTTCGCCTCAAACCTCTGGATCGACAGCGTGATCGAACCGGGCGAAACACGTGACGTCATGGCNCTGATGCTTGATGTCGCCTCGCGCCGGCCAAAAGTAGATACAAATTTCGGGGTGTTTAGGTTCTGACATGGAAAAAGCCAACATCCACACACTACTCATCGCCAATCGGGGCGAAATTGCCTGCCGGATCGCGCGCACCGCACGCACCTTGGGCATTACCCCCATTGGCGTGCATTCCCAGGCGGACGCAAACGCACGCCATGTGCGCGAAATCGGACGCTCGATCCTGATCGGCGCAGGCCCGGCATCGGAAAGCTATCTAAAGATCGACGCGGTTCTGGAAGCNGCGAAAAAGGTCGGCGCTGACGCCATCCACCCCGGTTACGGATTTCTGTCCGAGAACCCGGATTTTGCCAATGCGGTCGANGCNGCGGGCATGATCTTTGTCGGGCCAACGGGCGAAACGCTGGATCGTTTCGGCGATAAGGCCAGCGCCAAGGACGCCGCAATTGCCGCCGGTGTGCCGGTGGTTTCGGGCGCGGTCGGGGCAAAATCCGATCCGGANGAAATTGCCCGCGANGTGCAGTCCATGGGCCTGCCGGTGCTGCTAAAGGCGGTCGGCGGNGGNGGCGGGCGCGGCCAGCGNCTGGTGGAAAANCAAGCCAGCCTGATGGACGACATCGANGGCGCGCTGCGCGAAGCAAAATCCACCTTCGGCTCCGAAGGGCTGTTGCTTGAACGTTTCTTGCCCAANGCGCGGCATGTGGAAATTCAGATTGCCGGTGACGGCAGCGGCCATGTTGTTCATCTGTTTGAACGCGACTGCACCTTGCAGCGCCGCCACCAAAAGGTGATCGAGGAAGCCCCTGCATGGGGCCTGCCCCGCACATTGCTTGACCAGATCGCAGCGGATGCGGTGAAGCTGGGCGAAAGCCTGAATTATCGCGGGCTGGGCACCGTTGAATTTCTGGTCACCGGCGACGAATATTTTTTCCTGGAAGTAAACCCACGCCTACAGGTCGAACACCCTGTGACCGAGGCCGTCACCGGCCTTGATCTGGTCGCGCTACATCTGCGCATCGCGGCGGGACAGGGCCTTGGCCTGAACCAAAGCGACATCACGTGCACCGGCCACGCGGTCGAGGCGCGTCTATACGCCGAAGACCCCGCCAATCAGTTCGCGCCCTCGACCGGGCAAATCACCCATCTGCATTTGCCTGACGGTATCCGGGTAGACAGCGGTGTCGATGAAGGCGACAGCGTCAGCCCGTTTTACGACCCGATGATCGCAAAACTCATCATCCACAGCGACGACCGCAAGGGCGCGTTGGCCGACCTTGGCACGGCTCTGGATCACACTTCGGTCGCCGGGGTTCAGACCAACCGCGCCTTTCTGGCGGCCTTAGCGCGGGACGAAGATTTTGCGCAGATGCAGGTGCACACCCGCTGGATCGACACAAGGCTGGATGCCCTGATATCGGCCAGCGACGACGACGACGCCCTGCTTTGGCGCGCACTGGCAGCGGTGCTGTTTGTGACCAAGGGCCGGGATCGGCAACACGCCAACCCGTGGCAAAATCGCGAGGTTTTCACCGGCTGGCGGCTTGGTCTGGGCGGCGATCCGACAGAGGCCGGGCAGCGCGTTATGCTGGAACCCGCGGGCGGTCAACGGATTGAACTGCGCGTCGGCCCAATCAGTGCGGGCAACCAGTTTACTGTCTATGATCCGGACGAAACGGCAATGCACCTAAATGTGCAGGAAATCGCCCCGGATCGCTGGCAGGTTACCCACGCGGGCGAGGTGCGGATCATCCAAACCGGTATCGCTGGCGACAGAATAGAAATCATCGCGCCCTCTGGCCGTCACCTGTTTCAGGCAGCCCCACCACTGGCCTTTGCTGCTGCTGGCGCCGTTGCTGATCGAACCCTAACATCGCCCCTGACAGGGTTGATCGTAAAAGTGCTGGCGCGTGACGGCGACATCATTAACGAAGGCGACACTGTTGCCATACTTGAATCCATGAAACTAGAAATATCCATAAAGGCGACAGCCTCTGGGATAGCCACCAATATCTCGGTAAGTGAAGGCGCAATGGTCGATCGAGGCCAGACCATCGCCGAGATAGCACCAATAGAAAGCGAAGAACAAAATGAGTGATTTTCCAAAATTCGTCGAAATCCGCGAAGAAGGCCCGCGCGAGGGTTTCCAGATTGAACCAAAGGTCTATCCGATCGAAGAGCGCGTTGAACTGATCAACCTGCTTAGCGATTCCGGCCTGAAACGCATTCAGGTGGGATCCTTCGTCAGCCCGAAGTATGTGCCACAAATGGCCGATACCGGCACCTTGTTTGAAAAGATAAAGCGCGTACCCGGCGTGGAATACACCGCCCTTTGGCTGAACGACAAAGGCTTTCGCAAGGCACTGACGGCCCATAATGTCGACATCGATCCACGGCTGCTGTTCTACCCGTCCAACACGTTCTCGCAGAAGAATAACAATGCCACCTCGATGGAAATGCGCGAAAAGCAGCGTGAGTTGGTGAAGATGTATAAGGAAGAAGGCCACGAGGTCGACTCGGTCTATGTGATGACCGCATTTGGTTGCAACTTTGAGGGCAACATCCCCCAATCTCGCGTGCTGGAAGATTTCCAGTTCGTTCTGGACCTTTGCAAAGACGAAGACATCCCGGTGCCGATCCTGACGATCGCTGACACCATGGGCTGGGGCAACCCCGAAGCCGTCAAGCGGATGATTGGTGCCGTGCGCGATCTGGCACCCGACGCCCGTGTCGGCATGCATATCCACGACACGCGCGGCATGGGCATCGCCAATATGTATGCCGCCCTGTCCATGGGTGTGGACATGTTCGAAACCTCGATCGCTGGTCTGGGGGGCTGTCCTTTTGCCGGTCACGGCGCAGCCCGCGCCGCCGGAAACGTCTGTACCGAAGACGCGGTTTTCATGTGCCATGAACTGGGNATCGAAACCGGAATTGATCTGAACAAACTGATTTTGGCCGCCGTCAAGACCGAGGAAATCATCGGCGAACCGCTGATGGGCCGGGTTATGCATTCCGGTGGTCTGGACAAATATCGCAAGGCAGGATGAGGAAATACCAATGTCAAAAATACTAGATGGAAAAGTAATGCTGGTCACCGGCGCGGGGGGCGGCATTGGCCGTGACATCGCGCTGGCAGCAGCGGCCCACGGGGCCTCGGTTGTGGTTAATGACATCGGTGCGTCGCTTAAGGGCACCGGCGCGGATGCCTCGCCTGCTCAACTGGTCGTGGATGAAATAACCGCCGCCGGTGGCGCCGCAATCGCCAACGCCGACAGCGTCACCGAACCCGAGGCCGCCCGCGCCATGGTCGAGGCCGCCGTGTCCGAATTTGGCCGCATCGACGCTGTGGTGAACAACGCCGGCATCCTGCGCGACGGTTTTTTTCACAAAATGACCTACGAAGATTTTGACGCCGTGGTGAAGGTACATCTGTATGGCGCCTTCAACACCAGCCGCGCCGCCGCAGATCATTTCAAGGAACAGGGGTCCGGCGCGCTGGTGCATATGACCTCGACCTCTGGTCTGATCGGAAATCTGGCACAGGCCAACTATTCCGCCGCAAAACTGGGCATCGCCGCCCTGTCCAAATCCATCGCGCTGGACATGCAGCGCTGGAACGTGCGTTCAAACTGTATCGCGCCGTTTGCATGGAGCCGGATGATATCTTCGATCAAGGTGGACAGCGACGAACAGCGCGCCCGGGTCGAAAAGATCAAGCAGATGACGCCCGCAAAAATCGCAGCAGTTGCTGTGTTTCTTGCCAGTGATCGCGCCTCGGACGTGAACGGCCAAATCCTTGCCGTGCGCAAAAACGAGATCTTCGTCATGAGCCACCCGCGGCCGATCCGCTCGGTGCATCAAAGCGAGGGCTGGACACCAGAAGAGATCGCCGATCACGCGATCCCGGCGCTCAAATCCAACTTTGCACCGCTTGAAGTTTCCGCAGACGTATTTTCATGGGATCCAGTATAATGGGCAAACGCAAAGACAAAATCAGCTCTGACATTGGTTGGAGCACAGCCGATCAGATCAACGTGCGCGGCATGGACCTGCCAAACGAAATTCTGGGTCATTTGAACCTTGGCGACATGGCGTTTCTGCAACTGACCGGCCGCCAGCCAACACCCGAAGAATCAATCGTTTTCAACGCGATCACGGTGACCTTGGTGGAACATGGCATCACCCCATCCGCAATCGTTGCACGGATGACCTATATGGGCGCGCCAGAATCGCTTCAGGCGGCTGTTGCAGCCGGGATTTGCGGGCTTGGCACGGTCTTTGTCGGCTCGATGGAAGGGGCGGCAAAGATGCTTTACGCGGCCCTGCCTCAGGATCAACTGGGCAAAGGTGCAGACCTTGCGGCAATCGCCAAATCAACCGTCGCAGGGTTCACCGCGCGCAAGGCAATCGTGCCCGGGCTGGGCCATCCGGTGCATAAACCGGTCGATCCGCGCGCCCCGCGCCTGTTCCAGATTGCCGCCGAAAATGGCAAATCAAGCGAATACATCGCGCTGATGCTGGAGATCCACAAAGAGGCCGAGGCCGTGTCGGGCAAAATGCTGCCAATCAATGCCACTGGTGCAATTGGCGCGATCTGCTGCGAATTTGGCTTCCCCTGGAAAATCGTGCGCGGNTTTGGCGTTATGGCGCGCTCGATCGGGCTTGTCGGCCATATTCTGGAAGAAAGCACCAACCCGATTTCCTACGAACTTTGGCAACGCGCCGAAGAGGAAATTCTGGAAACCAGCGGTCCTGACGCCGGTTANATTTANGCGGGGCGGTCGATTTTTCGCACGAAAAATCGCGGCCCANACACAAAAAATGGGCGCTCGCAGTTACCTGCGGGCGCCCTTTTCTTTTGCCATTTAGGCTGGCGTTATAGGGGGCAGTCTTTGCGGAAATTCGGCGCCCGCTTTTCACGGTGCGACAGCACGCCCTCTTTTACGTCTTCGCCCATAAAGCCCAGCATTTCGAGCGCCGTTGAGGCATCAAAAATCGGCCCTGCCTGACGCAGCCAGTTATTAAGCGAATATTTGGTCCAGCGCGTCGCACTTTGGGACGCTGTTGCAAGATCGGTCGCAATATCCAGCGCCGTTTGTTGCAGCTCGTCATCTTCGACGCACATCGACACCATACCGATACGATCCGCTTCTTCGCCAGTGATCGGCTTGCATGTCAGCAGATAGTATTTCGCCTTGGCCATGCCACATAGAAGCGGCCAGATGATCGCCGCGCAATCGCCCGCAGCCACACCAAGACGCGGATGACCATCAACGATTTTCGCCCGTTTGCCAGCAATCGAGATATCGGCCAGAACGCCCACAACCAGACCAGCACCAGCCGCCGGGCCGTTGATCGCCGAAATGATCACTTTGTTGCAATTGATGATGTTGTAAACAAGATCCTTGGCTTCTTTCCAAGTCTTCATGACCTCATCAAAATTGCCGACCATGTTTTCAATCAGGCTGAAATCGCCGCCCGAAGAAAACGCCTTGCCCGCGCCGGTTACGATCACGGTGTTGATATCGGGATCCCGGTCAATATCGACCCAGATATCAGTCATCTGGGTATGAGTTTCCGCATCAACCGAGTTATAAGTCTCGGGGCGATCAAAGGTGATCCGCAGAACGCGCTCGGCCGGATAGTCAAACTTCAGTTTGTGGTATTTTGCATAACGATCAGACATCGTTTTTTCCTTTTCTTTTGATTTCAGGGATTAGCTCGGCAGATTAAGCACTGCCTTGGACAGGATGTTTCGTTGGATCTCGTTTGAGCCGCCGTAAATTGTCGTCGGGCGGGATTTGTAGAAATTCGACAGAACGTCGACGCCGATATTGCCAAGCTGTAGCGGGCCGATTGCCCCACCATCCGGGCCGGCAACCTCGATCATCAGTTCTGATATTTTCTGGAATGTCTCGGACACCCAGATTTTCAGCATCGAGACATCGGCGCCAAGCGTTTCACCGCGTTTCACCTGATTGGCAAACCGAGTGTAAAGGGCTGCGTGGTCTTCCACATCCAGCGCCACCTCTGCATAGCGGTCGCGAAAACCGGGATCAGCAAACGCGCCCCGCCCCTCTGCCAGTGTCTTTAGCTGCACCAGCGCGTTTTGGGCCATGTTGGGCGCGCCGATAAAGATACGCTCGAAACTAAGCAACGCCTTGGCCATCGACCAGCCGTTGTTCAGCTCGCCCACCAAATTGGCCACCGGCGCGCGTGCGTCGTCAAAGAAAACCTCGCAGAATTCTTTTTCGCCGCTCAGCGTCGTGATCGTGCGCACTTCGATACCGGGCTGGTCCATCTTGGCCAGAACAAAGCTGATACCCTGCTGTTTTTTCGGGGCATCCGGGTCGGTGCGAACCAGCATAAAGATATGGTCCGCATCATGCGCCATCGTCGTCCAAATCTTTTGACCATTGATAACAAAGTCGTCGCCATCAACGATTGCGGTGGTGCGAAGACTGGCCAGATCCGATCCCGCGCCCGGTTCAGAATAGCCCTGACACCAGATCGTTTCGCAGCTTAGAATCCGGGGCAGCCAGTATTCTTTCTGCGCATCGGTGCCAAACTTGATGATCAGTGGCCCAACCATCTGCACGCCCATGTCGCGCCCACGGGTGACACCCCAGTTTTGTTGTTCTTCGTAGAAAATCAAAATTTTGGCAGCGTCCAGCCCCATGCCGCCAAACTCGGCCGGCCATGCAGGGGCAACCCAGCCTTTGGCGTGCAGTTTCTTGTGCCAATCTTCAATTTCGGCAAACATCGGACGGTGCGAAACATTGCGCAGTTCTTCGGGGTATTCGGTTTGGAAAAACTGGCGGACTTCGTTGCGGAAATCGTCGTCATTCATTGCATTGTAATCGGTCATTGTGCGGCCTCCGCGCTTAGCGTTGCATCCAGCCAGCGGCGGCGGTGCACCGCGGCGTCTCCTAGCCAGGCGGACAGAACCAGCGCGCGGTTCAGGAACATCCCGACGTCATATTCATCCGTATAGCCAACCGCCCCATGCAGGCGAATTGCCTCTCGGGTGACAAGGCTGGCGGCGGTGCAGGCCCGCGCTTTGGCGCGACTTGCCAGACGCGCGCGTTCGCCCGCATCTGTTTCGGTTGCCATTAGTGCTAGGGCCTCTCGCACCCCGGCCTGAGCAATTTCCTGCGCGGTTTGCATATCGACGGCGCGGTGCTGGATCACCTGAAATGACCCGATTGGCTTGCCGAATTGTTCCCGTGTGCGGATATAATCAAGGGTCAGTTCCAGCGCACTGTTTGACAATCCCAAAAGCTCGCAGGCGGCCAATGCGGTTGCATCAGTCTGCGATTGCGCCATCGCCGCCTCGACATTTGCCCCTTGGGCGATAACGTCGCCAGCGGCTGCGCTAAAGGTAAGCTCATGCAGGGCATTGCCATCCGATTGGGGCTGGCTTTGTGCGCTGACACCACTTGCCGCCGCATCCAGACGTAGCAATGTCGGACCGGCGTCAGACTGTGCCAGAACCAACACAACGTCGGCAGACGCAAAGCCAACGACCCAGGCCTTGGCCCCGGTGATCGTTTTGCCATCAAAGCGGCAATCAAGCGTCTCAGACAGACCGGCAGGCCCGCGTTCCTGCCACGCCAAAGCCACTGCTTTTTCGCCGGAAATAACCTGCGCCAACAGCGCATCATCCGGGCACAATTGTTCCAGCACTGAAACCACCAGCCCAACCGTGGCCACCACCGGTTCAGGTGCGGCGACGCGCCCGATTTCTTCGGCGATGACGCCAGCAGCCGGCAAACCCATGCCCAGCCCGCCTGCATCTTCGCTTGCCGAAACACCCAGCACACCGGCCTCGGCCAGTTCCTGCATCACGCCTGCGTTCCAACCTTGCCGGTCCCCACGTGCTGCGCGCGCCCGATCCAGCCCACCAGCCCGATCCAGCAATGTGCGCACACTATCGCGCAGCATTTGCAGGTCTTCGTCAGACTGTGCAGTATCAACCATATCCGTCATTCGCCGTCCGCTCCTTTGCGCCGCAACATCGCGGCAGTTTCCAATGTCATTACAATTTCTCCTGCAGGGTTTCGCGCCTCTAAGCTGTAGGCCAGCACCCCGCGATCCGGCTTGCTGCGAGAGGGCGTAACCCCCGTCACCTCAATCGTGATATCCAAGGCCTCGTCCGGACGCACCGGGCGCGGCCAGCGAAGATTGTCAAACCCCAGCCCACCCAGATTATCCACATCGGCCATGAATTCACGCATCACCGGTTCAAACACATGCAACATAGTTTGAAATCCAGACGCAATCAGACTGCCATGCAACGCGGTGGCGTATTCAACATCCATATGCAGCCGCTGGGGGTCCCATTCCTTGGCAAAGGCCATAATTTCAGCGGTGCTCATTGGTTTGCCGCTGAATCTATGCACATCGCCGACTTTGAAATTTTCCAGATACTTCACGTCTATTCGGCCCCTTCGTCGGGTGAAAATTCGGCATCATAGCCGGTTGCGCCCAGTGCCGCGATGCGGTCCCGGTTGAACGCTTCGAGTTTTGGATAGGTCGCTTTAAAGACCCGCATGAATTCTTCGATCGGCGCATCCACAAAAAGCCCGCGATCGTTGACATACTCCATATGTCGTTGATCCTGCTGGTCAAATTCGTGAAACAGCGCATCTGACTTGCCGTCAAACACCAGCGGCTTTACCCCAAAACGTTCGCAGAGGGCCATGTTGAACGCTGGTGTGATTTTATAGGGCTTTCCGTCCAGCCAAACCTGCACATAGCCGTGGTAGATGAACAGATCNGTTTCCATCAACTCGGTCAGTTTTGGCGTGTTAAGGTGGTTTTTGACGTCAGCAAAACCCAATGCGGCCGGGATGCCAGCCNCGCGCAGACAGGCCGTCAGCAAGATTGCCTTGGGCACACAATANCCNGACTGCATCCCGGCAATNAAACTGGCCCGGTAAGACGCAGGCTCCAGTTCAAANGTGTAGGGATCATAGCGGATGCCATCGCGCACCGCCTCAAACAGGCAGATCGCCTTGTCGGTGTCGCTCGCGCCCGCAGGCAAGGCTTTCAGTGCCCGCGCAACAAACGCCTGAACCTCTGGNGACTCGCTGTCAACAAAGGTCGCCGGGGCCAGAAAATCCCGCGCTTCTTCAGGAACATTCTTCGCTTCGTCGTTCAAAATTTCGGCCCTCGGTTCGGCTTGAATTTCAATTTCTAACGTTTGTTAGAATACGTCCAGCCCCAGAGCCTGTCAATCCACTGCAACAATGGATTACTCTGGGTCGCCCACCCCATAGTCGGCGTTGTTCTGGCCAAGCGCCGGTGCAGAAACCGCATCGTCTTTGGCACCCCGGAATTCAGCCGCAATAGGCAAAACCAAGGCCTGAATTTCGCGCTCGCCCATGCCAACCTTCCAGTCAAACACGCCACGGTCCTGAAAATGCGGATCCTGTGCNGCTTGCGACAAATCCTTGACGATCGTGCAACAGCAGTCAGCNGCCTTGAATAGCTTTTCCCAATGGGCTGCATCATGCATCAGCACCCGGCGGCCAATTTCCGCAATACAGGCGGCAGGGTCGCGCGCGTCGTCGCGCAGATTTGCGGGCATGTCGATGACATCACAAAAAGCATCCCAGAATTTCTGCTCGATACAGGCCACAGCCGCCAGCTTGCCGTCCGATGTTGGATACATCCGGTAACGCGGCACAGAGCCGGTCAGACGGGCCGCACCATTTGGCACCGGTTGGTCCAGAACAACGCCCTGCGCATAGCCCAATAGGCAAACGCAAAGACGCCCTCGGCCATTGCAATATCCAGATGCGCGCCCTCTCCGGTGCGATCCCGGTTGCGCAAAGCCAGCAAAATATTGACCACCGCAGGATAGGACCCGCCCCCCACATCGGCCATCAAAGCGGGCGGAACCGTCGGGTTATCCACCGGGCCACTGCTGATCGACAAAACGCCTGCATCACCAAGATAATTCATGTCATGCCCGGCAACCAGACGCTTTGGTCCGGACTGACCATAACCAGTGATCGAGCAATAGATGATGTCCGGGTTCATCTTGCGAACCGCCTCATAGCCCAGACCCAACCGCTCCATCACACCGGGGCGAAATTGCTCGACGATAACGTCTGCCTTTTCAATCAGCGGGCGCAGAGCCTCGACCGAACCGGCATCTTTCAAATCAAGCGCGATGCTTTTCTTGCCCCGGTTAAGCAGCGTGTAGCCCAGGCTTTTAGCGTCAAGCTGCGGCTCGAACCGGCGCATGTCTTCGCCGGTGCCGGGACGCTCTAGCTTGACCACCTCGGCACCAGCCTCTGCCAACATAAGGGTTGCCAGCGGGCCGGGAAGCAAGGTTGAAAAATCCAGAACAAATATATCGTCGAGCGGTCGGGTCATTTTGGTGGCTTTCTATTGATTAAACGACGCGAGCTGCGCCATTGTTCAGAACGACGACATCGCGAGCCGGCACAGTGGCGCGGAACCGCACATCCTGACCGTCCTGCCAGATGTCAAAATGCACCGTTTCACCGGGATAAACCGGCGAGGAAAAGCGCACATCAAGCTTGGTCAGACGGCTGGCGTCATAATCGCACACCGTCTTAAGAACCGCGCGGCCAGCCAGACCATAAGTCGCCAGACCATGCAGGATCGGTTGTTTGAAACCGGCTGTCGTCGCAACTGCGGGGTCTGCATGCAGCGGGTTCATGTCGCCGCTCAGGCGGTAAATCAGCGCCTGCTGGGGGATCGTCGCAAGGTCACAGGTGAAATCCGGGGCGCGATCCGGGATCGTCGCAGGTGTCGGGCCGGGGATATTCTCGCCACCGAAACCACCATCACCACGGGCAAAAATCGACATCGTAACGCGGGCCAGTGTTTCGTTGCTGGCGGCATCAATAATATCGCGGCTAACATAGATGACGGCGCCCTTGCCCTCGCCCTTGTCGGAAATATGGTCGATCTTGGTGCGCCCGATCACTTTGCCATGCGTTGGCAGCGGTTTGAAAACTTCCAGCCACTGTTCCATGCAGCACTTTTTTCCAGTCAACGCCGGTCTTTGGGTTTTGCACCCACATGCCCGGATAGCCAAGAACCACAGCCATGCTTGGCACCGCCACCAGATTTTCTTCGTAGACATAGGCCAGCTCTTTGGCATCCATCGGATCCTCGCCAAAGCCAAGCCCCAGCGCATACAGCATGGTGTCACGCTGGCTAAAATCATGCTCAAGGTCGTCAAACGTCCAGTTTGAAAGTGCGTCATAATCCATTTTGCTTTATCTCTCCCTTAGAGTTTTTCTTGAACCGCGATCACGGTCAAACCTGTTGTGGCTATTCTTGCAGATACCAAGGGCATCTAGCAAAGAGAACCGGGTCGTTTTCGCCCGTTGAACCCAATATCATCACATCCGTGTCGCTGCACCTCTGCCAGCCGGGCAGGCACCATTGGATATGGCCCGCGTGGTTCAAAACTGTTAGGCACGCCAAAGCCACGCGCGCACCGATGTCTGGCCCCATGGTTCAGGCCCCATGGTCAGGCCCATAGTAAGGCATTGTGCCGTTGACCCTAATTTCTAACGTATGTTAGATTATATGCAAGGCGTATCAGACGCATCCGGAGGACACGACCCATGAGCAACCCCGACAAAGGCCCGCTGGACGGAATTCTTGTGGTGGCACTGGAACAAGCAGTCGCCGCCCCTTTTGCAACCTCGCGGCTGGCCGACGCCGGTGCGCGCGTCATCAAGGTTGAACGCGAAGGCCCCGGCGATTTCGCCCGCGCCTATGACACCGTCGTTGATGGCGACAGCGCCTATTTCGTCTGGCTGAACCGGGGCAAGGAATCTGTTCAGATCGACATTAAATCTGACGAGGGTCGCGAATTGCTGGACGCCCTGCTGGCCAAAGCAGACGTGTTCATTCAAAACCTCGCGCCGGACGCAACGGTTCGCATGGGGCTGGGATCAGCCGATCTGCGCGCACGCCATCCGCGCCTGATCACCTGTGACATCACCGGCTACGGCGAAGACGGCCCGATGAAAAACGCCAAAGCCTATGACCTGCTGGTGCAATGCGAAAGCGGGCTGGCCTCGATCACCGGAACGCCGGATGCGCCGGGCCGGGTTGGCGTGTCTGTGTGCGATATTTCCACCGGAATGACGGCACACGCCGGTATCCTCGAAGCCCTGCTGGAACGCGAACGCACCGGCAAAGGACGCGGCGTCGCGGTTGCGATGTTTGACACGCTGGCAGACTGGATGTCCGTGCCGCTGATGTTCCATGAGCTTGCCCAAAAAGAAACGCCGCGCACCGGCTTGTTCCATTCCTTCATCGTCCCCTATGGATCGTTCCCCTGTGGCGATGGAAACGAGATTGTTCTGTCAGTGCAAAACCCGCGCGAATGGGCNAATTTTGCCGAATTTGTGCTGGGCGACCGGGCTTTGGCTGATGATCCAAGGTTTGCCAGCAACGCCGACCGGCTGACCAATAAGGCCGAACTGGAAACGATGATCCGCGCGGCCTTTGCCAAACATGACCGACCCGAAATGCTGGCGATCCTGCAAAAAGGCAAAATCGCATCCGGCGCGGTCAACGATGTGGCAGACCTGTCGGTGCATCCGCAGGTGGATCGTATCAGCATCGAAACCCCAAAACGCACGGTTAGCATCCCTGCCCCGCCAATCCGCCGCTCTGACAGCAAAATTTCGCTGAACCCCGTGCCCGCCGTCGGCCAGCACAGCGCGCAAATTATCGCGGAATTTCTGCCAAAGGGCTAGCACGCGCAACGCCAAAGCCATCAGCCAAGATTGAAAGTTCTCAAATGACGCAAACACCTAAACCGGGCATGCTTGCCGGTATCAAAGTCATCGACCTGACGTCGGTAATATTTGGGCCTTTGGCCACGCAAATGCTGGGTGATCTGGGCGCCGACGTTATCAAGGTCGAAAGCCCCGAAGGCGATATGCTGCGCGAGGTGCAACCAGCCCAAAACCCCGGTATGGGGGCGGCCTATCTTGGGGTGAACCGCAACAAACGCAGCGTCTGTCTGGACCTCAAAAAATCCGAAGATCGCGAGCGCCTGCTGGAAATGCTGAAAGACGCAGATGTCTTTGCGTCCTCGATCCGGCCCGCAGCATTGGAACGTCTGGCCCTTGCGCCTGATGACCTTGCCAAGATCAATCCAAACCTGATCACCGTGGCCACAATCGGCTTTGGCACCGATGGCCCCTACCGCGACAAACCCGCCTATGACGACATCGTTCAGTCAGTCAGCGGGCTGGCCGGGCTGGCCAAAATGCGCAACCCGGACGCAGCGCCTGATTATGCGCCCACGGTTCTGGCCGACAAACTGGGCGGCGTTACGACGGCCTATGCGATCATGGCNGCGCTNCTGCACCGTGAACGCACTGGCGAGGCCCAGCACGTCGAAGTCCCGATGTATGAAACACTGACNTCNTTCCTGCTGGTCGAGCACATGGCTGCCGCCACCTTTGAAGACACGCCAAAATCATTTGGCTACGAACGCATGCTGGTGCCNCACCGCCGGCCGCTGCAAACGGCGGACGGTTATATAACNCTGCTGCCCTATACCAATTCNCAATGGCAACGGTTTTTCACCGCGATTGATCGCCCCGATATGCTGGACCACCCTTGGGTTGTTGATCTGGCAGAACGCAGCCGGAATATCGGCGGCATGTATGATATCGTCTCAAAGCTGGCGATTGAACGAACCACGGCACAATGGGTAACATTGATGGAAGCGGCCGACATTCCGGCCATACCGGTTCAGATGATGAAGGACCTGCCGTCAGACCCACATCTGGCAGAAACCGGGTTCTTTCAGCAGGTCGAACACCCCACCGAGGGCAAAATCTGGACGACGCAATCGCCGGTCCGGTTTTCCAAGACCCCAGCCGACATCAATCGCCTGCACGCGCCCCGGTTGGGCGAAAATCAGGACCTGTGCCCGCCAGCCAAAAGCCAAACCACCAAATAGGCCGAAACCGGTGAATTCTTGACATGGGCGAACCGACTCGCTAGAAACCAAGCAATCGTTTGCTTGGGAACCATCGCCTAAATGTCAGCACCGGCCCAAACCCTACGCAGTGACAACCGACGCGAGCTGATTTTGGAATCGGCGGCGGACCTGTTCGTGCGCCGCGGCTATGGCGGCACTTCGATGCGCGATATTGCCAAGGCGACGGGCATGTTGTCAGGCTCGCTTTATTATCATTTCGCCTCAAAAGAGGCGCTGCTTTTGTCGGTCTTCGAAGAGGGCGTGCGCCTGCTTAGCGACAGTGTCGACCAAGCACTGGCCGCCGCCCCCAATGACCCTTGGGAACGTTTGCAAGCAGGTGCTCAGGCGCATTTAAGCGTGCTTCTGGATGGCAGCAATTTTGCGCATGTCGTCGTGCGGGTGCTGCCCGGTGACGCACCCGGAGCGCAAGCCGCGCTGATCGCGTTGCGCGATCAATACGAGGCCCGCTTTTACACCATTGTCGACGCTTTGCCGCTTGATCCGCAAACTGATCCTTCAATTCTGCGCCTGATGTTGCTGGGCGCGATGAACCACACGCCAGTCTGGTTCCAACCCGGCCGCGCCACCCCGGCCGAGCTGGCCCGCCATTTCATCCGAAATCTTCGCGGCACCGCCGCCACGCCATAACCTTGAAACAGGAACCCTGATATGAACGAAGTCTTAACCACCCCTGCCCGCGTGCTGGTCACCAAAATCGGCCTTGACGGGCACGACCGGGGCAGCCGGATCATCGCCGCCTTTCTGCGCGATGCTGGCATGGAAGTGATCTATACCAACCCGTGGCAGAAAATCGACGCCGTGGTCAAACTGGCGATGGAAGAGGATGTTGACGTGGTTGGCATCAGCTCGCTGGCAACCGATCATTTGCTGGTTCCCAAACTGATGAAAGCACTGGCCGAGGCCGATCTGGCGCATATCCGCGTTGTGGTAGGCGGCATTGTTCCGGACGAGGATGAGGCCGATCTGATCGCCTCTGGCGTGTCCAAAGTCTTCCACCCCGGTGCCGGGCGCGAAGAAATTGTTGAAACCGTCGACGCGCTTGCCAAGGCCGCCGCCAAAGACCGTCCGCTGGACTAACGAAAGGTTGATATCATGAACGTTGTGAAAAAAGTGACGCCCGCAGATAGCGATAAGTCCACCGCAGAAGACGCCAAGTCCTGGCAAGCCAACTATGACAAGATGATCGGCCAGGATCGCACCACGCGCAACCGTTCCGGCGTGGCTATCGAGCCGCTGTATTACCCCGAAAATGACCCCGAAGGCGACTATGCGCAAAAGCTGGGCTTTCCCGGCGACGGCCCGACAACGCGCGGTATTTACCCCACGATGCACCGGGGCCGCACATGGACGCAGCGCCAGCTTATCGGCCTTGGGCGTCCCGAGGATTTCAACGAGCGGATCAAAAATATTCTACGCTCTGGCGCCAGCGCGCTGTCGATCATTCCATGCAACTCGGTCTATCGCGGGCTGGATTGTGACGATGTCGAACCAGAACTGCTGGGCACTTGCGGCACCGTTATCAATTCCGAAGAAGATATGGATATCAGCCTGCGCGATATTCCGATTGACGAAATATCAATCGGCCTGAATGACCCCAGCCCGTTTACCATGCTGGCCCAGATGCTTGTGGTGGCTGAACGCCGGGGCATTCCGTGGACGAAAGTCACCGGCACCTCGAACCAAAGCGATTATATCTCGCATTTCGTCGCCAACCACATGTTCTATCGCCTGTCCCTGCCCGGCGCCCGCCGGGTGCTGCTGGACACAATGACATATTGCGCCGAACATGTGCCAAACTGGAACGGGCTTTCCGTTGTCGGCCAGCATATGCAACAGGCTGGCGCGACGCCCGCACAGGCTATGGGCCTGACCCTATCCACCGCGATCCAATACGCCAAGGATTGTCAGGAACGCGGCATGGACCCTGATAAGTTTCTGCAACGCTTCACCTTTTTCTTCGATATATCGGTCAGCTTTTTTGAAGAGGTCGCAAAGTTCCGGGCCGGTCGGCGAATTTGGAACAACCTGTGCAAGGAACGTTTTGGCGCGACTGACCCCAAAGCCATGCGGTTCAAATTTCACGGCCAGACGTCGGGCTGTGATCTGACCCGCCAGCAACCCCTAAACAACATCGCCCGCGTCACCGTTCAGGCGATGGCCGGGATCTTTGGCGGGCTGCAATCGCTGCATACGGATGGCTATGATGAGGTCCTGTCGACCCCCAGCGAAGACAGCGCCAAAATCGCCATTTCAACGCAAAACATTCTGAAACATGAGGCCCATCTGGTCGATGTTATCGACCCGCTCGGCGGCTCTTATTATGTCGAAAGCCTGACGGACGCGATGGAAGAGGAAATCCTAAACGTCATCGCCCAGATCGACGCCGAAGGTGGCATGTATAAGGCCGTGGAAAGCGGCTTTGTGCAGCAGATGATCGGTGCCAGTGCGCTGGAATTTCAGGATCAGGTGGACAGCGGCGAGCAGATCGTCGTCGGCGTCAACGCCTATCAGGAAGAAGAAGATGCCGCATCCCGCCCCGTGCTTGAACGCCCGGCCAAGGAAGACATGGAAGCACAGATTGCCCGGCTGACCAAAAACAAAACCGACCGTGATCAGGCCGCGTTTGAAAAAGCCATGAAAAATCTTCGTGAAGTGGCCCAATCCGAGGATGGCAACATCTTTGGCGCCGAAATCGACGCCGTGCGCGCAGGCGCGTCTCAGGGTGAGATCATCGCGCTGCTGCGCGAAGAACTGGGCTTTGGTCAACCACTGGTGGTGGCGTAGTCGCAATGAACCAGCAAACGACCGCGAAACAAGGGCTGGCCGAGCGGCTGCTTGCGGGTCAGCCCACAGCCCTTGCCCGCGCCATTAGCGTGATCGAGGGCGACCGCCCTGCCGCACGGCCCCTGCTAAAAGCAATCCGCCCGCATCTGGGAAGGGCCATCGTCGTTGG
>JGI24724J26744_10001174_pt1 | contig 18133 bp, 20 predicted proteins | sample Cruoilmetagenom7_FD_26744 | JGI IMG/M metagenome (IMG submission 26744) | reverse complement strand
CATAAGTTCCATCTTTATATCCTTTTAAAGCTGCAACTGTTTTACTAGCTTCCCAACCTTTAATGACTGCTGATTTCCCTAAAGCTTTTTTTTCACCACTAGCTCCATGACATGCTGAACATTTTTTATATACATCTGCACCACCTGCCATCGCTACTGTTAGCGAACCTACTACTGTTAAACCTAATAAAACTTTGTTAATTGCTTTCATCTTATTCTCCTTAATTTTTCTTACAAGAGCAGTATATAAAATAATTGTGGAGTGATTGTGAAACTTACCAGGAGATAGAAACTTCTGTCCAATTGTCTAATTTTGATGTTATATTTATAGTTAAGTTGTACTCACTACAGATCATTTTTACAATATTTAAACCAATACCAAAACCACCGACAGTTTTATCAAATCTAGCATATCTATCAAACATTGAGTCAATATACTCTTGTTTTATACCTTTACCTGTGTCTTTGATTATAAGCTTGTCTCTATCAAGGTTGATATAGATTGAACCGTTTATTTTATTGTACTTTATTGCGTTTGATAAAATATTGTCTATAAGTTTTGTAATTTTTTTATTATCAATGTTTAATGTAACATCAGAATCTAGATTTACTTCAGTTTTAATTTTTTTCATATTTGCTAAAATTGAAAAATATTCAACCCTCTGCTCGATTAGCTGTTCCAAATTTATATCTTGATTATTTGATATGATTTTATGATTTAACATTAAGTAGGTTAAATCATCATATATATTAGATATAGTTTTTGCCCCTATATCTATTCGGTTTATAATTTTCAAAAGGTACTTGTCCTCTATCTTCTCTTTATCAATAAGCTCAATGTTTGTCATTATTGTACTTACTGGAGTATTTAATTCATGTGTAGTATCTTTTATAAAAGTATCTAAAAGACTAAGGGCATCTTTCATAGGCTTTAAAAACAGGTTTAATAAAAAGTATCCAATAAGCATCATTATTATGAAAAATATAGAGCTGTATATTATAATATTTTTAATAGTTTCGTTTAGCCACTCTTTATCATCTATCATCTCTACTATAATATACTGTGTATGTAAATAATACTCTTGAGGCTGAGTTACATACCTTATAATTTTATTGCTTGTATATGATACTTCTGTTAGCAGGTTTTTTGGATTTGATAGGGTTGAATATATCAGTTTGTAGTTCTCTCCATACAAAGAGGTTTTAAATTTTTCATCTCTTGGGTATAGCAAAGTATCTGTTTTATCATTATGTAAATCTTTCAGTGCAAGTTTAAAATCATTTGCATACTGATTTAATTCTATTGTTCTTTGGCTAGTTGCCAACTCTTTTTGCATAGTATAGTATAGAGATACGGTTAAACCTAAAATTACAACGGTAAAAAAAACATATAATGATAAGAACCTGTATAATGTCTTTTTTTCACTTTGTGGTAAATCTATATCCAAGTTTTTTAATACTGACAATTTTTTCCTTCCCTAAATATTTTCGTAAATTTTTTATATAAGTTCGTAAGGCACTCTCACTTATCTCTTCATCATATTCCCAAAGAGTTGAGTATATAGTTTCATGCGTAACAAGGGTATCTCTGTTTTGTAAAAATAGTTTTAATAGCTTTGCATCTTTGTTATTGAGCTGTACCTCATCACTGTCGATAGTTAGCAGATCGCTATAAGTATCATAATAAATATTTGTGTCAATCTGTACTTTACTACTTTCATTATGAAAAAAATCTCTTTTTAAAATCGTTTCAACTCTCAGTTTTAACTCTTTTAATGCAAATGGTTTTCTTATATAATCATCACAACCACTGTCAAAGCCATTTTCCAAGTCAGCCATAGAGTTTAATGAAGTTATAAAAATTGCAGGTGTAGTGGCACCCTGCTCTCTTACACTTTTTAATATCTCAAAACCACTAATATCTGGAACATTGACATCTAGTAGTAAGAGATCAAAGCTATTTTCATAAATAGCATCCAAGGCACTATTACCATCATATACGGGAGTAACACTGTAGTCTAGACTTTCAAAATAATCAACAACAGTCTCATTCAAAGCAATATCATCTTCAAGCAGTAGGAGTTTCTTTTTCATAAATTATTATATCAAAAACTAAAAACTATACTCAATGGGTGAAGTTTATCGTAAATTAGACTTGGCATATAAAATTGATATAATATAGAATGCATAATTTACTCTAAAGAAGAAAAGGCCTATAAAATGATAAAAAAGCTCTTAGCGACTGCACTCATAAGCACTACACTTTTATCTTATGAAATAAGCCTTGAAAAACCATCTAGTGTGCAAACAGAAGCTACAGAACCTAAGATAAAAACAGTTTTAGTTAGGGATGATTCTAAAGAGATAGTAATAGATAAAACCACGGGTTTGATGTGGCAAGACAATATTGATACTAAGACTATAAAGAAAAATCGCAAAGATGCCAAAGAGTACTGCCGTCGTTTAGTTTTTGGAGGATATGATGACTGGTACTTACCAAGGATAAAACAGTTAAGGTCTATAGTAGATAGCAAAAAACGTAATCCTGCTATCAGAGAAGAGTTTCAAAATGTCAAAGCTTATCATTATTGGTCATCTTCACCAAATATCTCCCGAAACATTATATATGTATTTAACATTGATTTTAAAAATGGTCAAACATATCATACTAACAAAAATGGCAGGTGCTATGTTAGGTGTGTTAGAGGTAAATATCATCTTTAGCAATACATTTCAAAGGAGATNAAGATATGGCTTTTAGACCGCATACACAAGAGGAGTTAAAAAGCTTCAATATTATTGCTGGAAACTCATACTTACTTGAGTACCAAAACAAAGACTACTATAATGGTGAGGAAACTATAGAAAGAGGCGAAGGCATTGCGATAATGAGTGATGGAAACATCTACTTTAATGTTACTGACCCATATGGAATGGATAAGTTAATTATGAAAGCACGCTATATTAGGCAACAAGGACAGTAATGAGAAAGATGATTTTAGTGATTTTTATACTCTTTAGTATAAATCTATATGGAGCAGACAAAGCAAAGTGTGAAGAGTTATTTAAAAGTGCCATTTTTAATTTTTATTTAGAAAACAGTTGTAAGTTTGATAAGCATATATCTTCTGCTATACGTAAAGAGTTTGGAAATCAAAACTGTACAGAGATGTTCAGTGATGATGATATGAAAAAGTTAAATAGTGAAGTCTTAGGTGATAGCTATCAAAAAATGAAAAAAGCTGGTAGAGATAACTTCTGTAAAAGTAATAAAGCTAAATATGATGAGCTTCAAGTGCTCTATCGATAAACAAGGTCTTAATCTCCTATGAACTTAGAGCAGCGACAAGAAATTAAAACTCAGATTCATACTTATATAGATGCACTCAAACATGAAATATTTGAGTTAGAAGAAAAGACTAAACCTATTGCACCGGATTGTTCTATCGGGAGGCTGACACGTCAAGAGATGATACAGGAACAACAAGTAAATGAGCATGCTCTGGGTGAAGCCAGAATCAGGCTTAATAAGCTCACGTATGCTTCCAAAAAAGTCGATAAAGAAGATTATGGTGTCTGCATAGAGTGTGAAGAAGATATATTGTTTGCAAGATTAATCTTAGTTCCTGAGTCATCGCATTGTGTGCGTTGCAAGCAAGAGTTAGGATTGTAAAAAACTGTGTTTACAAAAAAACTAGAAATTATCTTTATTGGCATTATTCTTGTTGCCCTGCTCTTTCTTGGGAACAACTACTACAGTAACTACTCCTTTAAGAATAATGATATTCCCCATAGCTACAAACAGCGAATCTTAGATAAAGAACAAGAAGTACTTTACCATATGCAAAAGGGTTATGGCTATGCGTTCAAGTTTCCACTCATCATTACAGATAAATTTCAAGGAAGGTTATATGGTCTAACCTCTTTTGAAAATGGAGAGATAAAAATTTATCTTAACAAAAAAGTCATGCAAGANAGTATGGATTATATGGTTGATAGTGTTATAGCACATGAGTATGCTCACGCACTGTTGTTCAAGCAGGGTTATCTTCATACTAAAGATAATGGACACTCTAAGCTATGGCAACAGACCTGCAGTAAACTTGGTGGTCTTGATTGTCAACAGTATGTCGATCAACAAGAGGTTATCATGGCAAAAATGCCATTTCAATAAACACTGCTAAATACCTAAAGTACTGTTGATAGCATTTTGTAAATCAATGTTTTCCGGTGAGATAAAAAATTCAGATTTTGAAAATGTAATAATTACAGATATAGAGTTTTCCTCCATCATTTTTTCAGCTATTAAAGCATTACTTTTAAACTCTGTTGTATTCCATCCCTCTTTTTCTGCTACATTTACAATAGTGTCATGCATCCCTGTTTGAGTTAAATGAAGCTCTGTTTTTGAATTTTCCATCATACCTATTTCTTGTTCAGAAACATCCTCAGTAGATACACTTACAGCCTGTACTGTAAAAAACCACACGAGATAAACCCCTATTAAAACTACTCCTAGTATCTTCGCCATATTTAAAATCCCCTTTAATTTCATCGAACCATTATATCATTATATAGAGTTGAATAAAAACCTATTTTAAATCACCAAATAAAATAAATTATGATACAATTGATAATAATAAATATAAGGAATATTATGATACTTCCAGAAATGAAAAAAGTTATAAAGTATGCAATCGAATTAGATATAGATCACATAGAAACATTTACAGGCTATTTAGGTGATAAAGTTTTAAAAATATCGACTCCTAGTATGAGCACTGTTGATTTAATAAGAAAGTTTTTAGAAAATATGGATTTAACTTATAAATTTGACCCTGAATATAAAACATCTGCTAAACAAGATCATGAGTATTTAATATTTGTTGGTGTTGAAGACCCATCAATGCTTAGGTTGAAAAGAGTTTAATTAATTTTTGCAATCTGTCATATTTTTAGCTTGAAAGAGGTTTTTATGTAAAAATCATAAAATCAACTCTAAAAGTATGGGGGCAGTTATGAAATATTTAAAAACGAGTTATATAAAATTGAAGATTTTACTACATCAGATTAAAAAGTGTAGTTTGTAATTTTTTGATTATTGAAGTTTTGTCGATGGTGCGGATGAAAGGACTTGAACCTTCACACCTTGCGGCACCAGATCCTAAGTCTGGCGTGTCTACCAATTTCACCACATCCGCGCACGTTATAGAGTATTTATTGTCACTTCTGACATCATAACATAATATTTCGTTAAGTGGTACCCCCTAGACGATTCGAACGTCTGGCCTACGCCTTAGAAGGGCGTTGCTCTATCCAGCTGAGCTAAGGAGGCATATATCTCTTAAGGTGGTACGCCCGATAGGATTCGAACCTATAACCCTCGGAGCCGAAATCCGAAACTCTATCCAGTTGAGCCACGAACGCTTACGATATTAGTTATTATTATATTTGTTTTATATTTTAAAATTATGGGGTGGGATACGGGATTCGAACCCGCGACCCCCGGCACCACAAACCAGTGCTCTAACCAGCTGAGCTAATCCCACCATGTTAAGTCTAAATATAAATCTTGTAATTTAAAAGTGGTCGGGGTGAAAGGACTCGAACCTTCGGCCCCCTGGTCCCAAACCAGGTACTCTAACCATACTGAGCTACACCCCGACCTACGCAAAAATCAAACACTACTGCTGATTAATGAGCCGGAATTATAGTCAATAACTTCCAAAATGTCAATAGTTTTTTGCTAATTCTTTTATATATTTTTGTTTTTAAGTATAATTGCTTCACAACAAATAGGAAATTATTATATGAAGATAGCTAGGTTTAGTAGGATAGGGTTTATTTTAGCCGCAGCAGGTAGTGCTGTTGGGCTTGGAAATATATGGAAATTTCCATATATAGCTGGTGAATATGGTGGTGGTGCCTTTGTTCTAGTTTATCTTGCAACTGTCCTACTTATAGGCTTTTCAATTATGATTGCAGAGATGCTTATCGGCTATATGGGAAGAAAAGATACAGTGACTTCTTTTGAAGATTTAGCACCAAAAAATAAAAATATATGGAAACTTGGTGGTTTTCAAGGGCTTGCCGGTCTTTTTATTATGATTTTTTACTCGGTGGTAATTGGATGGATTTTTAACTATATAATCACCTCACTTACATCTCTGCCTNCAACGGTGAAAGAGGCAGAAACAGTCTTCAATACAATGCTTCATACAGATATATTTACACAACTCTTCTACCATACTCTTGCATTTATATGGATTACCTACGTTCTGACAAAGGGTATCAAGGGTGGTATTGAAAAGATGAACCTAATTCTCATGCCTGCACTTATTATAATTCTTAGTAGTATGTTCATCTATGCAACAACCCTAGGTGCGTTTACTCAAGCAGTGAGCTTCATGTTCTCTCCAGATTGGTCTAAAATAGATGCTGATGCTTTTGTTATGGCTGTTGGTCATGCATTTTTTACACTTAGTCTTGGTATGGGTGCGATTATGACCTACTCAGCATCCTTAGAAAAAGACTCTAACATTGTTAAAAATGCCTTTTGGGTTGTATTTTTAGATACTTCAATCGCTATCGTTGCTGGACTAATGCTCTTTACTTTCCTTTACCAGTATGGTTCAGGTCCGGCAAAAGGTCCTGGTTTAGTATTTATCTCACTTCCTGCTGCATTTTATGAGATGGGTATGATTGGTAATATCTTCGCCATTCTATTTTTCATAGCACTTGCTTTTGCCGGACTTACCTCTTCTGTATCTTTGGTTGAGCCAATGGTGCAGTACTTTATAGATAGATTCTCATGGAGCAGACTAAAAGCTTCTGTTGCGATGGGGCTTTTCTTCTACCTTATAGGTATTATCGCCCTCCTCTCAAATATTGACGGATACAAAGAGGCTCTCACGTGGGGAGATAAAAACTTCTTTGACTGGGTTGATTATTTTACAGCAGCTATCATGCTTCCACTTGGTGGACTTATCATGGCTGTTTTTGTAGGCTTTATAATTGAGAAACAGAGAGTTGAATCTGTGATGAGACCTCAACTTGGTTTCGCCTTTGATACTTGGTACTTCTCACTTCGCTATATTACACCAGTAGCTATGTTTGTAGTCATGCTCTCTCTTATGGGTGTTTTATAAAATGAATGAAATAGCAAAAAAGTGTGAAGAGCTTTTAACTGCTGAGGGGATAGATATAAACTCTGAGATAGATTTTGAGGTAAATGACAAAGTACATACTCTAAGTTTTAAATACATTATAGAAACTTTTATGAAAGCCTCAAATGAATCACAACTAGTTTTTCTTACAGCCTTAAAAAAATCAATAGATGCAAAAGAGATGGGAGTCGATAAATTTTTTGAAGGGATGGGTCAACTTTTACTCATGACACACTTATCAAAAAAAATTGATATTTAAGTAATAATTATAACTCCCTGAGATAAAATGGAGTTAATGAGCATAAAATATAAATACGTATTACTCTATAGTGGAGCTTTAATACTACTGGCCGCAATTATCTATGGAACTTCTATTTTAAGAGATAAAAATATAGAATTTCAAAAAGATACCCTAGTTAAAAAAGCACAAACTCATTTTCAGGACCAAATCAATAACAGGGCTTGGAATGCACAATACGGTGGAGTATTTGTAAGACCTGTAGATGACTTAAAACCAAATCCATATCTACCAAACAATACAATTAAAACGGAATCTGGAGAAACTCTAGTTAAAATCAATCCAGCTTGGATGACAAGACAGCTATCAGAAATCTCTTCTTTAAAAGACTTTAAATTTCGTATCACAAGCCTACTACCTATCAACCCTAACAACATAGCTGATGCATTCGAGACAAGAGCCCTAAAATATATAGAGTCTACAGATAGTCGAGAGTACTACGAGCTAAATAAAGATAGTGATTTTAGATATATGGGTGGACTTGTAACAACAAAAGCTTGTTTACCATGTCATGAACATCAAGGATATATATTAGGTGATATAAGAGGTGGAATCAGTATAAGTCTTGATAGTACGAATTATGCAGAAGTCGTACAATATATAAAAGATATGGTCTTTGAATTAAGACTCTTATTAATATTTTTGCTCTTTAGCCTTTTATGGCTCATACATAAACAGTTTCAAAGTAACGAACATCTTCAAGCCAAGATTATAAAAAGAACGAAAGAGATTTCATCAACAAAACAGTTGCTTCAAGAAGTTCTTGATACTGACCTCAGTTTTTTAATGGTCTCAGATGGTACAGAGATTATTTTGGCAAACAAAACCATGCTTGACTTCTTTAATGTTCACACATTAGAGGAATTTAAAAAGAATCATGAACACGTATCAGATGCCTTTGTCCAAGTAGACGACAATGAGTTTTTATCTACTTATCTGGATGAAGAACATTGGATCAGCTATCTTCAAAAAGAGCAGCATAATAAACGGTTAAAAGTACTTATGAGGTTTGATGGACAAAATAGATATTTTAAACCTCATGTAAAAGAGATAAGTATAGAGGATAGGATTCTGCATATTATTATATTTGATGAGATAACAAAAGAGTTGAAAAACATAGAAATACTGCAGAATAAAGCTTCAAAAGATTCATTAACACAACTCTTTAACCGAGGTAAATTTGATGATGTGTTAGCAAAAGAGATATCTTTGGCTAACACAACACTGAGACCTTTATCTATTATATTTTTAGATATCGACTACTTTAAAGTTGTTAATGATACTTACGGTCATGATATCGGAGACAGTGTCTTAATAGAGTTAGCCCAAATACTAAAAGAGGCAACAAGAGATGGAGACTTCATAGCAAGATGGGGTGGTGAAGAGTTTATTATTACACTACAATCCACAACTGTTTTAAGAGCATCTATCCTTGCAGAAAAGATTCGTGAAGCTGTTGAGCTACATGACTTTACCAATGTTACTCAGCAAACTGTATCATTAGGTGTGAGTGAATATATATATAGTGAGTCTCAAGAGAGTCTGTTAAAAAGAGTTGATGAGGCACTTTACAAAGCTAAAAACAACGGTAGAAATAGGGTTGTCATTAAATAAGACTCCTCAAAGAAGAGCCTTAGAAGGATAATTTAAAACTGAATCAGTCCGTCTATTGGACTTGATGCAGTTGCATAAGGTTTTTTAGGGATTCTTCCAGCTAAATAACTCATTCTACCAGCTTTTACAGCNTGCTTCATAGCCTCAGCCATTATCATTGGGTTTTGAGCTTGAGCAATTGCAGTATTTGTTAATACACCCTCAGCTCCAAGTTCCATCGCATAAGCTGCATCACTTGCACAACCAATCCCTGCATCAACGATAACTGGCAAATCAACAGCATCTTTAATAAACGCAACATTGTATGGATTTTGAATCCCAAGTCCACTTCCAATAGGAGCAGCTAAAGGCATAATAGCATGAGCACCCGCATCTTCTAAACGCTTAGCCATGATTGGATCATCTGAAGTGTAAGCCATGATAGTAAAACCCTCTTTTGAAAGAACTTCACACGCTTTTATAGTCTCTAAAACATCAGGATAAAGAGTTTTAGCAGTATCACCGATAACCTCTAACTTGATTAAATCAATCCCCGTAGCCTCACGTGTAAGTCTAAATGTTGTAATCGCTTCTTCAGCAGTAATACAACCAGCAGAGTTTGGTAAAAATTTCACATTTGTACCAGCAAAAGTATCACGAAGATTCTCTTTATCGGGGTCTGTAATATTCAGACGACGAACAGCAACTGTAATAAGTTCACTTCCAGATGCAAGTGTTGCCTCTTTTGTAGTTTCAAAAGAGTCATACTTTCCACTTCCAACGATTAAACGAGAGCCTAGTTCATATTTTCCAATTCTTAGTATATTATCCACTTAAAATCCTATATTTATAATTATTATTTGATTTATAGCATAAGCAATCTTATAAGTTGCCAATTCCTGCTATTAAATCATCTGGTGTAAGAGAAAAATCAGCACCTTGATAGTTTTGTACCAATTTAGTATGTGCCAAAGAAGCATTAATTGCTGCGTCAAGTGCTGTATATCCTTGGGCGAGAAGTGCCCCAACTAAACCACTCAGAACGTCACCACTTCCACCTTTTGCCAAGGCTGAAGTACCGTGAGGATTTACAAAAAACTCATCACCTTTACCAATTATTACATTTGCACCTTTTAAAAGAAGTGTTACATTTGGATATCTCTTACAAAACTCTTCACTATATTTAAAGCGATTATCTTGTAACTCTTTAATACTCACGTCTGCTACACCTGTCATATGTAAAAGAGAGACAAACTCTTTTGGATGCGGAGTTATAACTAAATTTTCTCGTTTTAAAATTTCTAATACAATACCCATACTGAAGATATCTGCATCAACAATCATAGGAAGTGTATTATCCAAAAATCTACTGAGGTCTTCAGAACAATAGTCAATTCCCAGTCCCATTCCACAAGCGAGTGCAGTTGCATTTGATGGTCTTGCTTGTGAATGCATTAAAGCACAGGGCATATTGTAAGGCTCTTGGAAACTTACAAGCGTTACCAAGCCACTCCCAAACTTTAAAGCAGAGAGTCCACTCATCATACTTGCTCCATGTTTGTTTCCACATGGAATTGCAAGGTGCCCGTAACTTCCTTTATGAGTGTTTTTTTGATTTCTATATGGAAGCTCTAAATCAGCTATGTCGAGTGTATGCCATTTTGATGGTCTCTCATAGACAGCTCTTGTAACTCCTAAGTCTAAAACTTTTATCTCACCTACATACTCTTTTGCACTGTCACTAAACATTGATTTTTTCAGTGCGCCCATAGTTAAAGAGATATCTGCAATAAAAGTATTTTCATCACACTGACCATTAGCTTTTAAACCAGATGGAATATCACAAGCAATTTTATATGCTTTGAGTCTGTTCATAGTCTGCATCACTGCGTTTGCTTCATAATTAAACGCACCTTTAAAACCGGTTCCTACAATTGCGTCAACTAGTACATCACAATTATTAAGTTCTATGGTTACCTTTACACCTATAGCACGAGCTCGTGCGTTTTGAAGAATTGACATAGCAGATTTTGGCTCTTTGACAAAAAATATACGAACATCGTAATCAGCATGAAGCAGACGGGCTAAAGTAATTCCATCTGCACCATTGTTTCCACTCCCGCAAACAACTATAATTTTAGAATTTTTGATAAATTTTTGACGAATAAAGTCTGCCATACCATTAGCGGCATGCTCCATCAAAATATCTTCACTCAGTCCAAACTCATCATAACATCGTTTATCTAGTGAACTTACCTCATCAAAAAGTTTTTGCATATCATCTCCCTTTTTCTTTAAAAAACAAATGTTTATTTATTATATTATTTAATAAAACAGTGTACAATATTTTCACTATAATCTCAAAAAACACAAAGGAAAAACATGAAAACTCTCAAAATTATAGCGCTTTTAATCATCACTACCTCTACGCTTTTTAGTGCTGATGTTGTCAAAATACCACGTATGAGCATGGACTTAGCCATGGAGATAGCAAAGAAATCAGTTGAGTCTTGTCGCGATAAAGGATACTGGGTAAGTGCAGTAGTTGTTGACAGAAGCGCTAACATTCAAGTTGCACTAAGAGATACTCATGCCGCACGTTTTACGATGGATATTTCTAGACAAAAAGCCAACCTGGTAATTATGGCTGGTATTGACACCTCCTCTTTTGTTCCAAAACGCAGTGATATTCGTCATGAACTTAACAATATTGATGGGCTCATAATGATGCAGGGNGGAGTAGCTATTAAATCAGGAGACACAACCCTTGGTGCAGTTGGTGTNAGTGGTGCACCTGGTGGCGATATAGATGAAGCGTGTGCACTAGAAGGACTTAAGTCACTCAAAGAACGCCTTGCCTTTGCCATGATGTCAGATGATGACTAAGCTACTTGAAGTCTAAAACGCTATAATATCATTATGAATTACAAAGAGATAGCACAAGAGACTTTAAATATCGAAGCAGACACTCTGATTGAGGCTGCAAAAAATATTGATGATGTTTTTGACAAAGCGGTAGATACTATTCTTAAGTGTAGTGGTAAACTAGTTGTTACAGGTGTTGGGAAAAGTGGACTTATTGGAGCTAAAATGGCTGCGACTTTTGCTTCAACTGGTACGCCTAGTTTTTTCCTTCATCCAACTGAAGCACTTCACGGTGACCTTGGTATGATTAGTCCAAATGATGTAGTTATCGCAATTAGCTATAGCGGTGAGAGTGAGGAGCTTAGCTCAATTTTGCCGCATATCAAACGTTTTGGAACTCCACTTATTGGTATGACAAGAGATAGAAACTCTACTCTTGGTCAGCATAGTGACTTGGTTATTGATGTAGTTGTTGAAAAAGAGGCTTGTCCACTTGACATCGCTCCTACAAGTTCAACTACTTTGACTTTAGCACTTGGTGATGCACTTGCAGTCTGTTTGATGAGGGCAAGAGATTTTAAAAAAAGTGACTTTGCTTCGTTCCATCCTGGTGGAGCTTTAGGCAAACAGCTCTTTGTAAAAGTATCAAACCTGATGCAGACAAAAAATCTGCCAATTGTAGATAAAAAGACAAAAGTTAAAGACGCGATACTCAAAATAAGTGAGGGACGTTTAGGTACTGTTTTAGTAACTGATGAAAATAAAAAACTTATAGCACTTGTAAGTGATGGAGACATCCGTCGTGCACTTTTACAAGATGACTTTTCACTTGAAGAGAGTGTTTTAAAATATGCAACTATGAATCCTATGACATGTGAAGATGAAGATATGCTGGCAAGTGAGGCACTTGTTTTGATAGAAGAGAAAAAGATACAACTTTTAGTAATTACAGATAAAAATAAAAACATTAAAGGCGTGCTGCATATTCACACGCTCATAGAAAAAGGAATATCATAACACTATGATGATGAGATTAAATAAATATATCGCTCACCACTCAAGCTACTCAAGAAGAGAAGCAGACAAAGCTATTCAAGATGGTTACGTGAGAGTTGATGGTGAGATTCAGGAGAACCCTGCTACACAAGTCGATGAAAAAGAAGTAATCGTTTACGTGAGCGGAAAACAGATAACACCAAGAGATAAATACACTGTAATAGTTTATAATAAACCAAAGGGTGAGCTTGTAACAAAGAGTGATCCACGTGGAAGAAAAACTATCTATGATACTCTTGGGTCTAAGTACAAACACTTCATTCCTGTTGGGCGACTGGATTACGCAACAGAAGGTGTTTTACTTTTAACTGATGCTTCAAAAGTGGCAACTGCTCTAATGAACTCAGGATTAGAAAGAATCTACAAGGTGAAAATCAAAGGTGAGATTACAGCTGAGATGGAAGCTGCGATGCTTAATGGTCTAGAGTTAGCCGATGCAACTGCTGGTGGGCATTCCCACTCTAAAGTTACATCTATGACTTTTGCGCCATTCATTGCTTACAAGGTTCAAAAAAATGAGCACAACTACTCTGTTTTAAAAATAGCAATTTCTGAGGGACAAAATCGTGAAATCAGAAGATTCTTTGCTCACTTTGGTACTGAAGTAGCTGATCTTAAACGTCTTAGTTTTGCAGAGATAGAGCTCAACAACCTCCCAACTGGAAAATCAAGATTTTTAACTAGAAGTGAGTACTCAGCACTCTTTACATTCATGAAGGCTGAGGAAAAACTCACTCGTGAAAAAGCGGGTAATAAAGGCAAAAAATAAGTTGAGTGACTTTACACAGCTCTTACGCCCTACTCTATTTGATGATTTAGTTGGACAAGAACACCTAAGTGGGCNAAATGCACCTCTACGTACTCTGTGTGAAAAAGGTGTTTTAGGTCATAGCTTTATCTGGGGTCCTGCTGGATGCGGAAAAACATCCATAGCTCGTATCATCGCAAAAACTATGGATCTGCCTTTTTATGAATTTAATGCAACTTCACTCAAGATAGACCAACTTCGTAAAATATTTGACCAATACAAAAACACACTCCAAAAACCACTTATTTTTATAGATGAAGTTCATCGGCTTGCAAAGAATCAACAAGAAGTTCTTCTTCCGGTCATGGAAAACAACAGCGTTTTAATCATAGGTGCATCAACCGAAAACCCTTTCTTTTCACTTACATCTGCAATACGCTCACGTTCAATGCTTTTCGAGCTAAAACATATCTCAAACGCAGCTCTTACAACTCTTTTAGAGAGAGCTGTTTCCTCAGCTAAACTTAGTTGTGATAATGAAGTAAAAGAGTATTTAGTGGCAACTAGCGGTGGTGATGCTCGTGCAATGTTAAAGCTTTTAGAGTTTGCTTCAAACCTTGACACAAACATTAGCTTAGAAAACCTAAAATCACTTCGNCCAAATGCACTNCAAACTGGNAGTAGNGAGGCTGGTGTTCATTACGATTTAACATCTGCTCTGATTAAATCTATCAGGGGNTCAGATGCTGATGCAGCTATCTATTATCTTGCTCGNCTTATNGAGGGTGGTGAGAGTGCTGATTTTATAGCGAGAAGNCTTGTGATTTTAGCTAGTGAAGATGTNGGAAACGCAAANCCTCAAGCTCTAACACTCACAACATCTACTATGACTAGTGTCAGCAAGATAGGTTATCCTGAAGCTAGAATCATCTTAGCTCAAGCTGTAGTATATCTCTGTGCTTCTCCAAAATCAAACTCTTCATACTTAGCAATAAATGCCGCCATAGAGTCTGTTAAAAGTGGTAATATCTTAGAGATTCCAAGTAATATCAAGCAGCAAAACAATGGCTATTTAAACCCTCATGATTATAATGGATATATAAAACAAAATTATCTTTCAAAGACAATTAAGTTTCTTGAATTAAAAGATATAGGTTATGAGCAAAAAATGAAAGAATGGATGCAAAAACTTAGTAATTTAAAATAATTTTAGCTATGATAAGTAACTAAAAATTTACAATAAGGTTTATGTATGAATATCTCATCATCTTCAAATATAGTGACAATCACGGGAAACATCAAAAGTATTAATGACTTTCAAACTATCAAGTCGACGATGGATTCGGTAAAAAACTCAAGCTCAACTATCACTCTTGATATTCAAGATTCCATCTCAATCACCTCTTCTGTAATTGGCTATCTCAATAAACTTGTCTTAAAAGACTCTATTGATTTAAACATGAATATTGGTAATGAGCAGTTGATGCATCTACTTGAAGACTTAAACCTGACAGCTACATTTAAGGCAAAAAGGAAATAGTCATGACAATCAAAAGTAAGTTAAACCTCGTAAATCTATTAGTTGTAGCATTTTCGCTCATCATTATACTTTTAACAATTATTAAGGCTTCATCTGAAAGCACAGTTATCAATCAAGCAAAAGAGCTTAATGTCCTCTCTATAAAACTGAGTCACTTGATTCATGAAACGCAGAAAGAGAGAGGTGCCAGTGCAGGTTTTCTTGGATCCAAAGGAACAAAATTTACGGAGATACTTCCAAAGCAGAGAGTTCTTACAACTACAAAAAATGCTGAACTAACAGAGTATATCAATACACTTGATTTAAGTACATTTCCACAAACACTGCAGCAGGAAATATCTGCATTTAAAGCTGACATGAGTAAAGTTAACACGATTAGAGATAGAGTTGATTCTTTAAGCATAAGTGTTAAAGATGAAGTTACTTACTATACAAAGATGAATGCAAAAATCCTTAAAATCGTATCACTAACTGCAAAACTAGCAGATACACAGGAACTAGTTAAAGCACTCGATGCATATACTAATTTCTTAAAGTCTAAAGAGAGAGCCGGAATAGAGAGAGCAGTACTGAGTGGAACATTCGCTGCTGACAAATTTGGTCCTGGTATGTTTGCAAAGCTTATTACTCTTATTGCTGAGCAAAATGCTTATATGGATTCATTTTTAAGTATGGCTTCTGATGAATCTGAAGCTTTTTACAAAGCCAAAATGAAATCTCCAGTTGTGGATGAGGTTAACAGCATGAGAAATACAGCTATTACTAAATCAACTGAAGGTGGGTTTGGTATAGACAGTGTACACTGGTTTCAAACAATCACTAAAAAAATCAATCTCTTAAAAGCTGTTGATGATGAGCTTGCAATCCAAAACACACACCTTCTTAAAGAGGTTGAAAGTGATTCTAAAACAAGTGCTATCATATCAATCACGGGCTATGCTGCATTTGCTATATTCTTAACAAGTGTACTAGTTTTAGTTAGTAGAGGCATTAACAAAAATGTAAGTAAAACTCTAGAAAACATCAAGCATGTATCTAGTAAGCTTGATTTAACTCATGAAGTGAGAGTTGAAGGTCGTGATGAAATTGCACACATCGCAGGTGCTCTGCAAGATATGGTTAGTGCGTTTAGAGCCACAGTTGAACACTCACAAAGTGTATCTTCTGCCACATCTACTGAGAGTCAAAAACTCAATGGAGTCGTTAGTGAACTTGCTAGTAATGGAGCAGTTGTTGATGAAAGAATTCAATCTATTAATGTGCTTGTTGCTGAGGTTGGAGAGAGACTTGATGATGTTGAACATGCTTCAATTACAGTATCTGAAGACTTGGATAAAACATTTAATGTATTAGATGGCTTTGTGGGTAAACTTAGCTCTGTTGTTTCAGATATTGAAAGTGGTACTCATCGCCAAGAAGAGTTAGTAACAAAAGTCTCTTCGCTTACAGAGCAGGCTAAAAACATTAAAGATGTTCTCTCTATCATCTCAGATGTCGCAGACCAGACAAACCTACTTGCTCTAAACGCAGCTATTGAAGCGGCTCGTGCAGGTGAACATGGACGTGGTTTTGCTGTTGTTGCAGATGAGGTAAGAAAGTTGGCTGAAAGAACTCAAAAATCTCTCAGTGAAATTAGTGCAAATGTTAATCTTATCACACAAAATGTTGTTGAAATCTCTGAAGAGACTGATCAAACTTCACAAAGTATGCGTACAATCTCAGACTCAGCACAAGAGTTAATAGTATCATCTGAAGAGACTAAAGAGAAGCTTTTAGGTACTACAGATCAATCAAAAGATGTAATGAATCAGAGTATTTACATTGCAACAAAAACTAAAGAACTTATATCTCATATGGATGAAGTTATTGTGATTTCAGAGAAAAATGTTACACATAGAGAGAACGTAGAAAATGTTTCAAGTTCATTAACAAATGATGCTCAGAAACTCAAATCTGAACTCTCTAAATTTACAATATAGATAAATACTCAAGGTGTTAGAAAAAGAAAAGAGTCTCCAAGAGCTTCAAGAGAAACATAAATATAACTCATACCAAGAAGATTTAGCTTTTGCAAAAGAGTTAAATATTCTTAGAAATGATTTTTACTATCAGATGATAGACTCTGAACATGTTACCTTAGTCGACTTTTTATATCAACCTCTTGACTTAATTAGCGGTGATGCTTATACGGCTCGTCGTATAGATAATCATAGAACATTTTATCTTATAGTCGATGGAATGGGTAAAGGTCTATCAGCCTCATTGACTGCCATGATTATGACCTCATTTATCAATCATATTATAGATAAGATGATTGAGCATGATAGCTTCTCTTTAGATATACTCATCAAAGAATCTATGGCCTATATGAAGCCTATTCTTCTAGAGGAGGAAGCTGTAGCAGTTGACTATATACTTTTTGATACAGCGTATGACACTCTCTCTTGCGCCAAGTTCGCAATGCCTGCATCTCTAATGCAAGACAGAGGGCGTAATATTAAAAAAATCAAATCAAACAACCCTCCTATGTCTAAATACCAGCGAGACTATAAAATAGATGAATACAGTGTAAAAGATATAGAAAAATTTCTATTTTTCAGTGATGGTATGGTTGAGAACATGACCTCTAACGGCACAGATACATATGCAAATTATATAGAAGATGATTTCAAAAACAGTTTTACAAGAGAGAGTTTAAAAAGAAAGTTTTTTGAAAGAGTTGATGAAGCTGAAGATGACATTACACTTATTTTTATAAACCGTATACCATTTGAAGAAGCAGTGAGTTATGAGAAAGACTTTAACTCTACTTTAGAGGATTTTGAACGTGCAAGTAAGTGGTATGAAGAGCTATGGAGTGATTATAA
>JGI24724J26744_10001173_pt1 | contig 18146 bp, 16 predicted proteins | sample Cruoilmetagenom7_FD_26744 | JGI IMG/M metagenome (IMG submission 26744) | reverse complement strand
GGTATAGTCTCAACGCGGTCAAAACGGAGGGTGAATCTGCCGACTGTATTTACACAAAAAGAAGTTGCCAGGTTGCTTGCCAAAATGAGGGGAAAGCACGCTTTGATGGCAAAATTGTTACACAGACAAGGGGTCAAGTCTACTATTGACCCATGTTAATACTGTCTTGTATTTTTCCTATCTTTTTTTCAATATTATTTTTTATCTAAATTGATGGTTGCTTTTTTATAAAAAAATGCAAAATTTTTGTTCAAAAGTGAAATCTTTTTGCTTTTTATTTCAATTGAACTTTTAAGTTGTAAAAAACATCACCCTCTTCCTCAAAAACATCATTAGCCCTTTTCAGAAATAATAAACCAAAAATATAATTTTTATAATTGATGCTGTCGATGCTGCCACGTAAGATGTACGCTGAATCCCATAGCCAGGCTTCAAGAGATTGTAAGTCAAAAGTCATGATAATTCCTGATTTGTAGATTATTTTTTAGATAACTGCTAAAAATATTAAAAGCATATTATTAACACGATTTGTTGGAACATCAAAGATTAAAATAATGCGAGTTCGACATAATAATAATTGATTTTATTTGTTTGATAACAGATTGGTTCATAGTCACAAATGTTTGCAGGAGAGGAAGCCAGTACAATTTAAAAAAGCGAAGCATAAAAGTTAAACCAGTTTTCTCCAAGTATTTTTTTTACAGCTTTTTCAGGATATCCATTTTTATCAAGTATTTCTGCCAAATTGCTAAGTTTTGATATATCATCAAGCCCTGAGTTTATAAGGTCAAAACCACAAAAGTCAGAACCTATTGCAATACCATCAACATCATATTTTTGCGCAATATAGTCAATCTGAATAAACACATCATTAATAGTTGCACTTTGACTGTATGAAAGCATTTCCGGATTTACACTTATTCCGATTACCCCTTTTCGCTGTAAAATAATTTTTATCTGTTCAGGCGAAAGGTTTCGTGGTGTGTTGTAAAACGGTGTAAGGCCGGTATGAGATGACATAATAGGCCCTTTAAATGAATTTACAACATCAAAAAAAGATGGTTCAGAAAGATGTGCAAGGTCAATGGCAAAACCATTTTGATCAAGGATTTTAACAAGCTCTTTTCCTTGTTTTGTAAGCTTTTCCGGAAAAGGCACCATGTTGCCGTCCCCTATTCTGTTTTTGCCTACATGTGTAAGACCTATAGTTTTAATGTTTTTATTTTTTAACTCACTAATACTAAAATTTAACAGTGCATCAGCATTTTCCAGTAAAAAAATCACACCAGATCCTTTTTTAAAACATTTGTCAAGATCCTCGCGCGATTTGATTTGTGTAAGAGATGTTAGATATTTATCAGAGGCATTTATCAGATTTTTCAAGTAGTTGACTGATAATTCAGCTCCATTAAAACCATCAGCCAGAAAAAAAGCCGAAACAATAATTTTTACATTTCCTTTGCAAAGTTTTTTTAATGTAACAGGGCCTCCTGATATTTCATGGAAAGGTTTGTCATAATAGTGGCGCTGCATCTCATAAATAAGGTCAACATGACCGTCTATAATAGGAATATTATTGTTGTTGTTTATATTATTCATCGTTTTGCATTAAGATAAAAGCTTTTAATTAGTTCAAAAAGGTTTTCATGTTTCCTGATTTTCCACCAGACAAAACCTTTACTCTCAATTTCTAATGAAGGATTAAATATACTATGCTCACCTTGCATAATTGAAACAATATTTTCAATTCCTCTGCCGCAAAATTTACCTTTTGTTGTTCCTCCAAGCCAGTTTTTGCTATCTGTTATATTTTCTGACCAGGAAAATGGATCTGAAAAAAGCAAACTGGCTCCGTTTTTTTTAGCAATTCTGTTTATCTCTTTAAAATGTAAAACAGGTGAAAAAACTTTATCTATTATGTTTAAACTGGTAAGATTTGAAAAACTGTTTGCAGCAAAAGGTAGATAAAGAGCATCTGCAACAACAAATTCTACCTGTTCTGGCTTCCATGAATCAGGAAGATGGATAACACGATATTCATTTAATAGACCCTCAACAGGCAAAGGAAATGTAATATTTTTTTTTTGCATAAGAGCTCTTGCCTGTTTAATAAGACCAACAGAAGTATCTATTCCTACGGCAAAATTACTTCCCGCTCCCAGCTCAAAGGTCATACGCCCTGCTGCACAGCCTATATCAATGGAAATCCCTGAATCACATTTTATCTGTTCAGACCATTTTTTATAAGCAGAAGTTGCATCTTTGTCCTGCATAACATCACCATAATGGCTCCATAGATAAGAAGAGATTGAAAGGGTATTTTCATATTGTGAATCAAAATCCGGCAGACAAAAATCAGGTAATAAAAGAGCAATTCCGTCAATTATTTCGTATTTAGCGCCACAATCTGAACATTTAAACTTTCCCTTAATAATATCATCATCTTCCTTATCAAAAACATTTAATTCCATTTTATTTTCCAAAGGAAGACAACTAGGACAAATAATCAGGTCAACAAGAAACTGTTTCATTGCTTTTTTATGTATAATAAATCTTATTTAAGCAGGGAAACATATTCCCTGCTTTTTTTAATTACTAAAAAACATTATTTTATGCCGGCGCATGGCAAGATGGCGCATGACAGGCCGGAGAATGACATGACGGCGCATGGCATGACGGTGCATGGCATGACGGTGCATGGCATGACGGTGCATGGCATGACGGCGCATGGCAGCTTGATGCATAAGAAACTTTATTTTCAACTTTTTTTATATCTAACATATCTGTTCACCTCCTTTCATATTAATGTCAAAACAAGCTTAATTAATAAAACCCATATGTCCTAACGTATCAACAGCTTCCAAACATTCTTTGAAAAAATCATCGTTATTCATATGAGATCCATAACAAATTGCAAGTGAACTGGTAATATGTTCTACTGTTTGTTGACCATTGCACAATAATAGTAAATCATGACCAAATTCATTGATCTGAGTTATATTTGATTGACCATTCCTATGAGTAAACACAAGTATTGTTTTGTGATTATCATAGGTCTTGTCATAATAACCTGATTTTAAGTCATTAATTATTTCAGGAAGATCAAACTCAAATTTTCCTAATACAATTGTGGGGACAAGTTGTGGTTTAAACTTTTTTAGCATGTTAAGATCAATATGAAAATTATTTAAAGGAAGGTCGTATTTTCCTGCTTCAATTCCTAATGTTTCATATTTTAATAAATCATTTAAATGAGTAATCTTAAATACATCATTTTTTTTCAAAACCTTTTCTTCGATAAAAGAGGAAAAATGCATGTAAAGATCTTGAGGATAAAGTGCCAGATCATCTCTTTTCATACGGATTGAAACCCATTCTATCAACTTGAAAAAAAGGCCGGATATGGATTGATTGCATTTTCTTGCAGACAATAAAAACGTTTTTGGATATAGATTTACAAGCAAGGGGAAATATGAAGTAATCAGATTAAGTTTTTCTGATGAATAGCTTTTGGATTTAATGTTGTAAAAGCTGCTGAATATGAGAGATTCCTGGTTTATCATATCTTCGTCTGACTCAAGCCTTTTGCCATTTTGAAATTCTATCCCTGCAGAAAAGTATGTATCAACTTCTCTTACAAGATTTTTACCATATTCTGTATAAAGCTTTGTTCCAGGTAAAATTGTAGGCATTTGAATAAGAGGATTTATATTGCCAAGTATACCTGTTTTTAATGCAAGTTGTAAGGTGGCATCAATATCTTCTATTTCTTCATCAGGAAATCCTATAATAAAACTTAATGTTGGTATAATACCCTGATTTGCAGTTTCTTTGACTCTTTTGTACAAAAGCTTATTATCAATATTTTTTTGAATAAAAAAAAGTGTTTTTTTTGATCCTGAATCAATTCCGTAACACATGGATTCACATCCAGCTTTTCTCATAAGCTCTAGCAAATGTGAATCAACAGTATCAAGTCTTGATATGCAGTACCATGGAATCTTGTTTAATCCTTTCTCAATAACTTTCTCACAAAACAAATTAACAAATTTTTTTTTCGCAGTAAACTGATCATATGCAAGAAGAAAACAGTCTGCACCGAACTTTTCATGTAGATTTTGCATCTCTTGTATTAATCTGTCTACAGAAAAAGTTCTGGACTGGCGGCGCCAAAACCTGGACTCAGAGCAGTATATGCAATTATGGGGACATCCTCTGCCCACTTCAAGTATGGCAATACTTCTTGGCAGGTTGCATGCATCACGATATATTGAAAAATGAGGAACAAAACCATAGTCCGGCTGCGGTAAAGAATCAAGATCTTTAATCAAATCGCGATCTTGATTTCTTACTATATTTGTATTGCTTCTAAATGTTACTCCAGAAACATTTTTTTCATTATCGCCGGTGTCATAAGCAGTTACAAGCTCTTTAAAAGTTATTTCCCCTTCACCTCTGACTATTGCATCAATCCAGGGATAATTTTCTAAAGTTAATCTGTCCACAAAAGAGGCATTGTGACCCCCTACGATAATCTTTGTTAAAGGCTTATTTGCTTTAACAAGTCCTGCTATTTGTATTACAGGGGGATAAGTTGTGCACTGTGCAGAAAAACCAACAATGTCAGGATTATGGCCCAAAATGATTTCACTGCATTTACTGTAAAGATTTTTTCCGAATTCAAGTTCTTTGGTTCGCAACATAAAAACAAAATCTAAAATGACTATCTTGTGATGCGTATTTTTTAAAACCGATGCTATATTAACCAAGCCTAAAGGGGGAAGGTTATACATGGGTTCATAAAAAAATGGTGGAAAAACAAGAACTATTTTCATATTTTAGGATAAGGTCTGTTTACTTCAAAATTTAAAAAAATACTGATTAATTAAAAAGTAGCTCAGTTTAGATTTTCCTATAGCATATGTGATTTTTTGATGCAAGAAATTAAAAAAAATATTTGTTCTATGATTTTTTTGTGAGGGAAAATGGTTGGAAAAATTTATGGCGGAATTATTTGATTTGAATGGAAAATATTGAAAATCAGGTAATAATTAAATCATAATGACGAATTATTTTCAATTACTTTAATTTGTAAAAAACTGATCTCAAATGTCTATTAGATTCCAATTTTGGACAAATGCTGCTTAATGACTCTGTAGAGCCTATTATAAGATATCCGTCAGGTTGCAGTGCGTTTGCAACATTATCAAACAGGCTTTTTCTGTCTTTAACACTAAAATATATCGCGACATTTCTGCAGAAAATAAAATCGAATTTGCCAAGACTTGCAAAAGGTCTCATCAGGTTTTGCCGTTTGAATTCTATCATGGCTCTTATCTTATCTTTTATCTTCCAGCTATTACTATCAGATGTAAAATACTTATCTAATAATTTTTTCGGCAGCCCTCGTTCTATTTCAAACCTGTTGTACCTCCCCTGACTTGCCTGAGAGATTATTGAATCTGATATGTCAGTTGCAAGCAACTTAAAATTAATTTTAATATTAAGTTTTACCATTTCCGGAAAAAGTTCTCTTATGATCATAGCAATGCTGTATATTTCTTGCCCAGTGGAACAAGCCGCACTCCATACCNTGCATTCAATTGGTAAAACGTTTGATGCTTTTGCTTTTTTGTCAATATAATCCGGCAAAAGTTTATGTTTAAGAAGCTCAAAAGGTGAAAAATCTCTGAAAAACAGTGTTTCATTTGTTGTTATTGAATCAATTATTTGTTTTTCAACGGATTTTGAAAAATCTGATTTGGCATTTTTACAAAGCTCCGAGTATGATTTGCAGCTGTATTTTTCAACAAGATCGCTCAACCTTGTCTCTATCAAATAGGTTTTTTCTTCTGTAAGCGCAATCCCAGATATCTCATAAATATATTTGGAAATAAAATTAAATTCTTCGGGTTTTATTTTAATAGTCATATCAAAGCTGTATTTGTTATGATTTAAGTGTCGTTTGCATAATTTCAAATGCAATCTGGTCAAGAGAAGTAATAATATCTACAATTCCCGATTGTATAGGTTCCTTGGGCATACCATATACAACACAGGTCTCTTCATTCTGAGCAATTATTATACCTCCTGCTTCTTTCACCTTTTTCAACCCAGAAGTGCCGTCTGATCCCATGCCTGTCATTATTACACATGTGGCCCTTCCGATATAATATCTGGCTATTGATCTGAAAAGATAGTCAACAGAAGGTTTGCAACTGTTTTCAGGGGGATCATCTGTTACTCTTATCATCCTTGATTGTCCGTCTGCACTGGCAGCAACTTTCATATGTTTACCCCCTGGAGCTATAAAAACGGTGTCATCTCTTAATAGCTCTCCGTCCACAGCTTCTTTGACATTTAATGAGCTTTTTGAATCCAGGCTGCTCGCAAGGGACTTTGTAAAAACAGGCGGCATGTGCTGTGCGATAAGTATGGGGACTCCAATATCCTTTTTTAACTTAGGAATTACCTGAGCAAGAGCACAGGGCCCTCCTGTTGAAATACCTATGGCAATAATCTCTGATTTTTGTTTTTTCCTAATAAAACTTTTATTTTTTTGATAACTTTTTAAATGAGATACAATCTTTTTTCGTTTAATACGATTTTTCAAATTTGCAGGTTTTTTATTTAATATATTTCTTACGTCTTTAACTTTTTGAAATGCTTTAACTTTTGATAGGATTTCTTTTTTGACTGCCTTTTTGTTATCTGACAAAGAACCTGCCTGTGGTTTTGGGATAAAGTCAAAAGCGCCAAGTTCAAGAGCTTTCATGGTTGCATCAGAACTTTTTTGCGTTAAAGAGCTCAGCATGATTGCCCCAACTCTAAGATTGTTTTCCTTAATATATTCAAGTACTTGTATTCCTGATGCTTCAGGCATTTCAACATCAAGTATTAAGAGGTCAGGTGCGTGTGTATCAATTTTTGACAAAGCAATTTTTCCGTTATTGGCAGTTCCAACAACCTCGACATCTTGCATTTCAGACAAAATATCAGAAACAATTTTACGAAAAAATATGGTATCGTCTACTATCAGAACTTTTAGCATATTATAAATTTTCCAAGCTTTTATTAAAAAAAAATATATTATTCAGATGAAGCATGTTCATCTTTAAGTACCTGTTCAACATCAAGTATTCCGATCAAGTTTTTATCAGTCTTATAGACTCCTTCAAAATAAGTTCCTTGTAAATCTCCGATATTAGATGGCGGCGGTTCAATTTGATCTTTTTCTGCTACAACAACATCACTTATGCTGTCTACAAGAATTCCTATGTATTCATTTTGGGAATTTACAATAATATTCCGACTTTTATTATCAATTTTGCTGGAAAATAACCCAAGTTTTCGTCCTATATCAATAACTGTTACTATTCTTCCCCTTAAGTTGAGGATACCAAGAACATAATCAGAAACCTGAGGCACATTTGTCATCTCCATTTGCTTGTTGATCTCCTGAATTTTAAGAATGTCCATTCCACACAGCGCTTCACCAACGTAAAAGGTTGCAATTTCAACTGAACTGGATGCTGAAATTTCATTTGCCATTGTTTTTTGTTCTCCTTTTTTTGGCCAAAAAATAAGTCCAGTTTTTTAACTTAAATTATTTCTCTGCTATAAAGTTAAATATACTTTCAATAAGCTTTTCCTTATTAAGCTTTATTTGATAATCATCAATTCCAACGGTTTTCCCTTTTTCTATATCTTTTTCAGATGCAAGCGTAGTAAGTGCCATAACAGGCAGTTTTTTAAATCGTTCATCCTGTCGAATCATTTGGGTAAACTCAAAGCCATCAAGATTAGGCATTTCAATGTCAGTTACAACTATATCTATCTTATCATAATGCTTATTTAAAAGATCCCATGCAATGGCTCCGTCTTCAGCTTCTATAACTTTACAACCTACTTCGTCAAAATATCCCTTAACCTGACTTCTAAAAAACCTTGAGTCTTCAGCAAATAAAATTGTCGTAACATCATCTTTATTTTCTGAAGAAACATCTTTCAAATTAAACCACTGGGGTTCCAGTGTTTCAACAAGATTAAAAATATCAACCATAAGAGTTGTCTGATTGTTGATTATGCTACTTCCCATAATTCCAGGCTGTTTTAATGTGCTGTTGTCAAGTTCTATATCAAGTTCAATGGCATCAACAGGGCTTGTTGCCAGAAGTCCAACATCACGTCCAAAAACATTAAAAACAATCCCTAAAATATTGTCCCTGTCTGCAATGGGTTTGACTTTAGCTATATCATCAAGTGTGAAAATAGGAAGAGTTTTTTTACGATATTGAATCAGTCTTTTTCCTCCAACCATTTCAATATTCGACTTTTTAATTTTTTCAATATGTTGTACAAGGTTTAAATGAACAGCAAACTGTTCATCCGCAGCACTTCTAAAAAGCAGAAAAGATTGCCTGTCATTTCCTACTACTTTTGATTTTTCTTCTACGCTAATAGACTGCATCGCACCTGAGCTGTCAATAGATGCAAGATCAGCGATCATGGCAAGATTTGCCACATCAAGTATGAGCGCTACTTTCCCATCTCCCATTATAGTAGCACCGGCATATCCTGAAAAATGTTTAAGATGGCGTCCCAAAGGCTTTACCACTATTTCTTCAGAATCAATAAGCTTATCAACAACAAGACCGTATTTAAATCGTCCAGTGGAAACAACAACAATATTGACAGCACTGCCTGCATGGTAGCGTCTGTCTTTCTTATTCCTGCGTTTTTCGTTTGACGCCATATTTTCAACATTGTCTTGATTTTCTGTATCATCTTCAGGTAATGACCTTTTGCTAAAACGTCTATCTGCTATCTGTTTTCTTCTGTCTGATTTTTTAGTTTTATCATCAGTATCCATATATGTTTGTTTTACACCCAGGGCATCTGAAAGGTTTAAAAGGGGAAGAAGTTGTCCCCGTAGTCGTACCACTTCTGCATTTCCTACAACTTCAATTTTTTCTTTTATCTGTGCTGCAGGAATCCGTAAAAGTTCATCCATGTTTATCTGAGGGATAGCATAGCGGTCTCCTTCTGAAATAATGATCTGGCTGGGAATGATTGCAAGTGTAAGCGGCAGTTTAATTTTGATATTTGTTCCTTCACCTACTGTTGATTCAATGTCGACTGTTCCTCCGAGTTTATCCAGGTTGGTTTTAACAACGTCCATTCCTACTCCGCGGCCAGAAACATCTGTTACCTCTTTTGCTGTGGAAAAGCCAGGATGAAAAATAAGGTTTAACTTTTCCCGTTCGGACATCACTTCCAGTTCACTTTTTTTGATCAATCCTTTTTCAACAGATTTAGCTCCAAGGTAATTCCCATCCATTCCTTTGCCGTCATCGCTTATGTCAATACTTACCTGTCCTGCTTCATGATAGGCTTTTAACAAAAGATTTCCCACATCATTTTTTCCTGCCTTAAAACGTTCATCTGGAATTTCTAACCCATGATCCACAGCATTTCTTATTAGATGTGTTAAAGGATCACTTATGGCTTCTATTATTGTTTTGTCCATTTCAACGTCATTGCCTTCAATTACTAATTTCACATTCTTCCCAAGTTTAGCGGAAAGATCTCTGACAACCCGTTTGAATCTATTAAAAACATTTCCAATGGGCTGCATTCTTGTCTGCATAATGGCTTCCTGCAATTCTGATGTTATCAAATCCAGACGCTGGCCAGAACTTTCAATGGACCGCACATCATTACGGGAAATTGCCTGAAGAAGTTGATTTCTTCCAAGCACAAGTTCTCCTGCAAGGTTCATGAGAGAATCAAGCAAACTCAAATTCACTCTTAAGTTGCTATCTGATTCCGCTGCCACAGCTGTTTTTTCAACAATATTATCTGAAGTTTCCGAAGTTTTTTTAACTTTAGATGCAGGCAAATCAGCCACAGATTGTGGATCTTTTGTATTTTCCTGCACAGCAGGAGGTGAATCGCTTTTTTTAATGACAGCCTCTTGCCTGTCAGGCTGCACTTTTTTCTCTTGTACCGAATTTTTAATTTTTTCATCGTCAAGGGATTTTGTCCGGGAAATATCCGCTATTTTGGTAAANTTCTCCTCCTCANCTTTTTCTTCTGATAAGGGCTTTATTGTAAAATCATCTTCAATTAAAAAAATTTTATTTTGATCTATTTTAAGTAAAGCATCGATCATTTGCTCCTCAATAACTGTTGAGAATAAAACTATAAATGGAATTTGATTAATTGATGTATCAGAGCTTAGATCGCCAATCATTGCAATATCAACCTTGCAGTCAATAATTGTTCCGCTTTTTTCCATTTCCTTAATCATTTCAAGCGGATTTATGTCTTTTTCATGAATATCATGGATAAGATCATACTGAAAAAGATAAAAATAGTTTCCTTTCTTTTTTTTTCTTATAATTTCAAATTCTGAAACCTGAAATAAGGGAAGCCCTCCTGGAAATGAAATATTAATTATTTTTGAAGCACTATCTTTTTGTTCATCACTTAAAGTATTTTCATTAATTGATGTAAGAGCCTTAACATGATCGGAAATATCCTGATCATTGCTTGTTGTCACATTTTTTATAAGATTTACAAGTGTATCAGAAGCTTTTAACAAAATGCTTATTATAGCAGAATTAGGAACTAATTCATGACTTCTAATCATATCCAGAATATTTTCCATTTTGTGGCTTAATTCTTTAATTATATTAAGCCCCATAAACCCTGCGCCTCCTTTTATGGAATGAATGGCGCGAAATACTTTATTCACGAGAGATTCATCAATATCTTTTCCTTTTTCTTCAATGTATAAAAAATCTGTCTCTATATCAGCTAAATGTTCAAGAGATTCAGTAACATACATGTTTAGTGTTTCATCATCTATTATATTCATACCTGACCTCCGAAAATAATGCAAAAAATTAAAAATACTGTTAAATCAAAAAACAAATATATAGATATATGAAAATGTGGAAGATAGTCTTGTGACTTCTCAAAAAGTTCTGGATATTAACAATGCAGTACTCTACTGTGCTTAAGTTACCCGTAGTTATGAGAAGTTACCAATCTTTAGTTACTTCACTGACATTTTTGATACTATCTGCACCGCTCAAATTGATAAGGAGTAGAGGCTATTTAAACCTTATGCATAAAGTTATAATTTTAAGCTTGCTGAACTTCAAAATGCTGGTCAAGACGCATGGTTTTAAACAGGTTAAAAATATCTGATGAAACATTTATTACTGATAATTTCCCGTTAGAATTATTAAGAGAATTGTGCGTGGCAATAATAACGCCAAGTCCTACTGAATCTATCATTTCAATAACAGAAAAATCCAGGATAAGATCTTCAACTCCATTTTCTACCTTATTTTTTAAAAGATCCCTGAAATGAGTAGCTGTTGATGCAACAATATCTTTATCCAGTTTAATAATCTCCTGAATTCTATCTTCCATGTTTTTCTCCTGATTATTTTTTGATTGTTAATTAATATTTTTTTTAAAAGTTAATTTATTTCCTTTTTCATTGAATTTTACATCAGGAAAATATGCCTTCATAATTTTAATGCCCCTNCCTGACGTTTCTAATATTGGCACTTTCTTTTTACGTTTAATGTGCGTGTGCCAGTCAAAACCGTTGCCTTCATCTTCTATTTCCATCATAATTTTATTATTTTCTAATTGTAATGAAAACATGACTTTTTTATGAGGATCAAACTTGCAACCATGTTTAACCGAATTTGTCAGAGCTTCCCTTACAGCAAGTACAATTGCAAAAATATCCTCATTTTGAATAACATCCCCAATAAATTTTTTTATTTCTACAACAGATTCGTCAACATTTTCTAAAGTTGCGGAAAAACGTATTGTTATACTATTTTGAGATAATGCTAAATTGAACATATTTTTTTTTATCATTTTGCATAAGTATATTTACACTTTACACATAATCTTCTGCCTGTCGAATGTAAGGAAAAAACCTTATACTTCAACTCCAAGAAGCATGATATCATCTTCTGGAACATATGATTTTCCTAACGTATACTCTGAAATTTTCTCAGGCGCATTTCTAATAGCAGCGTTTCGAGCCCTTTGGCATGTTTCTAAAAGCGTTTCGAGACCTTTTGTCCATATGATATTTTCTCCTGGTTTTTCTATGAGCCCGTCGGAATAAAGAAAAAAACGATCACCGGATTTTACCTTGATTTCCCTATGTCCCAGGGAAATATCGCTAAAAATTCCAAGAACATCACCTTCAAGTTTAATAAGTTCGGGAAAAGCATCATTGGGCATATACACAACAGGAGGATGCCCACCAGAGACAACAGTTGCAGTTTTTGTTTTGCGATTCAATTTTATATAGCAAAAAGTCAGATATTTTCCTTCAGGCAGAATCTCTGTCAAAACATTGTTTATTATCCTCATACTTTCAAGGGGTTCATAAACAGGAATGCAGTTTTGTTTTATCAATGCTTTTATCGCGGATGTCATATAACTTGTTTCAATATTATGACCGGAAAAATCTGCAATAAAATATCCAAAAATATGATCTGAGATTTTTATAACTTCATAAAAATCTCCTCCTGCTTCCAAAAGTGCTTTGTAGTAAACACCGAATTGTGCGTTTGGTAGAGATTCTGGTGTTATTAATATTGATTTTTGTGCATGCTGTATCTGTCTTAATTTTTCTGCTTGAGATTTAATTAATGAGTTTGTGGCAATGGAAAGTTTCAGATGAGTTCTGACCCTTGCCAGTACTTCAGTTATCTGGAAAGGCTTTGTTATGTAATCTACAGCACCTATTTTAAAGCCTTTGATTTTAAACTCAAGTTCATCTTTTCCAGTTAAAAAAATTATTGGAATAAAAGATGTTTTAGCATTTTTTTTAAGCTTTTCCGCAGTTTCAAAACCATCTTCAACCGGCATGACAATATCAAGTATTATAAGTTCAGGCATCTCATTTTCTGCGTATTGTCTAGCTGTTTTCCCATCCTGGGCTGTAATAACATTATATCCTTCTTTGGAAAGAGCTATTTTGAGAATTTCAATATTGACAGGGTTGTCATCAACGACAAGTATTGTAAGATCAGTTTTTTTTTCCATAATATTAAATTGATCAAATATTATTTGTGTTTGCTTTAAGACAAAAAAGATATAACCATAATTTGTTATAAATACAGTTGATTTTTGTTGGTGTGTTCATATTACAAATTTAAAATACAAGCCTGCGATTATGTTGCTCAATAAATTGTAATAAAAGTTGTTATAAATGTATACTATGGAGAAGATGTGATTGGAAAAAACTTAACCAATTAATATAATACTAATTGTTTTTTTTTAAAAATGCAATAATTTTTTAAACCATTTTGCAACCAAGTTGTGGATATGGTCAAAATAAATCCCACAAGAATATCGACAGGCTGCATGCAAAACACAATTTATCCAATTTCTGCGTTAGAAAATCAATTTGATCCTCTTAAATACTATCTGTATGCCTGCGGTCAAATTGATTTCTCGCCACCTAATGTTTTGCCCAGTTTAGCACTGTCAGCCTCTTTTATTATGAGATCTTCTTTTCCTGCGTATCGTGGTGAAAAGTGAAATGTTGAAATATTTTTTACATTTGCCATATATGCTATGGTCCCAGCCTGATTTGCTGTGAGATGGTATTTTTTTCTGGCAATATTACTGTCTTGTTCTAGAAATGCTGATTCAATAAAAAGATGGGTGGAGTTTTTTGCAAACGGTATAATTTTTCTTATATTTGAGCTTGAATAAATGACATCTGTAATGTATGTAACTTTCTGCCCCGGAGTAATTAATGCAATCTTTTTTAAAAGATCGCCAAATACAATTTTTGTTGATACCCCATTTTCTTTGCACTCCAGTTCAAAAAAAGCATTTTTATCCAGGTTATTATATACAGCCTCTTTAAATTTTTTTAACCACGGCCCTGGTTTAAGTCCTAAATCAGATAAGATATTTTTTTTTATACTAATATGAAATCTCTCTTTTATAGAAAAACCAAGACAAGGTATACCATGATCAAGTATCACAGCATATACAGACCAGGCCGGCCTTTGAATAAGTAAGCCTGTAAAAGGCTTACTTATTTTTTCTTTTTCAGATAAAAATTTGTTTTCACACCTGTACTGTTTTGTAAATAAATATTTATCTCTTATTTCCGTAACATTTAGAATAAGTTTATTTTTAAAATTTTCAACAAGATTCCATGAATAAGCGGATAGTTTTCCTTCAATGTTTTTTATAAAACCCTCAGGGCCATACAGGTTAAGAATTTTATCACGGCCCAAAAAAAGGCGTAATAATCTGTCAAACCCTATAAAATGATCCATATGCGTATGAGTTATAAAGACATGGCTTATTTTAAGAATATCTCTGGGGGAAATGGAATAAGTTTCTCCCAAATCAAATGCAATAGCACGCTTTTCAAGCGTGAATGGAATAAAAAGACCTGGATCATCAAAGGGCCCATTGAATAGCTTAAACTGAAAAGAGGAAGGCATTATTACTATAATACTTTTGAAACCTGTCCGTTTATACAGCGATATATATCTTCATCAGAACCAAAAATATCAATGACATCTTTGTGATTAATAAGTTTTTCTATCACAAAAGCGGTAACATAGACACTTACAACGTGAGGATGATGAACGATGTTTCTAAAAGGAGCTACCTGGTAGTCTATATCAAAATCTTTAGCAGAGACGAGTTTATCCAAACATTTTTTTATCTGTATCTCTATGGAGTTTTTATTGTTGGTTTCAACTATATTATGTTCCAGAAGCTTCATAGAAATGGCATTTGACAAGGAATCAATATGATCTTTTATCTTGCTGATCGCCTTTCTTTTTTCAAATATTTTCGAAGATTCGATTTTAGATAAAATAGATGCTTCACGTGTGCTTGGGCGAAATATTTTTGGCATTGAATATCCTCATTAAAGTGCTTTATACAAATAATTAGAGTATAAGCTAGAAACAGCCATTTGTAAATTTTTTTATAATCTATTTTTATTATATTTTTTAAAACAAGGCTTATATAAAAAACTGAAATCAATATTTAATATAATATTTAAATATTTTCAAGAAAAATTTAAACTTCTTCAATAACTATCTGTACTTTTTTTTTTTGCCCCCAGCGGTTCCAGCGCAATTTAAATGCAATTTTTTCAAAATTATTTTTTAAAACAGCTCTTGAATCTATATTAAAATAAATAGCATCAAATGATTTACCTGAACTGCTTGAAGATTGTTGTAAAAGCATTTTTCTATGTTTTTTACCTGCAATTTTCGAAAATAATATTTGAATGTTTTTTGCCATAAAAACAGGTTCATGATTATCAGATCCAAAAGGCGCCAAAAGTTCGAGATCGTCTATGAGTTTCGGAGTAATATTTGAAAAATCAATCTCGTAATCTATTACAACTTTTTGCATAAAGTCATCAGGTTTCGTTAATTTTTTAACATTATCATTAAATTGTTTTTTAAATATCTCAATATGTTCAGTTTTAATGCTAATTCCTGCTGCCATAGCATGACCGCCAAAGCCTTTAAGGTTGTTAGCGCAGGACAAAAGACCATTATAAATATTAAATCCTGGAATGCTTCTTGCCGACCCTTTTCCAATACCATTTTTTACTGCAATAAGTATCACAGGACAAAAAAATAAATTTACAAGCCTTGATGCAATAATTCCAAGAACCCCTTCATGCCATGAGTGATTCAGGCTTTGATCTGACAAGACAATCGAAGGCTGATCAAGCAGCTGCGGACTTTTATTAATATGATGCATAATTTGTTCAAGTACGACTGTTTCAATATCACGCCTTTTTTCATTCAGCAGGTTAAGTGACACAGCTATTTGTTTTGCACTATCATAATTTTTAGTTGTTAAAAGTTTTACTGCTTCGTTTGCATGAGACATTCTGCCAGCTGCATTTAATCTTGGAGAAATTTTAAATGCAATATCTTCTGCGTTGATATAGTTTATGTCAATACCGCATACATCAGTCAATGCTTTTATTCCCGGCCTTATTCCTTTTGCAATGATATCTATTCCTGTTTGGGTATAGATCCTGTTTTCATCTATAAGAGGCATTTTATCTGCTACTGTACCAAGAGCTACTAGATCACAATATTCTTTTAAATTAGGTTCTGGTCGAATATTCCAGAACTGCCTGTCACGAAGATATTTTCTAAGACATATTATAAAACTTAATGCTACCCCCACACCAGCTAAATTCCGCATACCTGATATGCATTCAGATTGTTTAGGGTTTATAACGGCCAAAGCTTTGGGAATATTTTCAGAAATTTCATGATGATCGGTAACAATTGTATCTATACCTGCTTCCTGTCCTGCACTAATCGCATCATGACTTGCAGATCCACAGTCCACAGTAATTATAAGATTTATGTTATTTGGGACTGCATAAGTTGTAATATGATTAATTTCCAGCCCATAACCCTCTTTTATTCTATGTGGAATATAATATGAAACATTTGCTCCTGCATAAGTTAAAAAATCAAACAGGATTGCAGTTGCTGTTACCCCATCAACATCATAATCACCAAATATCAAAATTTTTTCATTATTTGTAAGCGCTAAACAGACACGTTCCACGGCAACGTCCATATCCTTCATAGAAAAAGGTGAACGTATCTGTTTAAGTGATGAATTAAAAAAAAGCTTTGCCGTTTCAGGTGATAAGATATTTCGATTGACCAGAAGTGATGCAATTATAGGATCACACTTCAATTCCTTGCAGATCTTATTAACACAGGTTTTGTCAGGTCGCAGAATTTCCCATTTTTTTTTTATATTATACATGCCTTAAGTCTGTAGAAAAAATATAGTTGAATTAGCGAAAGATAAATGTTAATAAAGATTTAGTAGATACCATACAATATTGAATTGTAAATGTTATTTAAAATACATTCATAGTCAAGGTTTTTTCAATATTTTAATATTGCATATCTTTTTAATTCGGACAAATGGATAGGCAAATGGCTATTATAAAAATGCACCACATTAGTTATTCTTTTGGAAACGATTAAAAAATATTTCCGTGTTGACCACAGGAAAATAGGATTTTTAAAATTCATCTTAGAAGGATATGACGGTATTGCAACATTGACAACAGTTGACCCGGGACAAGGCCTTATTGTGCTTTATATCGCACCTGGATGTGAAAAAGATGTTGATATGGTTATTAATAGTCTTGCGGAAAATATTATGATTAAAGATGAAAAAAATATTATTCATTAAGTGAAGTTTCTAATATAGGAATTTCCCTCTTTTTAGTTAAATCTATTTTTACAGCAGATGTATAAAAATTCAGATAATGGAAAAACCAAAAAAAAAGGATCACTGATATGCTGGATACTTATGTTTTTTATTATTTCCGGTATGGGTGCTTTTGAAAACCGCAATGTGATTGAGATACCAGAACCTGAAAAAAACTACTCAGTTACAGTTATTGATCAGACAGATAAATCAGTTAGACTTAATTCCTTGACTTTTGATGGGAAAACGTTTTTAACAGGCAGATTCGGTCTGTCAGAAGTAGCTGTCAGTTTTGAAAAAATTAAAACAATTTTTTTTTTAAAGCTAAAGCAGAATAATCACATATTGGCAAAGGTCGTATTGAAAAAAGAAAAAAATGTTGATATTTCATTGAAAAATAAAAGTTTTTTTTTAGGAGTAGCTTCATTCGGTAATGTTAAAATAAAAGTTAAAGATATAAAAAAAATTTCATTTATCAAATAATTTAGTGTCCATCCAGGAACAGGATAGTTGATTCAAAATCAAGGCATGTGAAAAAAATAACTGCAGAAACACTGAAGCCCGGATGCATAAATAAAAAAATTGCTTTTGACCTGTTACTCAAAGTTTTAATTTTTTTCAAATGAGTTCAAAATTATTCTATATTTATACAATAGGCTGTCAGATGAATGTATATGACTCCCATAGCATTGCAGCCAGTTTAAACTCTTTGGGATATAAGGCTACATCATCAATAAATTCAGCGGATTTAATTTTTGTTAATACATGTACAATCAGAGCAAAAGCAGAGCATAAAGCCTTTAGTTTTTTAGGAAAACTTTATGGTTTAAAAAAAAAAAAAAACCATC
>JGI24724J26744_10001168_pt1 | contig 18186 bp, 12 predicted proteins | sample Cruoilmetagenom7_FD_26744 | JGI IMG/M metagenome (IMG submission 26744) | reverse complement strand
CCCTTTTTGTCTTTCATTTTTTGAAGGATATGCTCTGCCGTATCATGCAGTACTTTTCCGTCAGGCAATGTGAGGTTAAAAGCCAGGGTGACCATGCCTGTTCTTCCAAAAGCATCTATTACTTCCGAAAGCAGACGGGATAACCGGTAAGGCGCATCCATTAATATTATCGGTATTCGCATATTTTTCAAAGTGCTTAATTTCTGATATCTGATCTCCTTCTTTCGCGGGAGAAATCCAACAAAATAAAATTCATCTAAAGGCAGCGGAGACAAAGAAATAGCCGCCATCAGCGACGACGGGCCGGGCACAGGAATCACCGGTACGCCATTCTTCATGGATAGTTGGATCAACTCCGTCCCTGGATCGGCAAAGGCGGGGGTACCGCAGTCTGATATCAAAGCATAACGCTTGCCTTGAGTTAATTCCTCGGCAATCATCCTGGAACCTTCTTTTTCATTGTGTTCATTGAGCAAGATAAGCTCTTTTTCATCTATGCCTAATTTTTTAAGGAGCGTACTGCCCTGACGATATTCTTCAATTATGACCGCATCAACTTCAGCCAATACCTCCAGTGCACGGAGAGTGATATCCTGATAATTACCGATGGGGGTGGAAACAATAAATAAGCAACCTTTCATTTATAATAATCCTTTTTCAAAGTAAACTCATCCTTACTTTTTCTATTGACCTCATTATTCTATTTGATAATTTAACTTTTTCTATTAGAATTATTATTTATAACAAGCAGGCACATCACCGTCACTATTAGAATAATGTGCTTTCGTGTTCTGCAATTAACATTATTTTAATATTGATTTGATGTAATCTGTATAATAATAAAAAACAAAATTTAGTAGAAAGAATAAGATGGTATCATTTTTAGAGCAATTTAATCCAATCATTCAATCTTTATTTGCGACATTTTTTACATGGGGAGTTACAGCGCTTGGTGCAGCTGGGGTTTTCTTTTCAAAAGAGATCGACCGCAAGCTCTTGGATGGCATGCTGGGTTTTGCAGCAGGCGTCATGATCGCCGCTAGTTATTGGTCATTATTAGCTCCCGCTATCGAAATATCAGAAAGTTTAGGCTTAGCACCATATCTTCCGCCAGCGATCGGTTTTCTACTCGGCGGAGCAGTATTATGGTTGATTGATAAAACTCTCCCACATCTTCACTTGAATCTCCCAATCTCTTCTTCAGAAGGAATCAAAACATCCTGGCAAAGAAGCATTCTGTTAGTTTTAGCCATTACTCTACACAACATTCCAGAAGGGATGGCTATTGGGGTCGCATTTGGAGCAGCCGCCGCAGGTATACCAGGGGCAAGTATAACCAGCGCGATTGCGCTTTCCATTGGCATTGGCATTCAAAATTTTCCAGAGGGATTGGCGATCTCCGCTCCCCTTAAACGTGAAGGTTTATCCAATGGAAAAAGCTGGTGGTACGGACAGCTTTCCGCGATTGTTGAGCCGATTGGCGCAATGATCGGCGCTGCTGCTGTCATCCTGATGCGGCAGATACTTCCGTATGCACTTGCTTTTGCAGCTGGTGCGATGATCTTCGTTGTAATCGAGGAACTGATCCCCGAATCTCAGGCGGGGTCGGATACAGATATCGCCACATTGGGTGCTATGGTTGGGTTTACGATAATGATGATTCTTGATGTGGCATTAGGATAATTCCTAGAACAATGAAAAGAGTATCAAAACTTTCACGCGCCGCTTTCCTCGTTGCATTTAGCTTCGGCATCAATAAATTAATCGCCATCGTGCGTCAATTGATCATTGCCCGTCAATTTGGTCTCTCCTCAGACTTGGATGTATTCAATGTCGCCAACAATATCCCAGACATGCTCTATTCTCTCATTTCTGGTGGTGCATTAGCCGTTGCTATTATCCCGGTCCTGACCGAAGTAATGACCCGTAAAAATCGGGGGGCAGCTTGGCGGGTTTTCAGTCAGGTGGCAAATATTGCTTTTTTAGTTACAGCAGTCTTGTCCGTGTTAGTAGCGATTTTCGCCTGGCCGCTTGTTCAGCATCCCTGGGGAATTGCGCCTGGATTTGATATCGGCCAACAGGCTCTCGTTGTGCGCCTGATGCGCATGGATCTAATTGCAACACTTATCTTTTCGATGGCTGGTTTATTGATCGCTGGTTTGCAAGCAAACCAGCACTTCCTGCTTCCCGCGCTGGGGCCGATTCTATATAATATNGGGCAGATCTTCGGGGCAGTCTTTTTGTCACCTGAAAATGGGTACACGATCGGCTCCTTCACCCTTCCCACCATGCAGCTAGGCGTAGATGGGCTTGTGTATGGGGTGCTGATAGGTTCCGCCCTTTATTTCATCATCCAGATACCCGGTTTATTCATATATCGATTCAAATGGACACCATCGATCAACTTCAGCGATCCGGATGTCCAAAAAATCCTGGTCATGCTTGGCCCGCGAGTTGTAAGCATGCTGTTTTATCAGCTTACTTTTATCGCCCGCGACAACATCGCTTCTCATCTTGCACTAGGATCAGTTACTGCTCTTACTTACGGTTGGATGATCCTTCAGGTACCAGAAACATTAATTGGCACCGCAATCGGAACAGCCCTCCTTCCTACACTATCCGAGTATATTGCGAAAGAAGATTTGAAAAGATTTGAGGAAACCATTCAAAACGTAGGACGTGTTTTGGTCGCTCTCGCTATACCTGCTGCGATCCTTCTATCTGCCGCATTAGAACCCTTCCTCGCGTTCGCGTTCGGTTTTGATGCTTCTGGAACTAATCTGCTCATAAGTGTTACTCGTGCGTTTCTAGTTGGTCTGTTAGGACACGTATTCTTGGAATTAGGCGCTCGTATATTTTTCGCACAGCAGAACGCCAGGACACCCTTAATTGGAGCGGGAATTAACCTCTTCTTATTCATAATCTTTAGCAATTTATTAGCCGATCTTCTTGGAGCAGTTGGTGTAGGTCTTGCGGATGCAATNGCATTCAGCGGGCAGGCATTATTCTTGATGGGAATATACAAAGTACACCTCTTTAAGAGTAAAAAAGTGCAATTTCAATTAAAAACATTCTTGAAGAAAATCTTGCCTGAAAAGAAAATGATGAAAACCCTCTTACATACTCTTTCTGGGAGCGTGGCTGGAGGGATCACAATCTGGCTGGTGATCAATCATCTCCAATGGAATTTGAATTATCTTACTCTCGGTATATTCGCCGCTTTTTTCGGAGCATTAACAATAATTCCATTTATCATCCCTGAATTGCGTTTGTTACTCAAACTATAAAACATCAATAAAGGTATAATAACGCGCATGAATAGCAAGAAAATTGAAGACACACAGCCAATTAAAATCAATTCTCTAGATGAATTAGCGGAAAAAGATCCTGTACCCGCGAATCTTAGCGATACACAGTCCATTCAGGTCAAACCCAAACGCTGGAAATCTATCATTTTGGGATTGTTGTTGATTCTCTTATTCGCTATTGGCGGCGGTTTTATTGGTTATTTCAGTGGTATACAGCAGCGAATCTCACGAGAAGATGAAGAAGTAATCACTCAGGCAGCAATTCATTATCAATATGGCATTCAGGAGTTGGACGCGGGAAATTACGAGTTGGCTCGCGCACAGCTCGAATATGTGCTTCAGATCTATCCAGAATTTCCCGGTATTAAGGAAAAATATACCGAAGTAATGGTGAAGTTAGCAGGCGCAACTGTACCTACATCGCAGGATATTCAGCCTGCGCCAACAACAGATACACGTGGGGCGGAAGCACTATTTAACCAGGTATTGCAGGAGATACAAACACAGCAATGGTCGCTCGCAATCCAATCGCTCGAAGCACTGCGCAATGAAGATCATACATACCGCACAGTGGAAGTGGATGGAATGTATTACACCGCTCTTCGGTACCGCGCTGTAGAAATGATCGTTAATGAGGGAAACCTTGAGGAGGGGTTATATTTCCTGGCATTGTTGGAAAAATATGCGCCCCTGGATCATGACGCTGTTAATTATTCAAGTTGGGCACGTCTCTATATCGCCGGAGCGAGTTTCTGGGATATTGACTGGCCACAGGTCGTTAATTACTTCGGCCAGTTATCCGCGGCTTTTCCATATTTGCATGATGGGACCGGATGGACAGCTACCGATCGTTATCTGAAGGGTTCAGAATATTATGGTGATCAACTGGCTAGTGAAGGGAACTATTGTGAAGCGATCCAACAATACCAGAATATCCTAAATTATTCTGCCCTTGATTACATCCAGGTTAAATATGATCAAACCTACATATTATGCTACCCGCCAACAGCCGTTCCTGAACCCACTGAAACAGAATCACCGGAAGCAACTGCGACAGAAGAACCAACTGCACCTNTTTGTGGCGACAACAACNTAGATANTGGTGAAGAGTGTGATGATGGCAATANTGATNATGGGGATGGTTGTTCGGNNNTTTGCNNGATTGAGNNNCTAGANACACCTGCAGAGTAAGGCTGAGAATAACATCCTGCTGCTAACTGAGCANTAAAATATCTCCGCTCTATTAATTTTTTATCGCGATAAGGTCGTGTACCAATGCACCGGTTACATGAGCTTTTATTAACGTTCCGGGTTCAATGACACTTTGCACCAATACCATTCCATCAATCTCCGGTGCATCACGGAAGGAACGGCCAATCGAAATTCCATCTCCATTTCCTTCGATAAGAACTTGCATATCGTGATCAATGAATGCCTGATTTTTCTTCAGGGAGATTTCTTCCTGTACCCGAGCAAGATTCTGGATGCGCTTATTTTTTATTTCTTCTGGAATATTATCCTTCATTTGAAACGCATAAGTCCCCGCTTCATGATAATATGGAAATATTCCTACGTGGTCAAACTCTATTTCCTCTACAAAATCAATCAATTCCCGATATTCTTGTTGCGTTTCACCAGGGAAACCAACAATAAACGTTGTGCGCAGTGCTAAATCCGGCATTGCTGATCTCATTTGCCGTATGGTCTGTTTTACTTTTTCCATATTTGAGGGGCGCCGCATGCGTTTCAATACATTTGGATGGGCATGTTGGAGGGGAATATCTAAATAAGGTAATACCTGAGCATTCACTTTCATTACATCGATTAGCTTATCAGAGATGGATCCGGGAAAAGTATACATAATTCGTATCCACGGGATGTCTTGAATCACTGCTATCAAAGATGATATTAAATACGGCAGCCCATCTTCTAATCCAATATCACGTCCGTAAGCTGTGGAATCCTGTGCGATCAGGATAATTTCTTGGATTCCCATCTTTTCCAATTGTTGGGCATCTTTTATAATATCCCGCACCGGTCGGCTGACCATCGGCCCTTTTATCAAAGGTATTGCGCAATACGCACAACCTCGGTCGCACCCATCTGCAATCTTTAGATATGCGCTTTTCCCCAGAACAGCATATCGGGGTATTTTTTCTGGTCCCGGTAAAATGGCTTCGGTTTCAGGAAAATAAAAATAAGGGGTGGATGGGTTCCCACCTAAATGCCGGATAACTTTAATTATTTCCCCCCACCGCCGTGTACTGATAGCTGCATCTAAACCATTTACCAATTCTTTCAGATGTGCTTTTTCTCGTTCACTCATGCATCCAGCAGCAACAAGAAATTGATCCTTCCGTTTCTTTTCTGAAAATTCTTGCAGGACTTGGATAGACTCTGCTTTTGCTGGTTGAATAAACCCACATGTATTTACAATGATTACATCAGAATCCCCGGGAGTCATGCTGGGCTGAAATCCTGAGGATTCAAGTATCCTCTCCATCGAATGCGAATCAACCGTATTCTTTGCGCATCCCAATGATTCTATATAAAAAGATTTGATGTTATTAACTGCGGACATAAGCAGTAAACATTCTATCATCATCCGAATACTGTCATCATCATTAATAATTTTTTCCCTTGAAAATTATCGATATTTCTTTGAGCATAGGATTAAGCTATAATTTCTTGCTAGGAGTCAAAATTATCAATGAGTAAAATTTGTGTTATTGGAACTGGATACGTAGGATTAGTAACTGGTGTATGTTTCGCTGACCTTGGAAACGAGGTTCAGTGCCTTGACATCAATGAAAAACGCATTAAGGAATTAAAAAATGGCGCAATGCCAATTTATGAACCAGGGCTGGAGGAGATAGTAGATCGCAATGTAAAAGCAAAGCGATTATTCTTCACAACCGATTATGAAGCAGCACTAGAACAAGCGGAGTTTGCCTTTATCGCAGTCGGTACACCCTCAGGTGTAGATGGGGAAGCAGATTTACAGTATGTGCGAAATGTGGCAGAAAAAATTGCTGAGGTAGTCTCCCATCCCATTATTGTGGTCAATAAATCAACAGTTCCTGTTGGTACCGGAGACTGGGTGGCTGATATTATTACAAAAAAACATGGAAACGACAAGTTGGATTTTTCAGTCGTTTCAAATCCCGAGTTCTTACGCGAAGGAAGCGCAATTAGTGACTTCATGCAGCCGGATCGGGTTGTACTCGGATCATTAGATCGAACAGCTGCAGAGAAGGTTGCCAAATTATATAATTCTTTACGATCCCCCATTCTAATCACAGATCTACGAACAGCCGAAATGATTAAATACGCTTCGAATGCATTCCTGGCGACAAGGATATCTTTCATTAATGAAATAGCCAACATTTGCGATGAGCTGGGTGCTGATGTTAGGGAGGTGGCTGATGGAATGGGGTTGGATAAACGTATCGGCCGCAGTTTCCTCGATGCTGGATTAGGCTGGGGGGGGAGCTGTTTTCCAAAAGATGTCAAAGCTCTTGCTCATATGGCTGTTCTTCATAACAGCCAACCCCAATTACTGCAAGCGGTTATGGATATAAACCGCAATCAAAGGCGGCGTGTAGTTTATAAACTACGCAATGTTTTCAATGGATCCCTTTCGGATAAGAAAATTGGAGTCCTTGGCTTATCCTTCAAGCCGAATACAGATGATACGCGGGAAGCACCGGCTACCGAAATTATTCATTTACTACTTAATGAATCTGCAACTGTTCAGGCATATGATCCACAGGCAATGGAAAACGCTGCCAAAGAACTCCCTGAAATCACATTATGTAGAGACCCTTATGAAACCGCAACTGGAGTGGATGCGCTCATTTTAGCAACGGAATGGAATGAGTTTAAGCAACTGGATTTTAAGAAGCTCTATGGCCTTATGCGCACTCCTGTTCTGGTAGACGGCCGCAATCTGTGGGATAGTAAACGCCTTCGCGAAATAGGATTCGCGTATTTTGGTATCGGTCAGGGAAACCATGTAAAGAATAGTTTCCTTTCTTCTTATTAAATGTATTCTTAAATAGAATAAGGGCCTTTTTTTAAAAAAATATTGACCCTTATTTAATTTTCTATTTTCTTTGAAGTCGTTTTTCTGCTTCTTCTAGAACCTTATTCCAATTCTTTACAAAACTATCACGGAACTTCTCTACCGGACCAAAAATTTCATATTCCGGAGCAGTGATACCACCTTCCAAATATCCGCGTTTAAAATCAGGCAATTTTTCCATCAGTTCATCAATGACATACTGCGGAACAGGATTAAATAACCGCTCCATAACCGGTTCATTCATTTCCAGNAATTTATCCGCTGCTCCAGACCAATTGATTGTTATACAAACATCGCCGCCAACCATCTCCGTAAAATGCTGCGGGCCTCTCGCGCCGCCGCCAACGAATGTTACTTCATATCCTTTATCNACAAATATCTTATACAATTTTCTGGCTATCGATAATCCAGCCTGATAAAGAATATCGGGGGAAATCTCGATACCGTCCCGTTCGACAACTTCTCGCAAGTATTCATCATAAATACCAGTGATATGAGAAATGTAGAATTTCGGATGTTTTCCACTTTCTTTGCTGGTTTTTTCATACAATTCGCACAGGTCCAGAGCCTGTTGAATGGCAAACACCTCCGTTGCATTAATTGGTATATCTTCTGCAACCAGTGTTTCCATCGCTTCCAAACCGGATTCAGTTGTGGGAATCTTGCAGCAGATGTTTTCTCCAACTGACCGATTTTTTCGAGCTTCACGGATTACAACAGCAGCATCATCTTCATTTATCGGGTCACCTTGAATACTCACATATCCTTGTTCTCCGGGATTTGCTTTGTACAATGGCATGAAGGCCTTAGATATCTCACCCACTAACCTGCGCTGCAGCTCTTCTTCTGCTTCTGAAGCAGTATCTACCTTCTTCAANACCTCNTCCAGGACTTGACTGGTATAGTCTTCTTCTCCCGGACGATCAAAGAGCATTTTTCCGCAATAAGAAGGGTTGCAGGTGCATCCCACAGCCCCTTTTTCGATTGCCCACTGCGCTTCCTCACGCGTGGGATTGTTTATCCAAAATTTTGTTGGTGTCAGTTCGGCAACGCGTTTAAAATATGATTTTGGCATTTTTTATTCATCTCCTTTTATTTGAAACTTATCCATTTATAGTATACACAGTATCTGTTTTTTTTTGGTAATAATTTACTCCCAACTTTTAGGTCGGCATTCCCCAAAACTCACGAAAGATCGTATCTCGTTTTTCTTTTTATGCATCGGAGAATTAGTCGATCTTTTTTAATCATGTGAATTCAATTTTCCTTTCTTTTTCCTGTCTCACNTTGNAATTATTGTCATTAATAAGGTGACCATNGGGTTCGTAAAGCANTATTCAAATAAATTTTCTACATTTTTATTAATATTCACCGCAACTAAATATTTTTCCTGAGTGTTAATGTAAGTGTTAGAATATGTAAATATATTTCATATAAAAAGGAATTAAAAATGGCGAAAAACATGGTTACTAAACAGAAAAAACGAGCCCAATGGGCCTGGTATTTATATGATTTTGGCAATTCTGCGTACGCTGCAGTTGTTTTACTGGCAGTGTACGCCGCTTATTTTAAGCAATCCGTCGTCGGTACCGCTGAAGGATCTGCATTATGGGGTTTGTCACTGACTATTTCTATGCTAGTAGTCGCTGTGATCTCACCATTCCTCGGTGCCCTGGCTGATTATTCTGGACGGAAAAAAACGCTCCTGTTTATCATGACTGGAATCGCAACTATCTTTACTGGCCTGCTGTTCTTTGTTGAAAAAGGTGATATAGCCCTGGGAATGGTTCTGTTCATCATCGCTGAAATTGGATACAGAGGAGGACAGGTATTCTACAACGCATTATTAACTGATGTTGCAGATGAAGATGAAATTGCAAGAGTATCTGGCAATGGATGGGCGATCGGTTCTGTCGGGGGCATCATTTGCCTGGTGATTGTATTGGTTCTCATCCAATTGAATCCAGGAAACACGGTCATTGTTCGATTATCACTGCTGATTACCGCAGTTTATTTCGTTATATTCGCGCTTCCCGCTTTCTTCTGGATAAAAGAAGAACACCGTCCCCAAGATAAAGAAGGGAAAAGCTATTTCCGAGTTGTATTAGACCGCATTAGCCACACACTTCGATCCGTTAAGGACTTCAAAGAATTCATTAAATTCATGGTCGCGCTCCTGATCTACAATGATGGAATCATTGCTGCCCTCACTTTCGCGGGGATTATTGGCGCAGTCATATATGGCCTAGANGGAACCGAAATGATCATATTTGTAATTATCGTCCAGGTCACGAATGTCATCGGTGCTTTAGTGTACGGCATCTTGAGTGAAAAAATCGGATTGAAGAACAGTCTCGTCCAATCCCTGATCCTGATGATCATCGCAGTTTTTGGCATGATGTTTATGCCAAATAAACTAGGGTTCTTCCTTGTCGGTGCAATAGCTGGTTTCGCTATGGCTGGCGTTCAATCACTAAGCAGAACAATGGTGAGTGTATTTGCACCCGAAGGAAAAAGCGCTGAATTCTACGGATTCTTCTCCCTTGCTGGGCGCACTTCATCCATCATCGGCCCTGGTGTCATGGGCTTAGCCGCGACCGGCATCTCCGCATGGGTGATGAGTACCTTAGTAAAAGCTGAACTTGCAACCTTGGGTGATGCGAACGCACTTGTAANCTCCGAACAGATCGGCCATAGATTCGCCCTCATTACACTTGTCTTTTTCCTTCTGGTAGGCCTTATGCCTTTACTGTTCGTAAATGAAGAAGAAGGGCGAAGAGCTGCAAAAGCAGCAACAGTTAAAAATAAACGTAATTAATAAAACATGTCAACCCAGGATCCAACTTATAAACCAAACCGTCGATTGCGGAAAGTTCTGCAGGGAATGGCGCGCGGATTGTTCCACATGCTTTCACAATTTGAAGTGGAAGGAGAAGAGAATTTTCCTAAATCGGGCCCCTTGATATTGGTTGGCAACCACTTCAGTTTCCTTGATCCCCCCGCTTTCATCAGTGTGGCTCCATGGCCATTGGATTTTGTTGGAGGCGCTGTTACTCCGCACGCTCCCAAAGTAGTTCGTTTTATCCCAAGGATATGGGGATACCTCCCTGTTTACCGGGGAACCGGTTCAACCTACGCGTTAAAGGAAGCGCAAAGAATTCTGGGAAATGGCGGAGTTGTCGGGATATTTCCAGAAGGCGGTTCATGGTCACAAATTCTCAGACCTGCCCGGCCAGGTGCCGCGCTGCTCACTGCACGCTCAGGTGCGCCGCTTCTCCCAATTGGTTTAGTGGGATTTCCAAATTTATTCCCGTCTTTAAGGAAACTCAAACGCCCGAAAGTCAAAGTCAGGATAGGAAAACCATTCGGTCCTTTTTCCACTTCAGGGAGCAGATATGAACGCCGTAAACAATTAGATGAAATCGGCCATGAGATCATGAAACATATAGCCAAACTCATCCCAGCAGAAAAGGGCGGATTATATTCCAGAGATCCTAAGGTACGGGAAATATCAAAAGGTACAGAATATTATCCCTGGGAAGGGCTGCGGGAAGACGAAGATAAGGATGAATATCACGTAAAATAACACTTGAGAAATATCAATCGAATAAATTAATCCCCCATTAATCATCATGGGGGGTTTTTTCTTGGAAATGATTAAAGGCATGGTGAATGTTATAATTNTAAGTTGCTTCAGTTCTATAGATAATATGTTCTAACATAAGAGGTTTTCTAATGCCGCAGGATAAGATCCGTGTTGTAGGGGCTCGTGTTCATAACTTGAAAAATATTACGGTCGAATTGCCGCGTGACAAGTTGGTTGTCATTACGGGTTTATCCGGATCTGGAAAGAGCTCATTGGCATTCGATACAATCTTTGCCGAAGGGCAACGCCGTTATGTAGAATCACTCTCTGCCTACGCGCGCCAATTTCTCGGCCAAATGAACAAACCTGATATTGATTATATTGAAGGATTATCACCTGCAGTATCTATAGACCAGAAAGCCACATCCCGCAATCCCAGATCGACGGTCGGTACTGTTACTGAAGTTTACGATTATCTGCGGCTATTATATGCCCGAATTGGGATTCCCCACTGCCCAATCTGTGGAAAGGACGTGGTAAAGCAGTCCGCACAGGAAATTGTGGATATCATTTCCACCCTCCCGCCCAGAAGCAAGTTACTCATTCTNGCACCAATCATTCGGGGNAGAAAAGGCACTTATCAAACAGTNTTTGAAGAAATCAGAAAAGCGGGTTTTGTGCGTGTGCGTGTTGATGGTGAAGTAATCAGCCTGGATGAAGAGATTTCTCTTGACAGATATAAGATGCATGATATCGAAGCAGTCATAGATCGAATCGTTGTTCCTAACTCGCAAGATGAAAAGGAACAGCAATCCTTCATCACCCGCCTGACTGACTCAGTGGAGATTTCCCTTAAATTCGGTGAAGGGTATCTCATTGTAAACAATTTGTCCACCGAGCCCCCACATGATATGTTTTACTCAGAAAATCTTGCCTGCCCTGAGCATGGTTCCAGTTTACCGGAGATAGAACCCCGTAATTTCTCATTCAACACTCCTCACGGTGCTTGTCCTGACTGCCAGGGTTTGGGATTCAAGCAGGAAATCAATCCAGACTTGTTAATTCCAGACAAGAATCTCTCGCTCAATGATGGTGCGATTAGCGCTATGGAGTGGAATGATGCACGGGAAAATAATAAATATTACTGGCAGCTGCTTTCTGCTGCCGCTAAATCATTCCGCATTAGCCTAGATAAGCCAATTAAGAAGATTCCAGAAGATAAATTAGATATCATTCTATATGGATCCCACGGAAAAGAAATCGAGATGGATCTGGTAGGAAGAACGTACCAAGCCCAAATTAAAAAGAGCTGGGAAGGCGTCATTACGAATCTGATGCGGCGCTATCGGGAAACCAACTCCGAATACATCCGTTCAAAAATATCAGAATTCATGAATGATTCCCCATGCCCAACCTGCCGCGGCGACCGTTTGCGGGCAGAATCACTGGCTGTTACCATCGATGGCAAGAATATCATGGAGGTTACAGGCTGGCCGGTAGAACGCTCATTGCCATGGGTTGAATCTTTCATGGATAAGAATTCTCCTTTAGATGAACGAGATCAGGCAATCGCCGATCAAGTCCTTAAAGAGATTCGCGATCGATTAGAGTTCTTGGTCAACGTAGGATTGGATTATCTCACTCTAAAACGATCAGCGGCAACTCTGTCAAGTGGAGAAGCGCAGCGCATCCGATTGGCAACTCAGATCGGTTCACGGCTGATGGGTGTTCTATACGTCCTCGATGAACCCTCAATCGGTCTACACGCTAGAGACAACGCACGATTGCTGGCGACATTGAAAGAGTTACGTGACCAGGGCAACACAGTTATTGTGGTCGAGCATGACGAAGAAACAATCTACACCGCGGACTGGATCGTTGACCTCGGCCTCGGCGCGGGCGAACACGGCGGTGAGGTAGTGGCTGAAGGTACCGTTGACACGATCATCAACCATCCCACTTCATTGACTGGCGCGTATCTGGCTCGCCGTAAGACCGTACCGCTGCCCGAAAAAAGGCGGATTGGTAACGGGATGCACCTCGAAGTAGTTGGCGCGCAGGCAAACAACCTTAAGAATATTGACATAACTATCCCGCTCGGTAGATTAGTATGCATCACCGGAGTAAGCGGATCAGGAAAATCCACATTGATGGTGGATGTCCTGTATCAGTCTCTCGCGCATACACTTAATCGCGCGCGCACTAACCCAGGTAAATATGAAGAGATAAGAGGAACCGAGTATCTTGATAAGGTCATCAGTATTGACCAATCCCCTATCGGGCGCACACCACGCTCTAATCCTGGGACCTATACTGGTGTGTGGGATGAGGTTAGGAAATTGTTCGCGGAACTACCTGAAAGCAAAATGCGCGGTTATCGCGTGGGACGATTTTCTTTCAATGTACACGGCGGACGCTGTGAAGCGTGCCAGGGGCATGGACAGCTGAAGATCGAAATGCAATTTCTACCGGATGTATATGTTCCCTGCGATATATGCCATGGCGCGCGTTTCAATCGCGAAACGCTGCAGGTGAAGTTCAAGAGTAAAACCATCGCGGATATTCTTGATATGACAGTGGAAAGCGGATTAGATTTCTTCAGCAACATTCCACGCATCGTTCGCCGGCTGCAGACATTAGCTGACGTCGGGCTGGGGTATATCCGTATCGGACAGCCCGCAACAACCCTTTCTGGCGGAGAAGCCCAGCGCGTGAAACTATCAAAGGAGCTATCCAGGCGAGCAACCGGAAAGACCCTTTACGTGTTGGATGAACCTTCTGTAGGGCTGCATGCCGCGGATGTGCATAAACTGGTTGATGTCCTTCAGCGGTTGGTTGACAGCGGCAATTCAGTGCTGATCATTGAGCACAACCTCGATATCATCAAGACAGCGGACTATATCATTGACCTGGGCCCTGAGGGAGGTGACCGCGGCGGACAGTTGGTTGCGTCCGGTACTCCCGAAGAAGTGTGTGAAGTAAAGGCATCCTATACAGGCCAAGTTCTTAAAGACTATTTCAAGGGGTATTACAACCGCGAATGCTGATCTATCTGAAAAAATTTGACAGAATTAGACATTTGGTAAACATTCGTTTTGATAACGAATATTTATGTTCAGAGTGTAAATAGAATTAAATTGATCAATCCATGATAAAAATATCCCGGATTAATAAATTCAAAACCCATTATTGAAAAGAACCAACCAAAAAGAAATGCTATTTTCAAATAAAGCAATCGTCGAATCGGAGATTAAATCTCTAAGTAATTATTTGTTGACAGAACACGATCGGTGTTCCCTTCAATTCTGGATATGCGGAAAGCTAATCCCCTTCCAGTTGAAAAACGATTCATATCAATGGGTTGTTTTTCCAATTAATTTGGAACCTGGAGATTACCGCTTATGTTTTACAGTAAATATGGGTGAGAAAAGATATCCTATTATCGCTTTTGCCGTAATTTATCCATTCAGCATCNGNCCATTTCCNATCCCTTATTACCATTTAGTGGGTATCGGATTTAAATTCTCGCCGTTGTGTGTCACAAGTGAGCAATTCACATATTCCCGCAACACATCAGATTTTACAGTCAGGCAGGGCGGGAANTTTAATGTTTGCGCAACTACATCAAATTGGACACCACAAGTCAGCAGAACAACATTTGAACTTTTATTACTTCAAAAGCGCACATAATTACGTGATGTTTTTATCTTCAGTTCAAAAGCAATTAGGTTTGTGGTGATAAATCTTGTGAATCACCATGGAGACAAGCATAGAAATATCGGCATTGCTAAAACTTTTGTAAGGCCATTTTCACTGACAGATATATGTGGGAACTTATTGCTGTAGCGAGGTAAAATAAATATTATCAGATAAGGAATTTGAACATTTTAGAAAAATGGAAGGAGAAAATAATTTGAAGAAAAACCGAGTCTTGCTGGCCCTGGCTTGTATTTATTTTCTACTTTTTATTCCGCCTAACCTAACCGGTACCAAGGATCCTGCCATGNTGGCAGTGTTCACTCTGGATGAGTTCGCCCAATTCCCGCACCTGATGCGCATGCTCACCGAAGCTGACACAGCCTACCAGACTATTCGAAATTTTACTGTCTACCTGCATTATTTTTATGGCTATCCCTTTTATTTTATTTCGGCCATTGCTGTGCTGCCATTGCGCTTGCTTACTGGTATAGGTGAGCAGCAAACCCAATCTTTTATGCTCATCCTGCGTCAGTGCATCAGCGTCTTGCCCATGCTCCTGGCTGTCTATTTCATCACGGAAATGCAGGTTGGCAAAAAACACTTTATACGTTTCATCGCATTGGCTCTTTTTTTACTTTGCATCCCGGTGGTATTCAAAAACAACCTGTGGTGGCACCCAGATAGCCTCAGTTTCCTGTTTGCCGCCTTGACCTTGTATTGTTTGAATAAGGATGATCTCCACCTCGGTAAGCAGTTTCTATTGGCAGCAGTTTTCTGCGGTTTGGCCATTGGCACCAAACAACTAGGGTGGTTCTTTTTCCTGACCATACCTGTGTATCTTCTTTTTGCTTTCCTGCGCAAAAAAGTGACTGCCGCCCAAGTACTTCTCAAAGCTGCCCTTTTCCTGATGCTTATGCTGCTCACTATCATTGTTTCCAACCCTCTTTTATTGCTGCCCATTGAGCGGCAAGAAATCATCGCGGTGCAGCAGAAGCAACTGGCTGCTTCTTTCCAAGGTTTTGCCATTAAGAATCCCGAAACGGTTGTTTCGCTCAGGCGATATCCGCAAAACCTGACCATTTCGTTCGGCTACTGGCCGATCCTGGTTTTTGCCTTGCTCGGGCATGTTCTTTCGCTAGCGCGACCGCAAACGCGTTTACGCGGACTGCTTTTCCTTTCATGGTTAATCCCCTTAAGTCTTTCATTGAATTTTTCTGGCACGCGCTCTCTGCATTATTTCTTACCAGTCCTGATACCGCTTATGGCTGGTTTGGCATCTTTTTTCGATCCGCTAATTTTTCCAAAAATAAATAAGGAGAGCGCATTCCTACGCACGCTTCGTAAAATTTTTATTCCCCTGCTAATAGTGTTGATTGCTGCGCAGTTCGTCCTTTTTCTCTTCCAAAATGTCCGGATTTATTCTACATACTTGCAGCGCGAACAGCAGTCACCCAGCCTGGCATTTTTAAACACGCTCTGGCACGATTATCTACGGGATCTGCACTCAGACACCACTGTGCATGTTCTGCACGAACCGCAGGTCTATTTCCCTCAGCGTGAAGGTTTTGCAGTGCATATGAGTTGGGAACCGGTCACCTTTTCCTATCTTAACGAAATTAATCCACAGCTACTGCTGCTGGATAAAAACACCGTTGCTACTTACACTGAGGAAGGCATGTTGGAGCAAGCTGTGGATCCGCAGAGCATGCTCGCGTTCATCGAGTTCTACCAGGCCGTAGAAAAGGAGAGCTTGGATGATTATGTATTATTCTTCCAGGATGGTTACGGCATCGCATTTGCCCGCCAGGATTTCTACAACTATTATTTAAAATAAACTGGCAAAATCTTCATAATTCCTATCCCCTCAGCAAGCTACGGGGTATTTCAAAAAAATAAAAGAACATTTATGTTTGTAAACAAGGATAAATCCGCGAAACTTTATTGACGAATCCGCGTTTTTATGTATAATATTCTCAGTTAATAGGACAAAAGTCATATAACAATATTTATGGAAATGAAAACCACTATCCTCACACTTAGCATCGTTATTATCAGCGCCCTGTACATTTTTATGTGCAAGGGCAAAACAGGGTTGAGGGATGGTTGCACTCTAAGATAGAACTATAGTATAAAAGAGGAACGCAAAGCCACCCAATACTAAAAGGGCGGCTTTTTTATTTATTTTTTTCCGTTTTTATTGACAGTACTTTAATAAAAATTTCAGCAGTCTCTCTAGAGGAGGAGAGTACGCGATTTATACAGGGAAATTCCATCAGAACCTATATTAAGGAGGTGGTTAGTATCGATAGCTTGACGTACGAAGTTCAATATTTTTATAACAAATTATTTTAGACTAAAGGAGAAGTAATCATGGCAAACAAAGTTGAAAGTACAAGAAACCGCTCCTATCTGCCCGGCAGGTAGGCATGGCAGCCGCATTTGGCGGCGCAGCCCTCGCACTTGTTTTAGCAGGCGTAACCATCCCGATCCCAGGCACCCCAGTCGTAACCGATCCGCGTGAGATCTTCACGACCATCGGCGCATCTTTGACTGGCCCCATCGGCGGTGTTGTAATCGGCTTATTGGCCGGCATCGCAGAACCCGGCATTCCACTTGCGAGTATTCTGGCGCATGTGGTTGGCGGTGTTTTCAATGGGTTCGTTTATAAGAACGCCAGCTGGCGATTCAAGGACAACAAGGTTGTCTCCCTCGCATTATGGGCGGCACAAGTATTTGCATATTATGTCGTTGTGGTCGTTCCCCTGTTCGTTGTCGGCTTGATGGCATTTTATCCAGACCCCGAATACGGCGGGTTCTTCGGTTTCCTGGCCGCGCTTGAAGCTGGAGCAATGCCGGAAGCAGTAATCACCACAGTTGTTACCACGATCATTATGGCTGCGCTTCCCGAACGGTACCGCAGGCCTCTCTGGTAAAAATTTTACGTTTTCATTTTTCTATCCTATTTTTTGGAATCCAAGCCGCATTCGCCAAAGCGGCTTGGATTACCCTTTTAGAGGTACATTTATATGGAGCATGACATTAAATTCAATCAGGTATCTTTCTCCTACGCGGGCAGTGAAACACCCGCATTAGATGAAATTAACCTGGAGATCAAACCCGGGGAAATCATCCTGATCACCGGGCCAGCAGGCAGCGGTAAAACAACACTGTGCTCATGCATCAATGGACTCATCCCTCACTACCATGAAGGAGAGCTCACAGGTGAAGTAACCATTGGCACCTATGATACGAAGAACGTCCGCGTTGGCGGCCTGGCATCTATTGTAGGAATGGTCTTCCAGGATCCGGAAAGCCAGCTTGTCACAAGCAGCGTCGCGGATGAGGTCGCTTTCGGCCCGGAGAACTTTGGCATCCCAAGGGAGAAGATCAATAAACGCGTCGCCAAGGCGCTGGATGCCACCCGCATGACCGGTTATGAAGACCGCGAGCCGCATACTCTATCGGGTGGAGAACAACAGGCATGCGTGATTGCCGCAACCTATTCTATG
>JGI24724J26744_10001165_pt1 | contig 18222 bp, 19 predicted proteins | sample Cruoilmetagenom7_FD_26744 | JGI IMG/M metagenome (IMG submission 26744) | reverse complement strand
GCTGGGATAGCCCAGCCAGTCATCGTGGTGGGGTCACCCCAGTTCAGGGCGACATAAATCAGCGCAGGCACGGCCATGCCCCCCACCGCCGCCATGCCCGGCAAGATGACATCGCGCGGATTTTTCAGTTTGCCTTCAAGCAGTTCATGCTTCAGCTCAAGCCCGATCAGGAAGAAAAAGATCGCCATGAGGCCGTCGTTGATCCACAGGATCAGAGGCTTTTGAAGCCCTTCACCGTTCAAGGTGATCGCCAGCTTTGCCCCCAGCGCGTCAGCATAATAGGGTGCCAGCGCAGAGTTCGCGACCACTAGGGCCGCCACCGCCGACAACATCAACAATATGCCCCCAGCCGCATCATGGCGAAAGAAACGATCAAGGGCGCGTAGCAACATCGGGGACCTCGCTGAATTATCCGACAGTTTTACTTATGTACGCGAGATGGGGCTCCTGGGCTCAATTTCAAGCCAGCTTGGGGCGAAAGAATGCATTTTCCTGTTATGGATGACGTGCCAAGATGGCGGCACATTGTAGCGGAAGGACAGCCTATGACCTTGGCAGAACTGGATCACCTCGTCATCTGCGCGGCAACGCTTGAAGAAGGTGTCTCTTATGTCGAGCAAACCTTGGGCGTTTCGATGGCTGGGGGCGGGCAACATCTGCGCACCGGCACGCACAATCGGTTGCTGTCATTGGGGCCGGATAGCTATTTGGAAGTCATCGCTGTTGACCCCGAAGCACAAGGGGCGGATCTGCCGCGAATGTTCGATTTGGACTATTTTACCGGGGACGCGCGACTGACAAACTGGGTCATGCGTGTGAAAAGTCTAACTGATGCCCTGCACAGGGCCCCCGTTGGAACCGGCCAGGAACGGGCGCTGAGCCGGGGCGACATGCGTTGGCAAATGGCCTTACCGGACAGTGGGCAATACCCGTTCAAGGGCGCGTCGCCCGGGTTGATTGAATGGCGTGGCAAACGNGCCTGTGACGTTTTGCCTGACAGCGGCTGCCGCCTGCTCCATGTCGACATTACCCATCCAGAGGCCGATGGGCTNCGCGTGGCCTTGGCGCCTTTTCTGAATGATGCGCGGGTGTCGATCACCAAGGGGGACACGGTCACGTTTCGCGCAGATATCTCGACACCGACCGGTGTGAAGGTCCTGAGGTGATCCGGCGCGCCCATCCGTCGGACGCATCGGCAATCCGCGCCTTGTGGAACCTGGCAATTCTCAAGACTTTGATCACCTTTAACGCGGTCGCCAAGACCCAGGCGGAGGTCGAAACCGCGATTGCCGAGCAGGATGCGTTTTTCGTGGCTGAAGAGGCCGGGGCGGTCCTGGGATATGCCGCTTTTGCCCCGTTTCGTGCGGGCATTGGTTATGCCCAAACCAAAGAACATTCGATCATGTTGGCCCCTGAGGCCCGNGGGCGTGGCCTTGGTCGCGCCCTGATGGATGCGCTGGAGGTGGAGGCCCGCGCCCAAGATGTGCACGCGCTGATTGCGGGCGTGTCAGGGTCGAACCCGGACGGAGAGCCATTTCACGCCGCCCTTGGCTTTGTCACCGTCGGGCGAATGTCCGANGTTGGGNACAAGTTCGACGCCTGGCATGATCTGATTCTGATGCAGAAGGTCCTGTGACCGCAAAGAGAATCCCTCTATCAAGGNCGCATGACGCTTTGGACGCGCATAACTGATGCCCTTGCGGCGCTGACGGCTGGCGAAAGCCTGTCGGATGTTTTCGCGCATCTGCGCACGCCGCCAGAACGCTCGGCCGGTTTCGCCATTGCCGTGATCGCGCTGGGGGCCAAGATGGCCAAGGCCGACGGGCAGGTCACGCGCGATGAGGTNTCAGCCTTTCGCGAGGTGTTCACGATCCCGCCCGAGGAAGAAAAGAACGCGGCCAAAGTGTTCAATCTGGCGCGCACCGATGTGGCCGGGTTCGAAGAATACGCCGCCCGTGTCGCGGCCATGTTTCACAATGATGACAAGGCGTTGTGTAACCTGATGGAAGGCCTGTTCTTCATCGCCATGGCGGATGGCGAATATCACCCGGCCGAGAATGAATACCTGACCCGTGTGGGCGAGATTTTCGGCATGAACGACATGCATTTTCGCCAGTTGCGCTCGCGGTTCGTTCCGGATGCCGACCCCGATCCCTATCAGGTGTTGGGGGTTGAACATGACGCGCCTCTTGCCGACATTCGCAAGGTGTGGCGCATCGAGGTGCGCGAAAGCCATCCGGATCGGATGATGGCCCGTGGCGTGCCGCAAGAGGCGATCAAGCTGGCTGAAAAGCGGCTGATTGCCGTCAATCGCGCCTGGGAAGAAATCAACGAAACGCGGGGGTGACTGGGGCGTATGCGTATTGCNACCTATAATGTGGAATGGTTCAGCAACCTGTTTGCCCGCGACGGGCAGCTGTTGGAAGACGGCGAATGGTCTGGACGTCAGGATGTGACGCGGGGCGATCAGCTGGCGTCGCTGGGGATTGTATTCACCGCGCTGGATGCGGATGCGGTCATGGTGATCGAAGCACCAGACGACAACCGGCATCGCGACACGGTGCGGTCGCTTGAAAATTTCGCAAAGCACTATGGTTTGCGGGCGCGCAAGGCGTTGCTGGGGTTTCGAAATGACACTCAGCAAGAGATTGCNCTGTTGTATAATCCTGACCTTTTAGAGGCCGTGCATGATCCGGTCGGCCGTGAGACCGGCAAAAAGGGCAACCCGCATGCGCCCCGGTTTGACGGGGTGTTTCGGTGGGATGTCGACGTGGACGCCGCCCCGGAACTGATCGAGTTTTCCAAGCCGCCGTTAGAGGTGGCTTTGACGGTCAAGGCAACGGGGCGCGTGCTGCGCATGATCGGTGTACATGTGAAATCCAAGGCCCCGCATGGCGCGCGTGGGCGCGAGGAAGTCATGCGCGTGGCGATCCAGAACCGGCGCAAGCAGATGGCGCAATGCATCTGGCTGCGCCAACGGATCGAAGGGCACCTGGAGGCGGGAGAAAGCCTGATCGTTCTGGGCGATTTCAACGATGGCCCGGGGTTGGACGAGTATGANAAGCTGTTCGGCCGATCCGGGGTCGAGGTTGTGTTGGGCGAAAACGGTGCGGTGAAGCTGCATGATCCGCACGCCCGCATGGCCTTTAACCGGCGCGTGGGGGGGATGCCCGTCACCGCGCGGTTCTATATTGCCAAGGAACAGCGGTATCTAGAGGCGTTGCTGGACTATGTCATGCTGTCGCCGGATCTGTGCGCCTTGGATCCGAACTGGCGGATCTGGCACCCGTTTAACGATCCGGTCTGTTACCGCACGCCCGAATTGCGCGAGGCGCTGTTGACGGGATCGGATCATTTTCCGGTCAGTGTTGATCTGGATTTGTGACGCGCGCGTGCCCATGTAAAGGGCATGAAACAGATCATCACATATACCGCCATCCTGGCGCTGAGCGCGCTGCCTGCGTTGGCCGAGGAGAAGAACGACACTCTGGACGAAGGTGCCGAGCTGTTGCGCGAGGGCTTTGGCCTGTTGCTGGAGGGGCTGGCCGAAGAGATGGCCCCTCTGGCCGAAGGGTGGCAGGATTTCGNCGACGATCTGGGCGACATGAGCCTGTATCATGCGCCCGAAGTGCTGCCCAATGGGGACATCATCATTCGCCGNAAAACGCCTTTGCCTGCTGCGCCTGACGTGCCGGATGAGATAGAGTTATAGCGCCTTGCGGCGCTGCCCCGACACAGCTCCCGCCCCCATGAGTGTTGGCATTTGGGGCTAGGGCCGTGGCCTCCCACCCCGCTGCGCCGGGGCGCTATCAGCGGCGGGTTTTCACGGTGATGTCTGCGTCAAGCGCGTCGGCCAGCGATTGGAACCGCACTTGGGCAACTTCGCCGAACAGGTCGGCGGCGTCTTTCTGCAAATACAAATGAAGGTCGCGTTTCTTCGGGAACCAGCGCAGTTCGGCCTGTTTCTGTGGGTCATCCACTGCGAACATGGCGCCGAAACGCATGGCTTTTCCCAGGACCTCGGCGCGCATCGTGTCCCGTTCGGACAGGATGGCGAACAGCGGCTCAAACCGGGATCCCTCGCGCGAATTCTTATAGCGGTGCAGCAGCGCGACACCCAGAAACACCCGTTCTTCGTGGGTCAGCCCGCCCAGGTTGGCGCGTGTGGCATTGTCAAAACAGACCTCGTGACGGTAATCGGGGTGGGCGCGCCAGCTGACGTCATGCAGCAGGCAGGCGGCTTTGATTACGCGCCGTTCCGCCGGTTTCACGGACTTGAACAGCGGCTCCAGGAACTCGAACAGCGCCTTGCCAAACCCCGGAGATCGCGCGTCTTTTTGTTCGGCAAAACGGCAGGCTTCGATCAGCGGGTCGCGTTTGCGCAGCCGGTCGGGCATCTGTTCATACAGCATGCCCTCGCGGATACCATACGAGCTGACGGCGATTTCCTTGGGTTTGAACACGCGGACCAGGCGTTTGAGAACCTGCGCGGCGATCGGCACCAAAGCCATGCGTGCCGCCGAGGTCGAGGTGTGTTGGCGCACCTCTTCAAGGTCGGTCTGTTCGATCCATTTCAATGTGGCGGCCAGGGATTTAGGTGTCATGCGATATTCATGCAGCACCGTCAGGGGGTATCCGCGCCGCTCCATATCCAGCCGTGCAATGGCGCGCCACGATCCGCCGACCAGGAACAGGCGTTTGTGATCGGTGCCCATTTCTTCGGCCAACACATCCACCACGCGGTGAATTTCGGCCTTCAGCCCCTTTTTGCCCCCTGGCACACCGGCCAGTTTCAGCGGCCCCAATTCCGACGTAACCCGCTTGCCGACGTGGCCATTGTTGATCTCGGCCAGCTCCAGCGAACTACCGCCAATGTCGCACATCAGCCCTTTGGCCTCGGGCCAGCCCAGCAATACGCCCTGGGCAGACAGGCGGGCCTCTTCTTTGCCATCGATGACATAAAGTTTAAGCCCGGTTTCGCGCAGGACATCTTCGCGGAAGGCCGGGCCGTCTGTCGCATCACGCACCGCCGCCGTGGCAACGGCGGTCAGGGGCGCCAGGTCCATGCCTTGGGCCAGCAGTTGAAAGCGTTTGATCGCCGACAGGGCCCGGTCGCGCCCCTCAGGGTTCAGGTGCCCGGTTTCGCGCAGGCCCGCCCCCAGGCCGCACAGGATCTTTTCGTTGAAGAAATAGGCTGGGCTGCGCGCCGCGCCGTCAAATACCACCAGACGGACCGAGTTCGATCCGACATCAACCACACCCACGCGCGACAGCCCGCGCGATGAAGGATCATCGAACAAAGGCCGGCCAAACGGGCCCCATTCTTCGGTGTTTCCGTCCATTTTGTCCCCCGCGCCGTTCAGTATTCACCCTGCCCAAACAGGCCGTGAAAATCAATCTTGTGAATGCGTCAATTCCGGCACATCCGCAGCGCCCGCCGATCCGCGACCGGACAGGGACGGGTATTCCATGAAGAAACGGTGGCAGTTGAACGGGCGTTCGATGGCGGACAGGTCGGGGCGGGNAAAGCTTCCGTCCGGGTTCATGACCCAGCTTTGCGCCTCGTCGGCCAGGTTCGCGGCCATGACTTGGGATACGATCTGGGCTTTCACCGTGGCGTTGGTGCATTCGACCAGGGTTTCGACGCGCCGGTTCAGGTTGCGCCCCATCCAGTCGGCCGAAGAGATATAGACCTTGGCCTTCTTCGACGGCAGCCCGTGGCCATTGCCGAAACAGACAATGCGCGAGTGTTCCAGAAACCGTCCGACGATGGATTTCACGCGGATGTTTTCGCTGAGCCCCTTGATGCCGGGACGCAGGCCGCAAATGCCGCGAATGACCAGCGANATTTTCACACCGGCCTGCGAGGCGGTGTAGAGCGCGTCGATCACATCCGGTTCGACCANAGAATTCATCTTGGCCCAGATTTCGGCCGGCTTGCCCGCCTTGGCATGGTCGATCTCGCGCCCGATCATTTCGAGCAGGCGGGGTTTCAACGTGATCGGTGAAATTGCCAGGTTTTCCAACTGGTCCGGCTGGGCGTATCCCGACAGGTAATTGAACACGCGCGTGGCGTCACGCCCCAGCGCTTTGTCNCATGTAAACAAGGACATGTCGGTATAGATGCGTGCAGTGATAGGGTGATAATTGCCGGTGCCATAGTGCGTATAGGTGACCAGTTGGTCGCCCTCACGCCGCACCACGGTCGAAATTTTCGCATGCGTTTTGTAGTTCATGAAGCCATAAACAACATGGGCGCCGGCACGTTCCAAACGGCGCGATTGGCGGATATTTGCGGCCTCGTCAAAGCGGGCTTTCAATTCGACCAGCGCGGTGACGGATTTACCATCCTCGGCGGCTTCGCACAGGGCCGAGACGATCGGGCTGTCATGAGACGTGCGATACAAGGTCTGTTTGATCGCCACGACATTTGGGTCGGCTGCGGCCTGTTTCAGGAACCTGACGACCATGTCGAACGTCTCATAGGGATGGTGCAGCAGCATGTCTTTTTGGCGGATCGCGGCAAACATATCGCCTTCGTGATCCTGCACGCGTTCGGGCACGCGCGGGGTAAAGCTGGGCCACAGCAGGTCGGGCCGTTCGGCGATCACCAACTCGCCCAGATCGGCCATACCAAGCATGCCATCAACTTCGACGATTTCCTCGTCGGTGACGTGCAGTTCGCGCTTGATCATCTTTTGCAACGCCAAGGGCGCGCCTTCGGTGATCTTCATGCGCACGACTTCGCCGCGCCGACGCCGTTTCAGCGCGGTTTCGAATTCGCGCACCAGATCTTCGGCCTCGTCCTCAAGTTCCAGGTCGCTGTCGCGCAGGATGCGGAAGGCGCAGTTGCCTTTTTCCACATAACCCGGNAACAGGCTGCCCAGATGTTCGAGCAACAGGTCTTCGAGCGGNAGGAACCGCGCCACACCATCAGGAGCGGGCAGGCGCACGAAACGGTCGATCTGGTGGGGCACGGGCAGCAGCGCTTGCAGTTTGCGTTTGCTGGTCTTGTGTTCAAGGTGCAGCGCCAGCGAAAAGCCCGTGTTCGGGATGAACGGAAACGGGTGGGCCGGGTCGATTGCCAGCGGTGACAGCACCGGAAAGACCTGGTTCAGAAACACATCGGCCAGATAGGCACGATCTTCGTCGTTCAGCGTTTCACGCATGCAGATGGAAATGCCCTTGGCCTGCATTTCCCCGGCCAACAGTTCATAGGTCGCCTGTTGCCGTGCCATCAGGCGGCGCGCGTCGGCGTTGATCAGTTTCAGCTGCTCGGCGGGGCTGAGCCCATCTGCGGCGGGCGTGCTGACGCCCTCGCGCACCAATTCGCGCAGACCGGCAACGCGGACGGTGTAAAACTCGTCCAGATTGGTGGCGGAAATGGACAGGAACCGCAGCCGTTCCAACAGCGGGACGCGAGTGTTCTCGGCCTCTTCAAGCACACGCCAGTTGAAGCCCAACCAGCTGAGTTCCCGGTTGAAAAACCGATGCGGCCCGGCGATGCCCTCGGCGGGCAATTCGATGGGGGTGGGGAAGTCGGATTTCAGGAAATCTGCATGGGTCATGGCGGGCTGTATCCGACGGCTGTGTAAAGGGAATGTGACGATAGACCGGAAATCCGGCCATGCCGTTGCGCCAGATCAAACCGCGCGTTCTTTATGCGCTGATTTCCCCGGAAATGTCCAGAATGCGCGCGGCAAAGCTGCGGGTGATCGGACAGTTTTGCGCCAAGGCCGCGCGGTCCAGCCGGTCGACCATCTGGGCGGCTTCGGACAGGGATCGCGACATGCGTCGGGTCAGATAGGTGATCAGCGGATGGGACACCGTGATCTGGCGGTCATCGAACAGTTTCACCAGCACGGCCGACAGCAGCATGTCGTCGGGTGCCTCCAGGTGGGCCAGCGTCGTGGCCTCTGCCCGGCTGGTCAGATCGGGCAGCGACAGGCCCCAGCGCGACGGCGCGGTGCAGGCGGTCAGCATCAGCGACCCGCCTTCGGCCAGGATCAGGTTGTGCAGGTGAAACAGCGCCTCTTCGCAGGGGCGGTCACCGGCGATACGGTCGGCGTCCTCGACCACCACGCAGCTGCCGGCCAGAGCCGGGATGTCGGTGCTGGGCAGGTCTTTTGCCCGCAAAACAGCGGCGCCGGACAGGTCTGCCCAGACATGGGCCAGGTGCGTCTTGCCCGCGCCTTCGGGACCCACCAGCACCAGCTTGCGGTTGGGCCAGTCCTGCCAAGCTTCGACCGTGGCCATGGCGGCGGCGTTCGAGGCGGTGACATAGAAATCCCCGCGCCCCTGCGCGCTGCGCACGGGCAGGTCGAAAGTCAGCTGCTGCGGCATCAGTCTTCCATCGGCTCCGACGGGGGGGGCGAGGCGGGCTCGCAAACAGGTGCCGAATTGCCGACAACGCCCTGATACAGCCGCCCGGTCTTGTANTGGTTCACGAAGAACCGGGCAATNACCCCCAGGGCGGCGGCAACGGGCACCGCAACCAACATGCCGACAAACCCAAACAGAACCCCAAAGGCGGACAGGGCGAACAACAGCCACACGGGGTGCAGCCCAACAGATTTCCCGACCAGTTTCGGCGTCAGGATGTTGCCCTCGAAGAATTGACCAAGCGCGAAGATGGCCCCGACGCCCGCCAGGGACCACCAGTCGCCCCAGAACTGGAACAGGCCCAGGCCGATGGCCAGCGCGCCGCCCACCAGCGCGCCGATATAGGGGATGAAGGTGATCAGCCCGGCGATAAAGCCGACGATCAGGCCGAATTGCAGCCCGATCGCCATCAGGGCCACCGCATAATAGGTGCCCAGGATCAGGCAGACTGTGCCCTGACCGCGGATGAAGCTGGCCAGAGCGTTGTCGACTTCCCGGGCAATCTGACGCACGGTGTCCACATGATCCCGCGGCAACAGNTTGTCGATCTCGGCGACCATGCGGTCCCAATCCAGCAGCAGATAAAAGGCCACGACCGGCGTGACGACCATCAAAACAACGATGTTGATGATCCCCATGGCCGAATTCACCACGGTGCCGACCAATTCACCGCCACGCTCCTGAATTTTAGTACCAAGTTCATTCAGCGACTGGCGCAGGGTGCTGTCCTGATCTATCAGCGAGGGGAATTTTTCGGTCAGAAAGGTCTGAAGTTCGCCAAACAGTGTTGGCGCCACGTTGACCAGCGATACGGCCTGTTCGATCAGCGACGGCACGATCAGCAGGATGGCGATGATGAACAGCAACACGGCACCAACGGATATGATTGCCGTTGACAAGGCGCGCGACAGGCCCATGGCTTCGAGCCGGTCCGCGACCGGGTCCAGGAAATAGGCAATCGCCCCCCCCAGAACAAAGGGCAGGATCACATCCCCCAGAAACCACAGGGTCGCGACAAAGATGGTGGTGGCGATGGTCCAATATCTGGCTTGGGTCTGAACGGGCAGGGCCATGGAATTTCCTCGTTACGNCCGTTCTATGTCGCCCACAAGGCGATGTTTTTCAAGGGGCAAGCGGGGCGTGGCGCGGGCGAAGGCGTCAATCACGATTGCCCCCGCGCGCCCTTTCGCATATCCCAAGCGAAAGCAAACGCCCACAGCTATGCCATGAAGGATAAGACATGCGCCTGTCCCGCTATTTCCTGCCGGTCCTCAAGGAAAACCCCGCCGAGGCCCAGATCGTTTCGCACCGCCTGATGCTGCGCGCCGGCATGATCAAACAGCAATCAGCCGGGATCTATTCCTGGTTGCCCATGGGCTTTAAGGTCCTGCGCAAGATCGAAAACATCGTGCACGAGGAACAGGCCCGCGNCGGTCACATCGCCATTCAGATGCCGATCATCCAGGGGGCTGATCTGTGGCGCGAAAGCGGGCGGTATGACGATTATGGCGAAGAAATGCTGCGGATGCAGGACCGTCACGGACGCGACATGCTGTTCACCCCAACCGCCGAAGAAATGGTCACGGACATCTTCCGCAGCCACGTGAATTCCTACAAGGATCTGCCGCTGACACTGTACCAGATCCAGTGGAAGTTCCGCGACGAAATCCGCCCGCGTTTCGGCGTGATGCGGGGCCGTGAATTCTATATGAAAGACGGCTATAACTTTGATTTGACAAAAGAAGCCGCGCTGCACGCCTATAACCGTCATCTGGTCAGTTATCTGCGCACCTATGAACGGATGGGGCTGCAAGCCATCCCGATGCGCGCCGATTCAGGCCCCATCGGCGGTGATGACACGCATGAATTTCTGGTGTTGGCCGAAACCGGCGAAAGCGAGGTCTTTTATGACAGCGCCGTCACCGATCTGAGCTTTGGCGACCGTGACATCGACTATGACAGTGTCGAACAATGCCAGGCGGTTCTGGAGGAGTTCACCTCGAAATACGCGCGCACCGATGAAACCCATGACGCAGCCAAATTCAACGAGGTGCCCGAAGANCGNCGNCGCGTGGCGCGCGGCATCGAGGTTGGTCAGATCTTCTATTTCGGCACCAAGTATTCCGAGGCAATGGGCGCGACCGTCGTTGACAATGAACAGAACCACGTGCCGGTTCACATGGGCAGCCACGGCATCGGTGTCAGCCGCCTGTTGGGCGCCATCATCGAAGCNAGCCACGATGACAAGGGCATCATCTGGCCCGAAGGCGTGACGCCGTTCCACTGTGGTATCGTCAACCTGAAACAGGGCGATGATGAAGCCGACGCCGCCTGTGACGCGCTGTACAAAGCGCTGGAGGCCGCTGGGCTGGAGCCGNTGTATGATGACCGCAAAGAACGCGCCGGTGGCAAATTCGCGACCATGGATCTGATTGGTCTGCCCTGGCGCATCACAGTCGGGCCGCGCGGGTTGAAAAACGGTGTGGTCGAACTGACCAGCCGTCGCACAGGCGAAAGCGAAGAGATGTCTCCTGAGGCCGCCGTGGCCAAGGTGGTCGCGATCTACGCCGCCCTGTGACAGGGTGCGACATTGAATGACTGACCTTTGGTATGTCACCCTTTGCCTGTGAACACAGGAGGGTGACATGCTGAAATCCTTGATGAAATTNGCGACGGTCGCGGTGCTTGCCGGGGTGGCGGGACCTGTTTGGGCCGACGTATTCCCCTATTCCAACGCCCGGTTTGGGGTGACGGGCCTGGTGCCGGACGGGTTCATTGCCCAGGCAGCACCAGCCAATGGCGACGGGCGTATGTTTGTGTCGCCCAATGGGGCGGTGACGGTGACGATTTATGGCAGTTATGATGCCATGGGCGATCTGGCCGCCTATCGGGACTTTCTGTTTGAAACTTACAGCGACAGTGGCACGGTGACCTATCAGGCTGGCGGGGCGGACTGGTTTGTTCTGTCCGGCCTCGAGGCCGCGCGCGTGTTCTATCTGCGGGTTAAACAAGGGCGGACTTGTGCGGGAGATGTCGCCTATGCGCATCTGTATGTCAGGTATGACGAGGTTGCGCGCGACCAGATTGACCCGATATTGGGCACTTTGGGGCGCGGCCTTGGCTTTGCGCCCTGCTGAGGTGCACAGGCGTCTTCCCGCGTGGTGCCTTGGCGTGACCTTGACCGGGCGGGTCGGCTGTCGCAAACTTGNNCGCAAAACGCAGCAGTCCACGGAGCAGTCCGATGACAGGCATGATTTCTGACAAAAGGGCGGGTCCATGATCCGCGTCCTGACCTTGGNCGGTGGGCTTGCGGGGGCTGTCAGCCTGTCGCAATTCCCTGAATTTTCACAACAATACTTGCAACGCCTGGCGGGCGCCGTGGATGAATTACAGGCGGTTGTGGCTGCGTTTGATGCCTCCGCTGACGGGTTCGGGTTGAATCGGGGTGAGGCCTTGGCGCAGATGGGGGGCAGTGCTTTTCAGGATAAGCTGCGCGATGACATGCAGGTGAATTTGGTCCGCTTTGACCGGCTGAGCGCGGATTACCAAGCCTTGTCCGGTACGGCGCCATTGGAGCGATTGGCGATGGTCTGGAGGATGCGGGACACCGAATTGGCGGCCCGCACCTGGCAGGAATTTCGCCCCGCCGTTCCGGCCACAAGCGATGGGCTGGTCAGCGCTGGCATCGGGTTTGGCGCGGGCTGGCTGATGATTGCGGGCCTGATGGGGGTGTTGCGACGTGCCATCCGAACGGGTTTTCGGCGGCTTGGACCGCGTGGCGGGACGCCTTCGCCCGTCGCCCACCCACCCACCCCGACGCGCGAAGGCGTCCCTCAGGGGAATATGGGGGAATATCTGAAAACTGAAAGCCAGAGGCAGTGGGGGGACGATATCCCCCTTACGAAGGTTCGAAAACTGCAAGTCCANGCACCTGAGGAGGAGGCAAGGCAGGGCACCGTCCATGCTGCCCCGGGGCGGCAATAGGGNGAACACNAGCGCCCCTGACAGCGCCCTGAGGTAGGACGTGCGTTACGATTTCGGNCCGATCACACGGTTCACGTGACCCATCTTGCGACCGGGTTTCACGTCTGCCTTGCCGTACAGGTGCAGAGCGGCGTTGGCTTCGCGCGCAATTGTCGGCACGCGATCCATATCGTCGCCGATCAGGTTCTCCATCACCACATCGCAATGGCGCGACCCATCGCCCAGCGGCCAGCCAGCCACGGCGCGGATATGCTGTTCGAATTGGTCGATGACACAGCCGTCCTGGGTCCAGTGGCCGGAATTGTGTACGCGCGGGGCGATTTCGTTGACGATCAGGCCTTTGGGCGTAACGAACAGCTCAACCCCCATGACACCGACATAGTCCAGCGCGTTCAGGATGCGCCCGGCCAGCAGGACCGCGTCCATGCGGTGCGCGCCCGTCAGGGTGGCGGGCAGGGTGGTGGTGGCCAGGATGCCATCTTTGTGTACGTTTTCGCCGGGATCGTAACAGGCAACTTCACCGGTCACGCCGCGCGCGGCGATGACGCTGATCTCGTGGGTGAAATCAACGAAGCCTTCCAGCACCGCAGGGGCGCCGGCCATGTCGGCCAGGGCCCGGGCCGCGTCCGCAGCCGCCATGATCCGCGCCTGGCCCTTGCCGTCATAGCCAAAACGCCGGGTTTTCAGGATGGCAGGCGTGCCGATGGTTGCCAGGGCCGCGTCCAGATCGGCGGCGTTTTCGATGTTGGCATAGGGCGCGACGGACAGGCCGAGGCCGGACAGGAAATCCTTTTCGACCATACGGTCCTGCGACACGCGCAGGGCCTCGCGGCCTGGACGGATCGGGCGGATCGCCTCGATCACATTCAGCGCGTCGGTCGGGATGTTTTCGAATTCATATGTGACGACGTCGACGGATTGCGCAAAGGCGGTCAGCGCCTCGATATCATCATAGCCTGCGGTGGTGACCCGGTCGGCAACATGGCCTGCGGGCGGGTTGGCGCCGGGCTCATAGACATGGGTGCGAAAGCCCAGCCGCGAGGCGGCAACAGACAGCATGCGGCCCAGTTGGCCGCCGCCAAGAATGCCAATCATGGCGCCGGTGGGCAGGGGNTTATTCATCAACTGGTTCATCCGGAATTGAGGCCGCCAACGCNGCGCGCCAGGCATCCAAACGCTGGGCCAGCGCGGCATCAGAGACAGCCAGAATGCCCGCCGCCATCAGGCCCGCATTGGCAGCACCTGCCGCGCCGATGGCCATGGTGGCGACCGGAAATCCCTTGGGCATCTGCACGATGGAATACAGGCTGTCGACGCCGGANAGGGCGCGCGTTTGCACCGGCACGCCAACAACAGGCACGCGGGTTTTTGACGCCATCATGCCGGGCAGNTGGGCCGCCCCNCCAGCGCCTGCGATGATCACATGCAACCCCCGGTCGACGGCCGATTTTCCATAGGCCCACAGCCGGTCCGGCGTNCGGTGTGCCGAGACGATCTTGGTCTCATAGGCAACGCCCAATTCGTCCAGAATATTGGCTGCTTCTTTCATGGTGGGCCAGTCCGACTGGCTGCCCATGATGATGCCCACTTTCACGTCTGTCATGATGTCCCCACCTCTTGAAGCCCCGCTTTATAAAGCGGTTTGCGGCTCACGCAATGATATCCGGCGTCAGTTGGTCTTCGATCACCGCGATCTTGTCTTTCAACGCCAGTTTCTGCTTTTTCAGCCGCCGCAATTGCAGCTGGTCGGCGCGCGCCGTATCTTCGAGCGCATGGATCGCGTCGTCCAGATCGCGGTGTTCACGGCGAAAAACCTCAAGCTCGACGCGTAAGACGTCGTCGGGTTTCATCTCTTCGGCTTTGCTCATGGCGGGATTCGTTTTCCAAGGGGTTGCCATAACTTAAAGCGTTTCGCGAAAAACCTGAATTACTTTATTTTCGTGGAACGTGCGGAACCTATTGATGTTGCGGGCGTTTCGAAACCACCCTGTGCCCCGTGTTTTCGAAACGCTTTAGTGCCCCATCTTCGGTCCGCCAAGGGGGGGGTTGCACCTGCGCAATCACGCCCCCATATTTCCAAAGNGGGTCGCCGAATACGGGGCCCGCGCACAGGTCGCTTTGACGTAAGGACGTGTAGATGACGAAAATGACTTTGGGCTCTCATCCCTTTCTGTTGGGGTTCGAGCAGCTGGAACGCCTGGTGGAACAGGCGGCAAAAGGCCAGGATGGCTATCCCCCGTTCAACATTGAACAGGTCACCGAACGCGGCTATCGCATCACCCTGGCTGTGGCCGGGTTCAGCGATGATGATCTGTCGATCACGGTTGAGGACCACAAGCTGGTGATCCGGGGCCGTCAATCCGAAGCAGATGCGCAGCGCGTTTTTCTGCATCGCGGTATCGCCGGACGACAGTTCCAGAAAAGCTTTGTTCTGGCCGATGGTGTGGATGTGCGTGGCGCGACGACCGAAAACGGTCTGCTGCATATCGATCTGGAACGGGCCGAACCCGAAACCGTGGTTCAGACCATTCAGATCAACGCCGGTTAAGCGACCTTTGTGATCAAGACCCTGTGAACGGTCGGGCAGAACGCCCGCACCGACCCCATATCTGTGGGGAGAGGAAGGAGTAGTGTTATGGATGTGAAATACGAAGCCCTGCCGGACATGGACGAACGCATCGTGTATGTGCGCCCCGTGAAGGCCGAGGATTTGCCGGACGATATCCGCCCGCAGGTCGAAGGTGTGGAACGGCTTTATGCTGTGCACAACGAGGATGGCGAACGTCTGGCCGTTGTTCGGGGCCGCCGTCTGGCCTTTGCGCTGGCGCGTCAAAATGATCTGAGCCCCGTCAACGTGCACTGAGACCGCGCACTGAGCGCTGGTCATACGGGTCTTTGGCGGGCAGAGTGCCCGTCAAAAGGGGTGCGCGGATGATTGAGGGGTTTGTTGGGCTATTCAGCATCGGATTGATGTTTGTGCTCGTCTGGAACGTGTTTGCTTTGGTTGCGGATATGGCTGCGGCACGTGGACAGAGTGGCTTTGCTTGGATTGTGGTTTCATTGATCTGGTCGCCGTTCGGGTCCATGGCCGTTCTCTGGCTTTTTGTTCCGCTCTGCAATGAAAGTGGTCGAGGGGAAAGCGTTTGATGGCTTATGACTTCGATTGGGTGGATGCGTTCACCACAACGCCCTTTGGCGGCAATGCCTGTGTGGTTGTGCATGGGGCCGATGATCTGGCGATAGACGACCGCCTTGCACTGGTACGCGAAACATCTTTGAGCGAGTGCGCCTATGTGGTGGCCTCGGATGTGGCCGATTTCGGCGCGCGCTATTATCTGGCCGACAAGGAAATCCTGATGGCCGGGCACCCGACTGTGGCAACGGTGGTGTCACTGTTGGATCGTGAATTGGTGCCGTTGGTGGACGGTGCTGCATCCTTCACGCTTGAGGTCGGGGCAGGGATTTTGCCGATCGAGGTCACGACGACGGACGCAGGCCCCTTGGTCACCATGACACAATTGGCCCCCGAATTCGGTGAGGTCTATGACCCCGGCCAGATCGCGCAGGNCTATGGGCTAGACGCGACGGATGTGATCGGCACACCGCAGATCGTGTCGACCGGAACGCCGTTTTGCATAATCGTTCTGCGTGACAAGGATGCATTGCGTCGCGCCGTTTTGGATGTCGGGGCCTGGCAGGCGCTGAACCCGCCCGGCACGGCGCGGGCGGGCTTGATTGAGCCGTTTCTGGTCACGCTGGGCGGCGAAACCGATGTCGGTGATACGTTTTCACGCCTGTTGCTGCCGCCGCCGATGCCGTCTGAGGACCCGTTCACCGGATCGGCGACGGGCTGTATGGCGGCGTATCTGTGGCATCACGGGTTGATCGAAAGCCCGGTGTTCAGGGCAGAGCAGGGCCATTGGATCGGCCGCCCCGGATCGGCTGAGGTCGAGGTTCTGGGGCCACGTGCCGCACCCACGGGCGTCAAGGTCGGCGGGCCGGGATGCGTGTTGATGCGCGGCACCTTGTCGATCTGACCCACGATCAGACCCACGACCCACAGCACCGAAAAAGGCCGGAGCATTGCCCCGGCCTTTTGTCATTCTGTCACAGGGAAAGCTGTTGGGCTCAGCCTTTGATCAGACCCATGCTTTCCAGTTTCAGCAGAACCTGGTGGGCGCAGTTGTCGACTGCGACATTTTCGGTTTCAACCGACAATTCCGGGTTGGTGGGAACGTCGTAAGGATCGGAAATTCCNGTGAATTCCTTGATTTTGCCTTCGCGGGCCAGCTTGTACAGACCCTTGCGGTCGCGGCGTTCGCATTCCTCGATCGTGGTGGCGACGTGCACTTCGATAAAGGCACCGAACTGTTCGATGTCTTCACGCACGGCGCGCCGCGTGGTCGCATAGGGCGCGATCGGCGCACAGATGGCGATGCCGCCGTTTTTGGTGATCTCGGATGCCACGTAACCGATGCGGCGGATGTTCAGATCGCGGTGTTCTTTGCTGAAGCCCAGCTCTGAGGACAGGTTCTTGCGAACGATGTCACCATCCAGAAGGGTCACGGGACGTCCGCCCATTTCCATCAGTTTGACCATCAGCGCGTTGGCGATGGTGGATTTGCCGGAGCCCGAGAAGCCGGTGAAGAACACGGTAAAGCCCTGTTGCGCACGCGGTGGTTTGGTCTTGCGCAGCTCTTCCACAACGGTTGGAAAGCTGAACCATTCCGGGATCTCCAGACCTTCGGCCAGACGGCGACGCAGCTCGGTGCCCGAGATGTTCAGGATCGTCACGTCATCCTTGTCGGTGATTTCATCGGCCGGTTCGTACTGGGCGCGATCCTGCACATAAACCATGTGTTTGAAATCGACCATTTCGATGCCCATTTCGTCCTGATGCTCGCGGAACAGGTCCTGCGCGTCATAGGGGCCATAGAAATCGTCACCGGCCGAGTTCTTGCCGGGGCCAGCGTGGTCGCGACCAACAATAAAGTGGGTACAGCCGTGGTTGGCGCGGATCAGACCGTGCCAGACGGCTTCGCGCGGACCAGCCATGCGCATGGCCAGGTTCAACAGGCTCATGGAGGTGGTGGCCTGTGGGTACTGGTCCAGAACGGCCTCGTAACAGCGCACGCGGGTGAAATGGTCGATATCGCCCGGCTTGGTCATGCCCACGACGGGGTGGATCAGCAGGTTGGCCTGGGCTTCGCGCGCCGCGCGGAAGGTCAGTTCCTGGTGCGCGCGGTGCAGCGGGTTGCGGGTCTGGAACGCAACAATGCGGCGCCAGCCCAGTTTGCGGAAAAAGGCGCGCATTTCGTTCGGTGTGTCACGACGGGCGCGGAAATCGTAATGCACCGGTTGCTGGATGCCGACGACCGGGCCGCCCAGGTACACTTTGCCCGCATGGTTGTGCAGGTAATTCACCGCAGGATGCGCGTCGTCATCGGCGCCAAAGACCTTTTCGGCCTCGCGCGCTTTGTTCGGCACCCAGTTGTCGGACACGGTCATGGTGGCCAGGATCACGCCTTCCTGATCGCGCAGGGCGATGTCCTGTCCTTCGCTCAGCGAGGCGGCGAAATCTTCGGACACGTCCAGCGTGATCGGCATCGGCCACAGCGACCCGTCAGCCATACGCATGTTTTCGACAACGCCGTTATAATCGGCCTCGGTCAGAAAGCCCTTCAGCGGGTTGAAGCCGCCGTTCATCATCAGCTCAAGGTCGCAGATCTGGCGCGGAGTCAGGTCCCAGCTGACCAAATTGCCAGCCTCGACTTTCAGTTTCTGTGCGCTTTCGTGGGATACATACAGCTCGGTAATCGGAGCGAGGTTGGGCAACATCATGGATCGGGCCTTTTT
>JGI24724J26744_10001163_pt1 | contig 18232 bp, 16 predicted proteins | sample Cruoilmetagenom7_FD_26744 | JGI IMG/M metagenome (IMG submission 26744) | reverse complement strand
ATGAATGTTTTGGTAAATGTCATTTTTGCTCCTCCCATGAAGCGTTCAACTACGGCTTAAAGCGCCGTCTTCCTTTCGCGCTGTAGGATCACAGCGAGAATGATGATAATCCCTTGGATCGCCCCATTTAGATATGGCGACACGAAATCAGTAAGGTTTAGGATATTGCCGATCAGGCTTAAAATCAGCACGCCGATTACCGTGCCCCAAACCCGGCCAAAACCGCCCTTCAAAACCGAGCCGCCGATGATCACCGCGGCGATGGCCTCCAGCTCCCACAATACCCCGGTCGAGGCCGAAGCAGACCCGAGCCGTGGCACATACATGATCGTCGCAACACCGACCAAAATGCCCAAGGCCGCATAAGAGATCAGGCGTGTGCGTTTGACGTTCACATTTGAATAATGCGCGACATTCTCGTTCGATCCGGTGGCCGCACAATGGCGCCCGTAGACAGACCGCGACATGATGATCTCACCGATAATCACGACCAGCGCAAAGACGATAATCGGCCAACTGATCCCGAGGATGCCGTCGAAGTAGACGGGCCGGTAAAAGGTCCGCAAACCAAAGTCGAGCGACAGCGTGCCCCCATCGGCAAGCCATGTCACCAACGACCGATAAATCCCCATCGATCCCAGCGTGACGATAAAGGCTTCGATCCCGAGAGTGGTGATCAAAAAGCCATTCAACAGCCCCGCCAGCAGCCCCGCGACGATGGCGGTCAGCATCCCCAGCAGAATAATAGGCACACCGATGCCCAGACTGGGCAACGCCGCATTCATTACCAAAATCATCAGCCCCGCGATAAAGGCCGCCATTGAGCCGACCGAAAGGTCGAGCCCCCCCGCCGTGATCACAAAGGTCATGCCCACTGCGATGATCCCGATGAAGGCAGACCGCGCAAGCACGTTGGTGATGTTCGCCGCGCTCAGGAAGTTTGAATTCATCAGCGCGCCGATCAGCAGCAAGACGACCAAGGCGATGATCGGCCCGAGGACGGACATCGACGGCATCCGAAGGCTTTTGGTGTGAGGTGTGGTTACATCTGTCATCTTCGGTTTCCTTAGGCCGTCATCGGCATTTGTTCGGCACGCAGCCCCATCGAGAGGCGCACAATCGCGTCTTCCGTGATCTCATGCGGCGCCAGCGTGCCGCTTACTTCGCCAAGGCGCATGACCATCACACGGTCGGCAAGGCCGATAAGTTCGGGCATTTCAGAGGTGATCACGATGATCGCATGGCCCAGATCAGCCAAGTTGCGCAAGAAGGCATAGATTTGCTGTTTGGTGCCAATGTCGATGCCGCGCGTCGGCTCATCCACGATCAAGATGCGCGGTTCAGACAGCATGATCTTGGCCAGCAGTAGCTTTTGCTGGTTGCCGCCTGACATATTGCCGACGCGCACATCGCGGCTGCCCGCCCGGATATCGAATTCGCTAATCGCATGGGTCAGCGCCGCTTCTTCTGCACCCCGGTCGATCATAAAGCCGCCAAATTTATGCAAGTTTTGCAGCGTCAGGTTTTCACGCATCCCGCGGTCCAGCAGCAGCCCCCGCAGCTTTCGGTCTTCGGTGAGGTAGCAAAGCCCGGCCCGCTGCGCGTCACTGGGTTGTTTGAAATGAACCTGCTCGCCAAAGAGAGTCACGCGATCGACGCGCGCCGCCCGCAGGCCCGCCAGCCCCTCCATCAATTCCGTCCGGCCCGAGCCGATCAGCCCACCAATCCCCAGTATCTCGCCTTGCCGAAGCGAAAAGGACACGTTGCTGGCGTAGCCGGGCACGCTGAGGTTTTCGACTGATAGCACCACCGGCGCGTCTGCGGGGACGCCGGGTTTTCGCGGGTAAAGGTCAGACACATCGCGGCCCACCATGGCGGTCGCCATCTCATCTTCGGTGATCTCTGCAGTGGGGCTGGATTGCACCACTTCGCCATCGCGCATGATGGTGACATGGTCCGAGATCTCGGCAACCTCATCAAGCTTATGTGACGTGAACAGAACCGCCGTGCCCGCTGCCCGCAGCGCTGCGACCTGTTTGAACAACACGTCCGTCTCACGTTTGGTCAGCACCGCCGTCGGCTCATCCATGATCAACACGCGCGCATCGCGCGACAGGGCTTTGGCGATCTCAACCATCTGTTTGTCGGAGTTCGACAAAGTGGATACGCGGGCATCGGGGGAAACATCGCAGGCCACGCGATCAAGATACTCTCGCGTGCGGCGGCGCATCTCGGTTTTATCAAGCAATGGCCCACGCTTTAACTCTCGGCCCAGAAAGATATTCTGCTCAACCGTCAACTGTTCAGCCAGATTGAACTCTTGGTGGATCATCACGATCCCGGCCACCTCGCCGTCGTGCAGGCTGTCGAACCGGGCGGACGCGCCGTCCAATTGTACATCCCCATGCGTGGGCAGTTGATAGCCTGCCATGATCTTCATCGTGGTGGACTTACCCGCCCCATTTTCACCGATCAGCGCGTGAACGGTCCCAGGCTCTAGTGCGAGGGTCACACCATGCAGCACCTCGACCGAGCCGAAACTTTTGCTCACGTTGTGCAGGGCAAGAACGGGGTTGGATGTCATAGCTTGGTCCACGCCGCGTCATTGGCCGAAGACGTCACGCAGGCGTTGATGAACCGCATTCCGTCCATCCCCGCCGCGATGCCCGGCAGCACGCCCATGGCGTTTTCGCGGGTCACCTCGCCCTGGACCGCACGGATCGCGTCGGCGGCTTCGTTGTAGATTGTGGCAAACCCTTCGAGGTATCCTTCCGGGTGACCACCGGGAATGCGGCTCACGGATTGCGACGCTTCCGATGCCCCGGCCCCGTTGCGGGTGATCAGGCGTTTGGGTTCGCCGAGCGGCGTGAACCACAGGTAGTTCGGATCCTCCTGCGACCACTTCAGGCCACCCTTTTCCCCATAGACCCGGAGCTTCAACGCGTTTTCATTGCCGGGGGCCACTTGGCTTGACCACAGCATACCACGCGCGCCGCCAGCAAAGCGCAGCATCATATGCGCGTTGTCATCCAGCTTGCGCCCCGCGCCCCAGCTTTGCAGATCGGCGGCAATGCTTTCGACCTGCAAGCCACTGACAAAACAGGCGAGGTTATGTGCATGAGTGCCGATATCGCCCACCGAGCCACCCGCCCCCGACCGCGCAGGATCGGTGCGCCACTCGGCTTGCTTGACGCCTTCGTTTTCCATCGGGGCGGTCAGCCAATCTTGGGGATACTCTGCCTGAACAATGCGAATATCGCCCAGATCGCCCGCTTCTACCATCGCCCGCGCTTGGCGGATCATCGGGTAGCCGGTGTAGTTATGGGTCAGGATGAAGAGCGCGTCGGCCTTGGCCACCGCCGCCTCCAGCGCCTTCGCGTCCTCCAACGTGGAAGTCAGCGGCTTGTCGCAGATCACGTGAATACCCTTGGCCAAGAACGCCTTGGCGGCAGCGGCATGGACGTGGTTGGGCGTTACGATCGAAACTGCCTCGATCCCGTCTTCGCGGGCGGCTTCGGCCTCGGCCATCTTTTCAAAACTGCCGTAGGACCGGGGGATGCCCAAAGCCTCTGCACTGGCGGCGGATTTTTCGGGGGTCGAAGACAGCGCGCCCGCGACCAGATCGAACCGGTCGTCGATACGCGAAGCGATGCGGTGCACCCCGCCGATAAAGGCGTCATTGCCGCCGCCCACCATGCCAAGTCGAATACGCGCCATCAGTCGATCCCCAGCATCTTGCGGTTTGCCGCCTCATCGGTGCCGCCATCGGCGAAGTCGTCAAAGGCCTTATCGGTCACGCGGATGATGTGATCCTTGACGAACTGCGCCCCTTCGCGCGCGCCATCTTCGGGGTGTTTCAGACAGCATTCCCATTCGACCACGGCCCAACCATCGAAATCATTGGCGGCCATTTTGGAAAAGACCGCGCCGAAATCAACCTGACCGTCGCCCAAAGACCGGAACCGCCCGGCACGGTCCGTCCAGCTTTGGTAGCCCGAATAGACCCCCTGCCGCCCGGTCGGATTGAACTCCGCATCCTTGACGTGGAACATCTTGATCCGATCTTTGTAGATGTCGATGTTATCAATGTAATCAAGGCACTGCAGCACATAGTGGCTGGGATCATAAAGCATATTGGCCCGCGCGTGATTGCCCGTGCGCTCCAAGAACATCTCATAGGTGATGCCGTCATGCAGGTCTTCGCCGGGGTGGATCTCATAACAGACATCGACGCCGCATTCCTCGGCGTGGTTCAAGATCGGCAGCCAACGCGCGGCCAACTCGTCAAAGGCGGTCTCAATCAGCCCCGCCGGGCGCTGCGGCCAAGGATAGACATAAGGCCAAGCCAGTGCGCCCGAAAAGGTCGCATGCGCACCAATCCCCATATTCGTGGACGCCGAAAGCGCCATCTTTACCTGCTCAACCGCCCATTCCTGACGCGCCTTCGGAATCCCGCGCACTTCCTCAGCAGCGAAACCATCGAATGCGGCGTCATAGGCCGGGTGGACGGCGACGAGCTGCCCTTGAAGGTGGGTCGACAGTTCAGTGACCTCCACCCCGTTCTCTACCGCCTTGCCCTTGAATTCGTCGCAATAGTCCTTGCTCGACGCGGCTTTGGCCAAGTCGATCAGCCGCGCATCCCAGCTGGGCACCTGCACGCCCTTATAGCCGCAGTCGGCGGCCCACTTGGTGATGCTGTCCCAAGAGTTGAACGGCGCTTCGTCGCCTGCAAACTGCGCCAGAAACAGCGCTGGTCCCTTAATCGTTTTCATGGTGGTCCTCCCTCTCCCCGGTTCAAACGAACCGGTTGACGATGTTCTCCAGAATTTCCTGTCGGCCCGAGCGGGGCTGCGGATTGATGCCGTCCTTGGCAACCTGCGCCGCGATAGTGGCCAGATCCCCGTCCAGCATCGCCTTAGCCGCGGGTGTGTCCCACCCCGCGTAGCGCTCATCGCGCATGGCCTCGAGCGTGCCCTCCTCCAGTATCGCGGCGGCGGCTTTGAAGCCCCGCGCGCAGACATCCATCGCCCCTGCATGGGCCGCGACCAGATCAACCGGGTCAAGCGATTGCCGCCGTAGCTTGGCGTCAAAGTTGGTGCCGCCGGTGGTAAAGCCGCCCGCTTTGAGCACCTCGTAATAGGCCAGCGCAACCTCGGGCACGTTGTTGGGGAATTGATCCGTGTCCCAGCCCGATTGATAATCGTTGCGGTTCATGTCGATCGACCCGAAAATCCCCAGCGAGGATGCCAGCGCCAGCTCATGCTCAAACGAATGGCCCGCAAGTATCGCGTGGCCCTGCTCGATGTTCATCTGAACCTCGCCCTCCAGCCCGAATTCCTTGAGGAAACCGTAAACCGTGGCGACATCGAAATCATATTGATGCTTGGTCGGCTCCTGCGGCTTAGGCTCGACCAGAATAGCGCCCTTAAAGCCGATCTTGTGCTTATACTCTACCGCCATCTGCAAGAAACGCCCCGCCTGCTGGCGCTCGCGTTTCAGGTCGGTGTTCAGCAGGGTTTCATAGCCCTCGCGCCCGCCCCAAAGCACATAGTTTTGCCCGTCCAGCTTGTGGGTCGCATCCATACAGGCTTTGACCGTTGCCGCCGACCACGCAAATACCTCCGGGTCAGGGTTGGTGGCCGCACCTGACATAAAGCGCCGATTGCCGAAAAGGTTCGCCGTGCCCCAAAGCAGTTTGGTTTTTGAGCTTTCCATCTTGGTGCCGAGATAATCAATGACCTCTTCGAAATTGCGCAGGCTCTCGGCAAAGGTGTCGCCCTCGGGGCGAATGTCGGCGTCGTGCCAGCAGTAGTAGGGCGCGTTCAACAGATCGAGCATCTCAAACGCCACATCAGCCTTGAGGCGGGCCAGATCCATCGTCTCACCAAACCACGGGCGGTCGAAGGTTTGCCCGCCAAAGGGATCGCCGCCGGGCCATGCGAAGGAATGCCAATAGGCCACGGCAAAGCGCAGGTGGTCTTCCATCCGCTTGCCCATGAACACTTCGTCAGGGTTGTAGTGGCGAAAGCCCAAATCAGACCCCTCTGGATCAAAGGAAAGCGGTTTAATATCTTTAAAGAAATCACTCATGTGTCTTCGGCCTTCATCTTATCGGTCAATGTGTCAGCGGGCAGATTGTCTCGCACATAAATTGTCGGCACGAGGTCCGGCATTGGCGGCAGATCCTTCTGGTCGATCAGGGCGCGCAGCACGGTAAAGGCGCGGTTGATCTCAACGTCTGGCCGCTGATCGATGACCAAATCTATCTGCCGCTCCATCAGCGCTTGCCGGGAATGGGCGACAAGTTCATGCACCACGCAAAAGGGGCGTTTACCTTGCGCGCCCTGAAGTGCTGCGATCAGGCCGCTGTTGCCCGCGCCGACGTTGTAAAGCGCTGTCAGCCCTTGCCGGGTCAGCGCCTCTTGCGTCTGCGCCCGAAGTACCTGCGCGTCGTCCTTGGTCATGATCGGATCAAGCACCCTAACCTGCGGGAAATCGGCGCTCAGCACTTCGCGAAAGCCAGCAAGGCGCTCTGCGTGGTCGCGCGCGTCAAGCGAGCCTGCAAAGGTCTGCACCTGCCCGCCCTGCCCGCCGTGAGCAAGGCCCACCATCCGCCCGGCAGTGCGTCCGGCGGCGATATTGTCGATGCCGATATAGGCCGCGCGGGCGGTACGCGGCAGATCGGAAACAAGGCCGACCACGGCCACCCCTTTCGCGCGCAATTCGGCCAGAGGTGCCTCAAGCGCAGCACTTTGCAGCCCGACAATTGCGACGCCGTCGAAATCACGCTCGAGCAGGTTTGAGATACTGTCTTGCAGCCCCTCAACCGCAAAGGCCGCGACTTCTATCACCTCGGCGCTGACCCGTTCGGTGGCCTGATGATTGGCAGTGTGCTCAATGTGCTGGCGGATACGGTTGAAGAATGCGTTGGAGCCGCGCGGGATCAGAAACGCGAGCCGATAGACACGACCGCGCGACAGATTGGCCGCCGCAACATTGCGCACATAGCCAAGCGCCGAAACTGCTTCTCGCACCTTGGAAATGGACTTCTCAGCCACATTACCGCGGTTGTTGATCACCCGGTCCGCGGTGGCATAGCTCACCCCAGCAGCACGCGCGACATCGCTCAGTGTCGGACTCGTCATGATCCCTCCCCCATGCGCCAACCCTCCCAAGCGGCGCGTCTGGGGCCTATCTATGGGGATATTTTGATATACGTCAATCATTTTTGATAGACGTATATCATTTTACCGCGGTGGTTGGGCATCACAATGCACAGAGGCCGAGGTTAAGTTCCTGATTTTATATTATTTATCTGTCCCTATCAGTATCGCTCACAACCGGGCCCAAAATATCACGACGTGATTATCTGACGCTCCACAGCGGCCCTCTGATACTCAGCTCCATAGCCCGAGGCTCTTCATGCGGCCCTTGCGAATCTGGCTCAGCACCAGCCCGGCGATCCGCTGGCCAGCGTTCTGGAACATGCGCATGGCCTCCTCTACTTGTCGCCGGGTGGTCTTGTCCCATTGCACGGTAAAGAGGATCGCATCGGCATGTTCCGCGATCACGCGCGCATCCGGCACATGAAGGACCGGCGGCGTGTCGATGATGACCGTATCATACGTGCGACGAGCGTCCTCCGTCAGCACCCTAAAGCGATCTGAGGCGAAAAAATCTGTCGGATGTGTGTCAATTTCTTCGCAGGCTAAGACGTCGGCGTTGCAGCCATGGGGTCGGCTGACGGCATCTGACAAGGGCAACTCCCCGCGCAACACTGAAGTCATCCCCCGATATGGGCCCCGATTTGGCAAGCGCGGGAAATGCTGGCTCAACCCTCTGCGGCGCATGTCGCCCTCCACCAGCAGAACGGACCTCCCAAGGCCACAAATATTCTGCGCCAAGGCCAATGAGGTGGTGGTTTTACCCTCTCCCGCGACGGGGGAGGTGCACAGTATAACCTGCGGCGGATTACCCCCGTTCAGTTGCATCAAGGATGTCAGAGGATCGCGGAGGGCTTCTGCTGTAGCAGACCTGGGCCGCTCCGCGAGGTAGTGTAGAACGTCCGAACCCGTCTCCGGAATCTGCCCCAAAACGCTATAACCGGTTGCCGCCTCCAAATCCCGCGCCGTGCGAAAGCTGCTGTTTCGCACTTCGCGCAGCAGAACGAAGCCCAAACTGCACAACAACCCAAAGACCCCCGACATGGCGAGGATCAAGGTTCTGCGCGGCGCCGACGGATGGTTTGGCACCACGGCGTCTGACAAAATACGACTATCAGCCCGCTGGATCCCCTGCTGCGCCGAAGTTTCATTGAGGCGCGACAAGAAATACTCATAAAACACCCGCGCCGCTTCCGCCTCACGGGTTAGCTGCTTCAGGGTGATCAGGTCTGTGCTTTGGCGCGACACCTGCCCATTCAGCTCGGCCTCTGTCGCACGAAGGGCCGCGAGTTGCTGATCTAACCGGGCCAAGTCTTGTCGGTTTTGCTGCAAAATCAATTGAAGTCGCGCATCAAACGCAGAGACGACTTGCGGGTCGTTTTCCGTAAGAGACAAATAACGTCTAAGTTGAACGTCATTCGAAAGATCGGCTTGTTCCGAACGTGTATCCGCCGCCTCTAGCGCTTCAATCTGGCTCACTTGCATACGTCGGTTCATTTGGGCCGTGGTGATGCGTTCGCGCAAGTCTTTGATTTGACGCTCAAGAGCACGCAGAACGTCGACCGAAACCAGTTCCGTTTCGGCACCAAATCTCGAAGCTTTCGCCTCCGCCTCTTCCAACTTGGACTGAAGTGCACCAACCCTTTCGCGCAACCAAACTGTGGCCTGCTCAGTGAACTCGAACTTCATTTCAATCTGATCGAGGATATAAGCGTCGGCAATCGTATCCGCGATCAGCGCTGACTTGCGGGGGTTCTCACTCTCAACCGAAACGCGAAAACCAAGACTAAGCAGGACATTGCGAACGGTCACGGCCTCAAGCAACTGAGATATAACAGTATCTTGGAGACGCTGCTCTTGCTCTTTCAGCGAAAGCCGCGCCTCCGACCCTGCAAAACCAAACCAAGATTTAAACCAGGTCAACACCGGCCGCTGCTTGAGCGCGGTGTTAAATTCCGGATCAGAAGTAAGCTCGAGCCGTTCCACCACCTGCTGCATCACCCCTCGCGCGCGCAGCACTTCGACTTCGGAATTCACCTCAGCAGCATCGCCGGAATGCCCGACCGCGCCCCCCTGAAACTCAACAATCTGATCTTGATTTATCGCCAGCTTTAGCACGGCCGTTGACCGATAGAGGGGCGTTGCCACTATATACGCATAAAAGCCACCGATCAGCAGAGCGGTCAGAACACCACCCGCAATCAGCCATTTCTCCCGCCAGAGCGTTGGGAATAACGCGGCTGTATGAACAAATTCTTTCTCAGCAGATGGAACGGGGACAGACACCAGATGAACTCTGATCCGATCAATGGCGCGTGACATTTGCATAAAAACAGAACCTTAAACCGAACACTTAGAAAGGCTTTCTTCAGAGATAGCCCTCATTAATTAGCGCGCCGACCTACCTACCTGTAAGCCGCACAACCGTTATCGCTGTCTTGAAAAGAATAAGGAGATCACTGCGCCAAGTGACGTTCTGGGCATAATCTACGTCCAACGCCACACGATCATCGTACGAAATGCAATTGCGCTCTGACACCTGCCACAGCCCCGTGATCCCGGGCCGTAGCCGTCTATAAGTCCCCGCGCTGGCCCCGTATCGCTCCAGCTCTTCCAGCATCACTGGCCGGGGCCCGACAAAACTCACCTCCCCCGCAGTACGTTGATCAACTGCGGCAGTTCATCAACACTGCTCATACGCAGAAAACGACCAAACCTGGTGGTTCGGGGGTCATGTTCAAGCTTGTGTTTCAGCGTCCACTCTTTGGCCGCCGCAGGGTTCTCAGCCAGATGCTGCGCAAGAAGCCCCTGGGCGTCGCGAACCATGGTCCGTATCTTCCAATACCTAAATTCCCGCCTCCCTTTGCCAACACGCTTGTGCCCAAAAAACGGGAGGAGCCGTCAAGCGCCACCAATGCTACCAACAAGCAAATCACCGGAACCACGACAGGCAACAATATCACCACGAGGAGCAGGTCAAAGGCCCGCTTCCCCCATCGGGCATGAAAGGTTTCTGCATGAGGAAAAGAGAATGATGTTGCGCCGAATGCGACCGAACCATGGATCACTTGATGTTTCAAAGCAGCTATACCCCCAGCACGCGCCAAAGCCGTGACAGTTAAAGCAAAAAGCGCCGCAAAGATGTCGGTGTTCGTGAGCAGCCGAATGGCACTTTTCGTGCGAAAATTAGGCTAAAATATTATGGAGGTAGGTTAAGGAAGCCTTAAGCACCGTTCGTATTATGGCGCTTCACCAAATGCATCTGGGATCAGGTCTTCCCAAAAGGCCCGCATCTCGGAGGCGCATAGGGCCGCTTTCCAGCCGAGCCGAGAGAACTCAGATTTAAGAAGGTCATCGCTTAGCCAAGCCAAGAAAAGCTTGCGGTCCGCGTCCCTCTGCGTCGGAGAGCGCGCTTCGACAAGCTCTTGAACTCTCGCCATAATCGCGGCCCGCGCTTTCCGCTCGCCTTCAACAACTTGGGCGCGTTCTTCCTCGGCGGCCACTGATACGGCTGACTGGGCGCTGCGCACAACAGCAGCGGCTTTGGCCTTCGGCGTCGGGGCGACGGGCTTTTCAGCTTTATAATCGTTTTTCAACGCGGCACTCAGGTATCCGACGGGGCTATCAACGCCCCCTCTCCCCTTCAGATAGACGATTTTCTCCGAGACATAGTCCTCACCGTGCTGAGAAATCCACTGCCGCGCTAAACGGTCAGAAACGCCCAACTCCATAAGGGCGGTATATACCGCGCCCTGCCGCAGGCCTTCGCCGTCATCGATATCAAGCATGGCAAGCTGCGGGTTCTCTTTGATAAGAAACCGGATCTCACTCACCTGCCGCCCCATTTTGTGCAACTCAGGCGTAATCAAAATATTCGACGTCTTATTCACCTCTGCCACAGCGGGTTTGATGATCTTGGCATTCAAATGCTTAAAACTCTCGTAATAAGCACTGCCATCAACGCCCATCAGCCGACGAAACAAGTCGATCGGCCACCAGCCTGTCGATCCGGTACGCAAGAAGCGATAGCAGTTTTCATAAAGCGCCAGCGCATGGCCAGACGTAAAGCGGCGCTGAATGTTCAGGTTAATCAACGCGAATACCTTAGGGTCATGCAGCTTTTCCGCCAGCGCGGGTGAATAGGCATACTCACACACACCCGCCGAGAGTTTTGCGTATGACAAAAGCGCCGATACGCCCCATTCCTGCCGTCCATTGGCGTCCAACATATCCCACTCTGCCGTGGTCTCTGCAAGACTGCGCAGAGACTGTTTCAGCGTGTCCATATCGTTGGAGTTATAGCCCACCATCATGCAAAGGGTTCGGGCATCAATCTGGTGTTTGCTTCGCGTCACGAGAGAATCGTAAGCGTTCAGCAGCAAAACATTGCTAAGCTTGCGCTGTAACAGCGTAAGCTTTCCTGAGACGTGGATCGCTGCCACGTTCTTTTTCACGGACTGCCGGCGGAGGGCTCCGGTCAACCTGTCGTGGGGGATACTGCTGCTCATGTCGGTCTCTGCTCTACCGCCACCGCACTCGACGCTTCGCGCTCTTGGATGACACTCATACCATTATTGCGCAAAAGGTGCCTAATCTCAATCAATCAATGGGGACCCGTTTCCGGGAAGCACACGTCCCGGAAACGGGTACTTAACCAAGTTTTGCTGCTGCTGAGGTGTGAGACATATCGCAAAACAGCGCAAACCGGGGTAAAATCCGTCCGAATGTGCATCAGATCGACCCTCCCGCGTTCTGGCACCGCTCTTCCCGCGAATCAGCGCTCGAAATACTGCATACTGGCACCCACAAGCCTGTAAGCAGGTGCCCATCAACCTGTAGACAGGTGCCTAAGTCCATATAACCATTTATTCTATAATGATAATCCTAAGACAAACACTCTATAGTCGATAAACAATAACAAACTATGTGGTGCTTTTTCGACCTAAATTTAGGCTTAATCGGATGAGTTTCGCGTGCGAAACCTACTGCCCACCGCGACAGATGCTCCTGTTCTTACCGATTCCCATTCCATAAAAGATGTGCGATGATTAGGGTGATAACATCGAATAATGATGATCTGGTTGAGGCGTCACAACATGGACAAGAAGTCGGGCCCCCCCCTGCCCCCCTATTTTAATCTAGACCCCAAAGCCGCAGCAGCAAAGCTAAGCGATCCAGTAGACACCGCCCGATTCGCAAAAGCAGCCGCTTTCGCAGGACGCGGCAGGGCAGATCTCGCTAAACGCGGTTATGCCCCAGACGGGCAGAAAAAGCTTCGGAAATTTTCCACTTGGGAGATCTGCCGCTACCTGATCCCTGTGGCACCAGCCCACCTGCGCAGGGTGCTAAACAAGCACCCCGAACTCCCGCAAGGAGAAGGGTCAGGCAGTGCAAAAAGGTTTAGCCTCGAAGAGATTTTATTGCTGCGAAACCACTTCGCCGAAGAGGGCGTCAGCACGAAGGAATATCGCCCCTACCGACCGAAAGGATTGCCCGCAAAGGTTGTCGCGGTGGCCAATTTTAAGGGTGGCGTTGGCAAAACCTCGACGGCCGCTCATTTGGCGATGTCAGCGGCTTTGGACGGCTATAAGGTGTTGGTTGTCGACCTTGATTCCCAAGGATCGATGACTTCGATCATGGGCGGTCAGGTTCAGGACGAATGGCAAACAATTTTCCCCCTGCTTGCGCGCGACTATGCGATGCGGGTTGAGGCGGAAAACCGGGTTCGTGCGGCGGCAGCAGAGCCTGAAATTCCGATGGATGAAACCCTGACCGAAGCTTTGACGATTTCGCTTAAGGATGTCGTGCAAAAGACCCATTGGCCCAACATCGATTTAGTCGGCGCGCAACTGAATTTGTACTGGGCTGAATTCCAGATCCCCGTCTGGCGGATGGCGTTGCGGCATTGGGCTTTGTGGGACGCTTTGTCTTCGGCATTAGACACAGGCGAGGCGCTGAATGAATATGACATTATCTTGCTGGATACGCCACCTGCCCTTGGCTATCTGACGATCAATGCGCTGGCTGCGGCGGACATCATTTTGGTGCCCTTGGGCGCGTCGTTTTTGGAGTTTGATTCCACGGGGCGCTTCTTTGATATGCTCTACTCTACCTTTGCCTCGATCGAGGAAGGGGAGAACGCGGCGCGGCGGCGTGAAGGGCTGCCGGAGATGAAATTTGAGTGGGACGTGGTGCGGGCGATCATCACGCGGTTTGATGCCAGCCAGCAAACGGATCTGGCCAATGTGATCCAAGCTTACTTCGGCGACATGACCAATACCTATCGGCAGGAATTCACGGCGATGGTTGGCCAAGCTGGGGAAAGCGTGAACGGGATTTACGAGGCCGATTATCGGGATTTCAACCGCGAGACTTACACTCGGGGTCGCGAGACGTTTGACCGGACCTATGCCGAGTTCAAAGAAATTCTATTAGGCGCTTGGTGGCGCGATGATCAAGAGCGGAAGGAGGCCGAGAATGGCGAAACGCAGACAGCTTGAAGTCCCCTCGGCCGAGGCGCTTAAGGAAATCGAAGAGGGTTTCGCGCGCGAAACCTCCCGTGTTGGCACCCGCGCACCGATAGCGGATGTGGCAGCAGATGCGGCGCGACATACGGACCCCCTGCCCCAGCATCTGCGTGAAGAAAATGCGCGCGATAAGGCGGATGCCAAGGCGCTTCGTTTGGCGCGGGAGAAGGGGCTGGTGCTGACGGAAGTGCCACTTCACGAGATCACTGCGGATGCCCTCAGCCGTGACCGGTTGAAGATGGATGAAGAGGATTTGGCCGAGCTTCGTCGGTCGATTGCAGACCATGGGCTGCGGCTTCCGATCGAGGTTTTTGAGCCGTCCAATCCAGAGGCTGCGGGCAAATATGCCTTGATCTCGGGTTTCCGACGTTTGGCCGCTGTACGGGAGCTGAACGCGCTTTCGGGTGGCGAACGGCACCAGACAATCACGGCCTTTGTCCGCAAGCCAGACACGTTGGCGGATGCCATCGTCGCCATGATTGAAGAGAACGAAATCCGGACCGGGCTCAGCCAATATGAGCGCGGTCGGGCGGCGGCGATCACGGTGCATGACGGGGTTTTCGCCACTGTGGATGAGGCCGTGGCGACGTTGTTTTCCTCGGCCAGCAAGGCGAAACGGTCCAAGATTCGGTCCTTTGCCTTGGTGCACGAGGAACTGGGCGACATGCTGCGCTTTGGGCCAGAGTTAAGCGAGCGTCAGTGTTTGCGGATTGCGACCGGGTTAAGGGCTGGTCAAAGTGAGGCGATGCGGAATGCCTTGGAATCCCATGCGGTTGGCACGGCGGAGGATGAGTGGGCAGTGCTTGAGCCGCTTATTGAAGCCGTTGAAGGGGTGGGTTCTGACCCCAAACGGGGCGGGCGTCCGCGGAAGGTTGTGGAGCGGTCTAAGCCAGTTCGCTTGGCCAACGATGTCACGATGGAGCGGGTTCAGACTGAGGATGGTTATGCCATTCGGATCCGGGGCGATCATGTGAATGAAGAGATGATCGAATTGGTCATGGACCGGATTAAATTCCTTCTGGAAGAAATCTGAGACGGAGGGAGGTTTCGCGCGCGAAACCTCCCCCTTTTTTGCGAAACACCTAGGTTTCGCACGCGAAACCCCCTGCCCTGATCTGAGCGTACGCTGCCTTAGCCGCTCATTAATCCCCGCCTCCGATGCTGCAATTCTCAGTGTTTCAAGGAGGCCGCGATGCCCATTCTCGATCAATTCCAAGACCACCATAACGGTTTGACCGGCCCCATCTGCGGCGGCTTTGACATCACCCCTGACGATGCGAACGACCTTGCGCAGATGACACGCGGCGTGATGGTTTCAGCGGCGGGCGACGTGGCGGTGGTTCTGAAAGATGGCGATGCGATCACCCTGCCCGGCTTGGCCCCCGGCGTGATTCATCCGGTCCGCGTCGCAAGGGTGCTGGCGACGGGCACGACGGCGACGGGTATCAAGGGGTTGATCTGATGTTGGGGGTCGGATTGGGCGCGTTTGCGCCGTACCGTAACCGGGTACCTATTGCATTTCCGGCCGGTTTTGACTGGGATCGGGCGCGGTTTGATTTCGATATAGAGCAGATCGGCGGGCAGTATCGCACGGGGATTGCGCCGCGCGATCTGGTTGATCCTGGGACCTGGAACGGGGCGGCCTTCCATGTGGACGGCGCGGCTGGCGATGATGGTAATAGCGGCCTGGGCGCAGAGGACGGCGACTTTGCCAATGCAAAGCGCACCATTCACGCGGCCTTTGTTGCAGGCAATGCGATGGGGGCGGCCTATCGGGTTTTGGTTAAGGCAGGTGAATACGCCGAAGGCGCCTTTACCCGCAACGGCAATGATGAGCCTAATCAGCCGGTTGCCGTGATCGGCTGGGGCGGCGCGTTGCGGTATCGGGCGGGGGCGTTTTCGGTGGCGTGGAGCGACGCGGGGGGCACTTTTACGGCGAACGACAGCTCGGTTCGACGGGTGTTTCGCTGCGATATTCCGACCGATGAGGGGCTTTATACCGAGCTGAACGAGGCTGCGCATGTGGCCAGTTGTGCGGCGACGGTGAACACCTGGGTCCATGACGGTGCGTTGTTGCATGTTAATGTCGGCGGCGCGCCGGGGGCGGAAGATATTGCGGTGACCCGGTCCTTTCACGGGGCGCGCTTCATGACGCATGACAAGGATTTCTACCTTGAGAATGTCCATTGTGAGGGTGGGATTAGCGGCGCGCTGCATTTTGATGCGGTGGCGGCGCGCAACATCGTAGGCGTGAACTGTTCATTCCGATATTCCGCGCCGTCCAGCCCGACGGCTTTGCAGGATGCGGCACGCGTGCGCCGGACGGACGGGTTGGTGGCCTTTCTCGATTGCGCCGCCTCGGGCGGAGCCAAAGACGGCTGGTCTTTCCATGAAGACGGCACGGCGGGGGTGCATGTGTTGCTACAGAACTGTTCGGGATGGCGGAATGGGTTCAGCAGGCAACGTCGTGCAATGGATTCACCAGCCATGACGGGGTACGGGCGATCCTGCTGGGCAGTGATTTTGGTCTTTCCCGCAATGGGATCGAGGTGCATGTAATTCAATCGACGCAGACTTGGGCCGCAGGGTGCCGGGCCGTGACGCGGGATGTGGATGACACATTGGTTGCGTTCAGATGCTCGAAAGACGCGCTGATGTGGTTGCAGGATTGCTCGGGCGACGCGGCGGGGCAGGTGGAGAATTAGGCTTTGCTGGCGAATTCCGGCACGGTGTTTGCGGGCGGGTTTGTGACTGTATCGGGCGGGGTGAATGTAACCCCGGGCGGCTCTGTTACGCTGTTTTGAGACAGTCTTTGGGCCAGATCGGCCCAATCGGGCACAAGCTCGGGTGTGGGGGTCCAAGTTTCGCAGCGATCCAGCGCATCGGGGCTGTTGTAGCCAATGATCGAAGGTAGCGTCGGATGGCAGACCGGCCCGAGGGTCGGCAGCCCCTGGTGGCGGTAGAGTAGGATGCGATTGGAGTTGTCGTCTGATACTCGACCCCCGGTTCGTCGAGATATGGGGCAAGTCCGATGTCGGCGTGGGGCGATATGAGCGAGGGTGGTTTTGAAGTCTTGCTCGCCGTGCCAAGTGATCTTGGGCGTGGCAGGCGGTGTTTGGCGTAGGCTGCCGAGGACGTGGATTTGCTAGTTTGGCCGGGCATCTGCCACGCGGGTGAGGGCGGGGATATCTAATAGGGTGGTGCCAGCGCGGACGGCGATGGGGCCGGGTCGGGGTTTTGGGTAAGGGTCAGTAGTGCTGCCCCTTACGGCTGTGTGGGGGATGCCGATTGGGTCGAAGGTAACATCCGGGTGGCCCGTAAAACGCGCGGCGATATGGGGGCTAGCGGTGCTGATGCGGGTGAAGGGGCGGTGATTTTGTTCCGCGCGGAGCAGGATATCCGGGGCGTTAAGCAGGTGGATATCATCAGAGACACGGTAAATGCGGGCGGCCTGCGGGGCTTGTTCGGCCAATAGTGGCCCGAGCAGGACCGGCGGGCCACTTTCGCATATGACGAGATTGGCGCGGGACAGGGGCGTTCGGAGGCGGGGGGCGCCAGTGGCTGGTGAAGAGCCTAAAGCGGGGCTCGAGTAAAAAATTCGCAAGTCTATTGCCGGCGTGGACAGGGTGGATCGGCGGCAGGCTGTAGATCGACGTGAGATTTGGACCGTGGTGGTGAATGCCATAGTGCGGCGGGCTGTCGAGGGCGGTCGGCCGGACATCGGCAAAGATTTTCGACAGCCAGCTACAACCGACCGTCACATGAGTCATGTGCCACCCCGCCGCGCGCAGGTGGTGCGAGACCCAGAGCATGCTCGGGCGGCGTTTCTGGAAGGGGAAATGACCTGTGAGGAGCACCGCTCGTTTCATGCGGCTGCCTTTCGGCGGGGGATCTGGAGGAATGCGGCGTAAAGGGCGCTTCCGGTAGTAAGTTGGACCGGGGCGGGCAGGGGCGGGAGCAGGGCGAAGAGCATGGCAACAGTTGCGGCGGCGCAAAGCGGCGCTGTGAGGGGCGATATGGCCCGAAGGGTGAGGCCAAGGAGCGGCAGGGCACGGGTGAGATGCCACAGGGCCGTCAGGAGGGCTGAGAGGCTCACAGAGGCGGCGAGGGCGGTGGGTGTCGGTGCAAAGGAAGCAAAAGTGCAGGTTAGTGTCACTAGGAGCGCTGCGCGGTGCAACATGAAGCGGGTATGGCCTGCGGCGATGAGGGTTTGGTTTATGGGCATGAGCAGGGCGGACAGGAGGCCGAAGCCTGCAAGGACTGTGAGGATCGGTGTGGCGGCCTCTGCCGGGGTGGGGCCGATGAGGAGGGCGAGGGCTTGAGGGCCGGTGAGGAGGGCAACACCCCAGACCCATAGGGAGAGCGTGGCAGTGAGGCGAAGTTGCGCGGGTAGGGCCGCTGTTCGCTGGAGTGCTGGTAGCTGACGAAGTTGGGGAAGGGCGAGGAAACGCAAGGGCGAGAGAGTGAGGGCTTCGATAAGACTGAGTATCCGTGTGACGATTTGGAATGCGCCTGCGGCGGGGAGGCCGAAGGCGAGGGGGG
>JGI24724J26744_10001156_pt1 | contig 18290 bp, 15 predicted proteins | sample Cruoilmetagenom7_FD_26744 | JGI IMG/M metagenome (IMG submission 26744) | reverse complement strand
TAATAGCGAAGTAGTTTATTAACAAGAAGGGAAATTTATACGATAATTTGAGCTAACATTGGATTTCGCCCTCTATTAAGCTCTAAGAGTTTAATTCTCTCCCTGTTTTTGTATTTTTGCTCAAATAAATCGTTCCCTTCCTTTATCTATAATGTTCTTGGAATTTAAAACTGTTCAAAAATAACGGAATTAAATCTGTATTAAAAAGTATTAAAAAAAATTTATATAAAATCAGACTGTTTTTTAGGTTTGGACTTTTCTGATAGGGATTTAAGGTATTCATTTTCCTTCTCTTCGTGAAGTTCCAATATGTACTTCTTCTTTTTTAGCCACTCAGGACCATCCAAGGGGAACCATCGTAGAGATAGAGCGCATAAAGCCAAAAGTATTGCCGGGATGATACAAAATGCGATTAATATGCCAGTTAGAGCGATGAAATCTTGAGGTTGTTTTACATCTACTCCATCGACTATTACTGGCGCTTTAAACCCAAAAATGGTAATGATAACCAGGAACAATGCGTTAGCGATGGAAATTGCGGGTTTAGTTACAATAGCATTGACCCCGCCGTAAATTGCTTCTCTTCGTTTTCCTGTAATAAGCTCGTCGTTATCGATTGCGTCACCCATTAACGCAAAGGTGGCGATCGCCATACCAGCATACCCAATCCCAGTAAATAGAAATGTAATTGCAGCTAAAATTGAATTATATCCAACTATAAAGAGTAGAACTAATCCTACGGTAACTAAATAAGCGTCTATCATCATAGTCTTTTTAGGCTGCCATTTTTCGATTTTTTTCAAATTAATAATCATACCAAGGATAATTCCTATAATCAAAGCAAGTAACATATAAATCGGATTTTGCCCAGGTATGATATAATCAATATAGTAAAGAAGACCCGTTGAGATAATAGGGTAGAATAAACCAAGCATAAAAGCAGGAATCATTAATATCCAAAATGGCTTATTTTTTAACGTCAATTTCAACCCTTCTATGAAGCCTTCGTGCTCTTGGAGCTGAGCAAACATGTTTTCTTTGATTCCGAAAGATGTGATAAATAATAGCAACGAACTTCCAAGCCCAATTGTTATAATTACAGGTGCGAACAAAGGGTGAGTTCCTTCTTGACCAGTAAGTAAAACAACCGGTATGACTAAAATAAATACAATATTAATTAAACCTATTATTCCACTATAGACCCCTATACTCGCGCGCTGTTTGGCCGTCACAGCTATTTCGTTAGGAAGCGAAAAGAAACACACTCCAACGATCGTAAACATCGTATCTAACAAAAAAAGAGCTGCTAAGAAATTGATAAATAAGCCCATTTGGTTATCCAAGGGGGAGATTGGGAACCAACAGAATATGAATGCTAATCCGTAAAAAATTGAACCGTACCGAATATAGGGAATCCTTCTACCAATTTTTGTTCTCGTATTGTCGACAATGTATGAGGCAATGGGGTCGTTTAAGGTGTTCCAGATAGCGAATATCAACCAACCAATCATTAATAAACCCGCATCTGCACCAAGTTTTATTTGATAGAAAAAAGTAAGATTTGCGAACACCAACCCGTTTAATAAGCCGTTTGCTAAACCCCCTATGCCGTAGCTTAGCTTTATTTTTGCCGAAACCAATTCTTCTGGTAATTCGATATTTTCATTCATAATCAATATTCGTTTAATTGCTATTTAAAACTTTTATTAATACTTAAGATAGTCAATAAATAAATCTGAATAAATTGAAATTGTGAAATAAAGTAGCGATTGGAGTAGAAATAGAACTAATTTAAAGGGACCCAATGTCTGCATACAATACATTGAAGTATTCTTTCTAATTTATCGGAGTCTCTCCTAAGTACTCTATTAACCATGATATTTCCGCATTTTTCGCAAATATGTAACGTCTTAACTGCTACTTTCTCCATTAGTTATAGTCTTCTCCAGAATAGATTTTAGAAAGAACTTCAAAGATTTTTGCAATATATCCTTACAAAAAAAAACTATTAGAATAAATACATCTATTTTGTAAAATTAATAGGTTAAGGGTTAATAAATTTGTTTTAATTGATAACTGTTGAGGAATCTGAACGAAAACTATAAAACTCAAAAAACTTTTCGATATAACGGTTACAATTTATTAATCAGCCATATGGGGCTTGCCCATGCCATATTTTCGTCCTCTAGAATAATCCGAGGGTAATAAAAAGCAAACTTTTCTTTACCATTGGTGTGAGTTAGATAAAAGTTTTTAAAATTCTCCTCGTCAATTAAGTTTAATTCTGTTCTAGTTGAATTCACATCAAATATTTTATAGACTGAATTATTTCTGATTAATTCTACTTTATTAATTTTAATTGGGCTTATTATATTCACAATAATTTCTCTTTTAGACTGTAATTGAGAAAACCCCTCTAAATCTATAATGTCACCCATGAAAAACTGAGCTAAGTGAAATTCTATGATAACTCTTGGTCCCGTTGAGCCGTAACAACGACGATTAAGTAAAGAGTTCCATATCGATTCTTTAGTTAGATTTTTTGCCCAAACCGCCATAATTCCAGAGGGATAAATGCCATTATCGGGATCTAATGGCCCAGAGGGATAAATACCAAAGTGATCGTCTCCGCCGGCTGTAAAACCCAATTTATATCCTCTCTTTAAAGCGTCTTGAACAAAAGAACCTTTTTTTTCTAAAATTGGTCCCCGCTTTCTAGCATGTTTTCCATAGCCAAAAAATTTGTACCTTGGAGGGAGAGGATTACCATCCTTATAGGAATATTCTTGATTCCCCCAAGTAGAATATATTTCAACTAATTTTTCAATAGAATTATCAAAGTAATCCCAATTACGATAACCTGGCCTTAAAGCAGTATGATGAGCAATCAACAAAACTTTTCCTTCATGAGATTTCAGTTTTTTTACTAATTTTTTTGTAGAATTATACTTATTAACATCAGACCTTAAAATCGGCAGACTCTCATCGTAATGATATATACAAATATCACCATACCCAGTATACCAAGATCCATATTCGTATCCGAAAAAAGAAACGAATTCTTCTGAGTGATTTTTTTTTACTGTTCGCTTAATCTCTTCAAAATCTTCGTTAGAAGTTTCCCATTTATGATCGTGGTCTGTTACCGTCCCAAAATTTAGTCCCGCATTTATTAGATTTTTAAAGTATTCCTCTACATCTCTCATTCCATCGCTCTTATTAGAGTGTCCATGAATATAACCCCAGAATAAATTCATTTCAATAGGTTCATCAAGACATACAATGGGGTTAGATTTGAAGTAAGAACCTTTGTAAAAAGCTTCGATTGAGTAAGTGCCAGATTCAGAAATTTTAAAATCGTATCTCTTAGAAATTCCTTCTTTTTCTTCCTTAAATTCTAAACTTGTTATGTAATCTCTATCTGTAGAACCTGTAGAATTTGTTGATTTGTACAATTGTATGTTGTCGGAGAAGTTTTTTACTAAATTATTAAACTTATCCTCAACTCTTATTAAAATTTTGAATTCCTTGTTGGCATTCACGATTGAGGGGCAAATTATTGTAACATGATCAAATTTCGTGTTAATGACATTAATAGTGGGGCAAATATTTAGGGTGATTAACTTTTGATTTCGTAATTTGATTAAGACATCTACTTTTTTATTTTGTTCTACTAACGATTGAACTAGCGTTTTAAAGATATTAAAGTGAAAAACAATCCCTGCTTTAATTCCATTTTCCTCGCAGACGATATATTTAATTAAAAGTTCTTTTCCAGAAATAAGTACTGGAACCATTTTTACTTGCGAGCTTAAGCTCAATTTGGCATACCCTTTCATTTGCGGGTCGTAAGGCTGTAAGTAATACCAATCGTTTTTGTTGTTTCTTCCTCCACGAAATCTAAAAATTATAGAAGAACCATTAGGAATATCTAGATTTACTGAAAAAGTAATCGAAATGTCGCTTAGAGTTCTGACATTTACGTATTTAGGTTCTACTTTTAGGTTTTGTAATTTAAATTCAAGCTCTTTCAAAATATAATTTCACTAATCTCTTTTATTAATAATTGCGTTATTTTTTAGAACAGTAATCAAAATTGCAATAAAAATTAAAACGCATCCTAACCAACCCACCAGACTCATTGTTTCATCACCAATAATGAAAGAAGCAAAAATTACAGCAAACACGGGTTCTAGAGTAAAGATTATTGCCGTTTGAGACGGTCCTTGATGTTGTTGCCCCCAATTTTGAAAGATAAAGGTTCCAGTTGTAACAATAACCCCCATATAAATCATAATCAACCAAAAAGGTAGACCCGCATTTATTATATCATAACTCTCATTAAATAGAAACGAACTTCCAAAACAAAATAAACTAATTGTAATTAGTTGAACGATAGAATAGAGGTAAACATCTATAAGTCTAACGAATTTATCGGTTAATACGATATGAAACGCACAAAAAACAGCGCAAATAAGAACTAAAAAATCTCCAAATATGATACCCGATTCTCCCTCTAATAATAATAAGGCCATACCAATCACAGAAATAATTACGGCTAGCCAAACCCTCTTTTTTAGCTTTTTTTTAAACCAAAACCAGGTTAAAAAAGGCACCATGATAGTGCTTAGCCCCGTAATAAAACCTGCCTTACCCGCGGTAGTAGTTTGAAGACCAAACGTTTGAAAAATAATTGCACAACAATAAATTAAGCCGGTTAAAGTACCATATAATATGATTTTCTTGTTAATTTTTTTTATGTGAATAAAATATGGAAGAAAACCAACGATTGCTAAAGAAAACCTTAGTCCAAGGTATAAGAAAATGGGTATATTTTGGGTTAAGTTTTTCGTGATTATAAAGGTTGTACCCCATAAAATAGTAGTAAGGACAAGTAAAATATTTGCTATTATTTTTTTCTTTGAAAAGTGGGGATATATCGTTTCCTCTCTCATTATATTCATTAAATTGCTACTTTAATTCAGAAAAGCTTAATACTAATATAAAGTATTTCTTATATCTAATTTTAATTTTTAATAATTTTAGTGAAATTGATATTTGAAAGAGCTTAAATTTAAATTACTTAAAAAAAGCAATATATGATAAAACGAGAATATTTATGCATTCTGGATAATGTTAAAAAAAAAAAATTAAATAATTTTTTATTTATTGATATTTCCATCCACGGGGGCAAAATCTTTTCGCCATAAATTTGTAATCTGTAAATCCTTGCAACATTGTAGGGCTTATAATTATAATTACATCTTCCCACTTTGACGCACTAGTAAAACTGATTCCAAAGTTTTCACATTCACAAATAGGCATATCACGTAGATGATAAGTTACCTTTCCATTTGGGAGAGTTCTTTCTTCAACAATAGTAACCATAAATTCAGCTTCGGGATAGACAGCAGAAAGTTCAAGATCAACATCTCCAACAGCAGCACTGCTTATATACCAACCCTCATAGAGCTCTGCCCAGTCTGTCATATAACGGAAACCAATAAGTACTTCTTCTCCAATATAATCAGAAAGATCAAATGTAATATCAATAAAGGCTTCACTCCATCCCGTAAGTCCTGGAAGGTTGGTGATAATGTCTGGATGTGCATCAATATCATGATCAGATGTAGTAAATTCGTTTTCCAGAGAAACCCATGTTTCTCCTCCATCAGTTGATACTTGTACAAATCCAAAATCCCAATTATCTTCGATATCCCAGTAAGTATTTAAATAAAGTGTAGGATCATCAACAACAATAGGTTCACTTACAAGTAATGTATCTAAAAGATTGAACGCACCAGAATACCATCCATAATCTGTCATTTCCCAACCATAGATAGCATCTTCGTCCCCATCGAACAGAATAAAATTCAATTTTTGTAAGTCATACATATTGATATAATCTGAACCGTATGGGCCAATCATCGATATTCCTGTATCATCGCCATCAAGAGACACAGTTGTTCCCATATCTGTACCGTAGAACCATGGAATATGGGCACCACCTAATTCATATGGAGTCAATTGTTCAATATCCTCATTAGCTTCACTCAAGTCGAGTGATTCATAATTATATTTCCCATGTCCTGGTCTATCCGAATGGATTAGGTTAGCAATTCTCCAATCATGGAATACATCTTCAAAATCTTCGCTATAACCAAGGAAATCAAGTGCTGCATTAACACCATCAATTCCAGGGATGCCTGCTCGTACAAATTCAGTAAAGAAGGGAGATCCTCCATAATGGTCGAATAAATACATCGCCCACATGAAGACCGCACCATAATCTGCTAGGATATTTAGATCGCCTTGATCCTCCCACTCTGTAAGTGAATTATCAGGGGTGAATAAGAATCGATTAATGCTTCCATAATCAATTTCATACCCACAGAGAGGCTCGGCGAACATTGAGCATGCTTCATTCATCCAAGTATCATCGTCTGGATTATAATCATCATGAATAAGGTGTTGATATTCGTGTGCTATAGTACTTTCATAAAGATATGGTCGATCTACAGGATAACCTTCTTTCCATTCAAAACCTTCAGGACCAGTCCTTCTGTACCATTGATGACTATCTATAGTAATTATATTTCTATCATCATATGCTTCAAAAGAAGGGGAATAAAAGCCGGCAATATAATAAGGATATTCAGCATCATAGTAAGCATCATCACGAACATTTGAAACTAAAATTACGTTTTTACCATCTTCATCATAATAATATCCCGGAGGAACAGAACCCCATTCTTCTAATAATGAGTTAGAACCATCATGGAAATCAGGTGTTCCAAATGTGGCAACATCAGTAGGATATATGTTATTTTCAAATTCATCCAACAAATATGCAACTTGATCATCTGTAACTTCTGGATAGTAGAAATAACCGTTATCATCTTGATAATTTGGATCATTTCTTATATCTCCTTCAGGATATAAAAGATCAACCTGAACCCATATTTCGGATATGTCACCTACAGCTCTTAATTCATATGCAGCAAAGAAATAAAATCCGTTATAATTATCAAGAGTAAGCCAGGATTTTATATCTCCAGCCTCAGAAGAGGTTTTTGGTAAAGAAGAAGTTGAAGGAAGTAATTCTGAAAGACTATTAAAATCTATCTCATACTTAGCATCTCTTATTTCTGGACCAAAATCTATTGGTTGATAATCAGGTAGTGTTGTTTTAGCAGTTCCTGCAATTGCGAAACCGAAAATTCCGAGTGAAAGCGAACTAAACATTAATACAAGTATAATAACTAAGGATCTTCTTTGTGTTTTCATATTTTCTTTATCTCCAATTTGTTTTTTATTTCCACTTTTTTTATTTTTAATATAAAGTCATTTTTTTTTTATTGAAATATTCTATGCATTTTACTACATATCATAATATTTCAAATATTACAAAAAAGCTAATTACAACTTTTATTTGTAGTATTTTAATATTAACAATTTTTTTATATTTAAAATTTTCTATTTCACGTGAAAAGTAGGAGAAGAAATGGTATTGATTTCCCACAAAAAGTGTAGAATAATACGATAATTTTCCATTTGAGCTAATAGATTTTAAATTTTGCTAAAAAAAAGAAATTTGAATCCTATTTTGCGATTTAGTTTTTTTTTTTTTATATTGTATGTAAATTTAGTATGAAAATTATGCAAAATACGCAACATTTTAAAATATGAGGACTATTAAAAATAGGACAATTTGTTTTTTCGATTTTTATTTCAACTTTTTGACTGCATTTAGCAGTCAAAATTTACTTTATATTTCTATCAGACTTTTAGAGAAATATAGTTGACTGTGAATTTAATAATATTATTATCCCGCATTAAAAATGCTATAACAGCATACTTTATATGTAAATATTTTTAAATAGCATATAACTAATCATTTTAATATAATCTTTCTTTTAAAAATGGTTAGGAGATTAAAGAATTGGTGATTATTTGAGCAAAACTTATGCAGAAATAAACGAAAAAATTAATACTGGTAGTGCAGTAGTAGTTACAGCGGAAGAAATGATAAAAATAGTCGAAGAAAGAGGTGTTAAAGTAGCTGCTGAAGAGATTGATGTAGTTACCACAGGAACTTTTGGACCGATGTGTTCCAGTGGCGCTTTTTTAAATTTTGGGCATTCTGATCCCCCGATAAAATTCGAACACCTATGGTTAAACGATGTTCACGCTTATCATGGAAATGCAGCCGTCGATTGCTACATTGGGTGCACCAGAATGGCAGATATTCGCCCGTTCGAATACGGCGGAGGTCATGTCATCGAAGATCTTGTTTCTGGAAAACCGATAAGGCTTAGGGGAAACTCAAACACTACTGATTGTTATCCTTTAGCTGAAGTAGATACGGAAGTTACCCTCGATACCATCAATCAAGCTATATTATGCAATCCAAGAAACGCTTACCAGCGATATGTATGTGCGGTAAATAGTTCTGAAAAAACATTATACACTTACATGGGTAAGCTATTGCCAAAATTTGGCAACGCCCATTATGCAGGAGCAGGATGTTTAAGTCCTCTAAGTAACGATCCTGACTATGAAACAATTGGACTTGGTACGAGAATTTTTCTTGGGGGTGGTATAGGATATGTAGTTGGCGAAGGGACTCAACATAACCCCTCAAACAGATTTGGAACGTTATTTCTTAAAGGAGATTTAAAGCAGATGAGTTCTGAATACTTAAGAGGTGTCACTTATGAAAAGTACGGTACTAGTATGTTTGTTGGCGTTGGAATTCCAATTCCAATTTTAAACGAAGGTTTGGCTAAGAAGACCGCAATTAAAAACGAGGATATTTTAACAGACATAATTGACTATAGTGTACCTAGAAGGGACAGGCCGAAATTAAAACAGGTTAGTTATAAAGAATTAGAAAGTGGGTATATAGAAATAAATGGAAAGAAAGTCAAATGTTCGTCGTTATCATCTCTATTTTACGCGCGTAAGATTGCTGAAACACTTAAAAACTGGATTAACGAAGGCAAATTTTTCTTAAACCCCCCCGCAGAGACGCTCTCTACAAAAACAATTTTGAAACCAATGAAACAAACTTCCGAGTTAAAGTTTGTAAAAGATTTTAAAAAGCAGGCGATCAAATGTTTTGATGATTGTGATTTAAAGAAGATTGCTGAGAAAATTATAGAAGAGAACATGAATCACATCGTTATTATAGATCGTGAAAACTATCTAAAAGGTATTGTGACTAGTTTTGATGTGACCAAAGCAATTGCTCAAAACAAAAGAGAATTAAATGATATTATAACAAAAAAAGTAATTACTACTACGGACAACGAACCAATTGGACTTGCTGCCAGACGAATGAGAAATAACAATATTTCAGCATTACCGGTTATTGATGAAAGTAAAAGAGTAATTGGAATAATTACTTCGGAGGAGTTGATGTAATACGACAATAATTAATTGCACCTTACCGTTCGGAGCCATAAAAGACATTGACGACTATTCGAAAATTATAAACGAGATTTTAAAATACGATATTACATTTAACATTCTAAAGTTTTCTACAGGAACGAATGGCGTGAACTTCTTGTTAGATGTTCCTAAAAATAAAATGAAAATCATTACTGACGCTTTACAAAGAAACGAGGTAGTTGTAAATAACAGGGGGAGGGTCATCGTTGACGATGATAAGTGCATTGATTGTGGTGCTTGCATATCTCTTTGTCCAACCGAAGCTCTGCATTTTAACTTGGATAAACGCTTAGAATTATCGTTTGAAAAATGTATAGGGTGCTTATTATGTATCGATTCTTGTCCAAGGCAAGCTATTGAAAAAATGTGAATTTTCTTTATAATAAGTATAACTAGTTTGAATGAAATTATTGTTGCGTTATAATTTCAAATATCCTATCAATTCGAGGAGTTTTTCTTCGTAAGGTAATACAGCGATCTTCTTCGCAGCCTCGCAAAATAGAGATTAATTCATTGAGATGAATTGTTGGTATTTCTAGTCTTTCGCCAAACCATTTTTCGATATTATCTCTATATTCTGGTTTACTTAAAGTATATAGACACGTTGGACATGGCATTAAGATGAAGTCCGCTTCGACGTTCTCAGCGCTTTTTAACTTATCATAAGTGACTTTAAGAGCTTCGCGAGGATTTATTAATACTTGACTAGCCCCCCATCCACAACAACTCTCCCTTTCTTGGTAATCAACGGGAACCCCCCCAAAAAGCTCAACGAGCTCCTCTAATTTAGTTTTACTCCCTAAGTAAGATTCTACATTTTTCTTATCTCTCGATAAATTTAAGTAATGACAACCATAATGGACTGCCACTTTTAAGCCTCTTAAGTCGAACTTTAGAGCGTTGATAAGATCTTCTCGAATTAAGTATAAAAAATCTAAATCGTGAACTAATTTAAGTTTTGGATTTTCTAAAATGTCGTACATACCAGGATATTTTTCCCCATTCGCTTTTTTCTTGACTGAATTCAGGATTTTCTGGGTTTTATCTCTCACTTCTATATTTTTTAAAAAGTCTCGCCCTCTAAGAAGGGAATTATAGCATCCGTTGCAACTAACTAATACGATATCTGCCTGCCGATTCATTTCGCTAAGGTTCCTCTCGTTAATTGCGGAAAATTGGGCTCTTGTTATTAGATTCCTCTGGAAAAACGTTCCACTGCAACAAGATTGATCGTTACATATAGACACATCTAACTGTAGTTCTTCTAAGAGTTCTTGAAACCCCCATCTTACGCCTGGAAAATACTTTTCTAAACAAGCTTTAAATAGGCATAACTTCTTACCTTTAAAAAATTCTAAAGGATCTTTAGGGTATTTCTTTTTAATTTCTTGTAAATCTAAAGCTAAATTATTAAAATTCATTTTATCCTATTCAATTAATCATGGTTTTAATTTCTATTTCGTTTTTTCTTATCTTTTTTGCTTTGGTCGCTTTTACTTGCTTTAAACACATATTTTATTCGTGCAAAGTTACAAATTTCGTAGATTTCATCAACTCGCTCCTGTGGTAATTTACCTCCCAATGGATCTTCTACTACAGTCCCTTGGGTTAAAAATCTCTCCGACATCTCGACATATTTTCTCAAATCGCTATATTTTGGTCCATAACCTTTTTTAAAAGATTCGTTCCTAAGGTTGATTATAAGTAAGGGAATGTTTATATTTTCTTTAGGACAAACTCGTTTACACCTTTCGCATAAATAGCAATACCAAATATCAGAATCTTTCAAAACGCTTCTATCGCCGCGGAGAACTTTCTTAATAATTTTTCTACTGTTAAATGTAGATACTTTTGCAGCAGGACAATCCCCTACGCACTTTCCACACGAAATACATTGAATAATATTTTTATTTTCGTCCACATCATCAACAAGTTCTTCGTAAAATTCCCAATTCCAATCTAAATCTGTGTAATCGTCCATATTTTTAGTTATCTCAAAATTTATCCGGAATATTTCACTACCTAAAAGGTAATCATCATTGATAGTAAAAAAATTATTGTAATTAGAAATATAAGGAAATAAAAAAAAAAAAGATTTATTTTTTAGTGAATATAGCGTGCATCCAGCTTGGAAGGATAAATCCTCCATAAAATTCGAGTGCACTAATTATTAATAATATTCGAGTTATAACTACCATAATTGCTAATAAGGGGTCAGTAGGAACTTCAAAAATAATACCAAGTAATGAATCTAAAACAGCAGCAATCGTAAAAGTAATAAAAGCCGCGCGAAGCAGTTTTCCTTTTAATCTCACATCCCGATCTTCCGACTTCACTGATTTTTGAGCAAATATAATTCCAGTTACAAGCATAATTAGAATTACGAGTATTAAAAATATGGTAATAAATATTCCGAATTCCACGGTAAAAGGTCTTAACTCATTGATTATTCCTATTTGATCAATATCCGTAATTAATAGATAAAAGAAGATGATTTCAAAAATTATACTTACAAAAACCGTTAAAATTACAATTAATTTTTGCTTTTTTTTATTAATCATATCTGTGTAGGCAATTAGCCAAACCAAAAGGGCGACCGGCATCGTAACATTACCGATAATAAAATACCACTCAATTGCAAGAGATTCTTGAAATAATATGTTCATAATAAAACTAATTGAATCAGGAAACCACGGTGTTGCAATTCCGATCCAAGAAAGACCTACAAGAATGTAAAGCCTTGATTTATATTTAAAATATTTAGATAGTATTGAAAAACCAATTATTAACGAGATTATAACAAAGATCAAACTGAAACTCCCTTGTAAGTAATCTACAAGTTCTAAAGCCAAAATTATCTCCTAAATTTGTTTTTTATGAAAAGTTAGTGATCAAAATTTGATTTTAATATTTATAAAGGTTTTTCGAACTTATCTTTATGATTTATATAAAGATAACATAGAATTATTTTTAATGTAATTAAAATACATTATAATCTAAAATTGACGGTTGGCTGTTAAATTGGTTAATTAACAACTTTAAATGAAATAAATATTGATCTAAAGAAATCTCTTGCTTCTGATACCTTTCTATTAATAACTTTATAATGTAGTATGGAGTAAATTTAATAAATCGAATATCGGAAAAAAGATAAACTACGCCTTTTGCTTCGAATATGAACCTTTTTTCCAATAATTCTTCAAATAATTCTTCTTTATTACTTAAAATATTGATGCTTTCATTTACAGTTAGTTCCTTATTTCTAAGAGCTTTAATTAAGTTAAACACATCCCTATCAATCAGAAAATTAATAACTTCCTTATTTTCAATTTCTTGACTACAATTATAATTAGAAAATAATTTAACAAATTCTTTTTTGAATTTTTTCAATAGTTTTTCCTCTGTTCCCTCGTCTGGTAATTTTTTAGGAGGTACTCTAAAATAAGATAAGTCTTTAATTAAAAAATAACATTCTTTGCTTCCAGAAATGGTTTTTTTCAAAATTAATTTTTCTCGGATGAAGGATATTAGCAATAAATCAATATTGACGGTCGAAAAACCGTAATCTTGCCGGAGAGTTTCGGCTAATTCTGTTTTAGAAATTACGCCATTTCTTAGAATTTGTAATATTGTATATTTTATTTTTTCTTGAAAAAAATTAACTAAATCTTCTCCTTCAATTTTGCTGTAATTCTTTATCGTATTAAATGCTTCAGAGATGGTTCTCGTAATTTTATTCGTGTTTATTAGCTCTAATAAGTTTTTTGTAATAATTGCTAATATGTCTGAAGAAATTATCTCCCCAACTTTACTTTTGGACACGAAAAATAAACACAAAAAATAGATTTCTCCTTCATAATCTTGTTTAACAGATATAATATTGCGATCTTTTTCCTCAAGTTCAATTAGCGCGTCCTCCTTATTTAGATCGTGTTGAGCCCAAATTTTCAGGAAGATGTCCTTCGAAGGATACACCCCTTCAGGAGGGTATTGTATTATAGGTATAGGTCCCATGCTCTTATTCCAATGTACAATAATTAATCGTTCCATTTTAGTGAGTTGTTAAATTATAATAATATTTCAAATTGATTTATAATGCAGAAAATTGTTAATTAATATAATAAAATAGACAAATTCAATATAAATTCTATTGTCAAAAATAGTATGAAAATTTGAAAAAAACAAAATAACTTAGAAAAGACCAATATATTTTTTCTCAATAACTTCCATGGTTTCTAGCAATAACTCGTTCATTCTTTTATTATCCGAAGAATTTGCATTCTCAATAAAGTTCTTTATAATCTGATGAGCAAGTTCTTTGTCTTTTTGATTATATTTATGTTGTCTAAACTTAAATAAATAGTAAAATTCTTCTTTTAACCAATTTAATTTTTGAATAAAAATATCTTCTAAATGATCATTATAATCCCCGTATAAAAACATCTAGAATCCCTTCTTTTCTATTAAATTCATAATTGTTTTAATTATAATAATAGTAGAGTATATCCTTAAATAATTATGCAATGAATTTTCTATTTGATTTCTTGTATAAAACTTAAAATGTTTAATTAACAAAAAATTTTTTGTTAAATATCTACAGTTAAATAATCCCATTTAGATATCGATCTTTCTAAAGTGGTATCTTGCTATCGTTTTAGAAAGTTCCCAAATAGATTGGATTTTATTCGAATTGATCGCCTGATTAAGTAGTTTGTATAATTTTGATAGGGATGGTTGATTATCCGCAAAATTCTAGCTTTTCTTATTTCCTAGTCTTTCATCGTTATTAATACCAAACATTCAAATTTCAAAATTTAAAAATAGAAATAATATCGTAATAAGATACTTAGCTTCTTTAATCTCGAAAAAAAAAAAATTATTGTTCTAAGTAAAGAAATCTTTCCAGATAGTAAACCCAGACTTGCGAGAAAGTATTACCTACGATAAGATCGCTAGCATGGGCTGCAAATGGAAAAGTCAAGAGCATACATTCTACTCCGTTGGCGTTTAATGCGCTTTTTATCGTTTCAGCGTTTATTAAAGGGACCAACTCATCTCTTAAACCTTGGAAAATTATAGTGGGTGGATCGTTCGCATCGGCTAAATTACTAGGAGTAAATTTTTCGAACGCTAAAGGGTTTGATAGTGGATCATCAGGAATTAATCTTGATAGAGGTTCGTGAGTAAAATAAGTATCGGCGAAATTTGGAGGATAAATTGGAATGATTCCCTTAATATTTAAAGCATTACTAAAGTTTCCAGCAAAATAAGGGTCGTTATATCCTAACCCTATGACACCTGTCAAATGAGCGCCAGCAGAGCTACCCATGATAAAAACGGAGTCTAAATTCGCGTTATAAGTGGTTGCATATGTTGTTTCTAACAGTTTGGTAAAGATTCCTATTTGGTAAACCATATCATGTAGAGTTAAATTCCCTTTAACATGATCTGGAGTAGGAAGAAAAGAAGAACCTCCCGCGTCTAATAGTCCGTATTGAATATCAAACACTACATACCCTTGAGCTGCAAGATACTTATTNAGAACTAATACATGTCCTAAGCTTTTATCGCCAAATTGCCAACTCCCTCCGTGGATTTTAATAATTACGCTATTATTTCCAGGTAATTGTGTCGTTGTAGATTTTGGATAATACACATCGAAATAGAGCTGGAACCCATNGTTGTCGTAATATTTTATATCAGTTTCTATGTTGCAATCTCTATGTGAAAACCCTAAGAAGTAATTATAAAGGTTAAATTGAGTAGGTAAAAAATTAGAATCAACAGTTGATGGTATTTGTGCTCTCCAATCTTCGCCGTAAGCAACATTGAATTCATTTTCCCCAGTTTGAATTGAAATTGGCGTAGCAATTAATGGTAAGGCATTAAGAAAGGTTAAAATTAGTCCAAAAACTAATATGCATTTTTTCACTAGACTTCTTCGTTTAATTGCCGGAATTAATTTTATCAAAAGTATCGTTGTGCTAAGATATAAAAACATTAGAAAACCAGTAATCTCAGTTATAAAATATGATAAAGAACTCGATATCGAATCTTCAAGAGGAATCAGTAATACGATTGTAAAGTAAATTCCAATGATAAAGGTTGAAAAACTCAGAATTACAAGTATCAATTTTAGAAATTTCAGTAAGGTCGGTTTATTCAAATTTCCATACACCCCTATTATCAATGTTTAAAAATGTAGCAAGAGTAAGCTGTAAACTAATCATTTCAATTCCAAAAAATCCAAGGATAATCATAAAAAAGGCTAAATATAAAAGAAATCCATCTAAAATGAATGCTGCAATCATTACGCCACATAAAATCAATAATATTCCGATTATGAATAAAGTTATATTGTAATAAGTTAATCTATTAAGCTTTTTCCCTATTACGGTAGATTTATTAAGATATGTATCGTCTATAAGAAGAATTAGGATATTTAGCAGCCAGGACGCTATTAATATTACTCCAAATAAATCAAATATGAAAGAATTAACTGGAAAAGAGAAATACAGAATTCCAAAAGCACAGCTAAGAATATGCAAAAAGATACCTAATTGACTAAGGCTCTTCGTTAATTTTTTAGGAATATTGCTTTTTTCTAACATTTGTTTCAAGATTTTTTTTTAATTTCAATTAAAACTAATTTTGCTTTAATCACTAATAAAACTTTATAATGATAAGATAAAAAAAAAGAAATAATTCTTTATATGCTAATTAAATTTATTCTGAGTTAGTAACTTCATCGTTTTTCTGCGATTTCTTCTTTTCATAATGTTTGCTTGTAAAATAATATAACGTAAACATGATGACTAAAACTACTAATACAATCATTAATACATTATTGAAATTCACAGATAAAGCGTCAACCTGTTCAGTTGGTAAATCANTAAGGCTTACAGGAAAGGTTATACCAACCGTAAAAAAGGCACCAAGCCAAGAATAAAAAAATGCTCTAGGCANTGAACCAATAAATGTNCCTAAAGAATATTTCTTAACATCTAAATCAACAAGACCCGCTGCGTAGGAAATTGGATCAAAGGCTACAAATGGCAATAATCTTGCGATGATTATCGCAGATATCCCATATTTATGGATAAAATCATCGGCTAAAGATATAGCACTTTTTCCTACAAACTTCTCAGCGAGTGGACGACCACCCTTTCTACTTATGTAATAACACAATAGAGCCGCGGCCATTGAACCAATAACGCCCATAATTCCACCCCCAACTAGTCCCCAAATCATTCCGGCTGCAAGAAGAACTATTTCGGAGGGGATCGGAACTAAAAGTCCTTGAATCCCCATTATTAATATAAACAACAGAATTCCAAAAATACCTAAACGGTAAATTGGATTAATGAACCACTCTACTACTAAATTTAGTAAAAAGCCTTCGCCACCACCTAAATAAATATACCAAAGCAACCCTAATGAAATAATTACTAATGTTGCAAATAAGATAATGTATAAAATGGTTTTAAAACTATACTGTGAAAAATTAAATAGATTTTTTATGTATTTCTTTAATTTAGAAGAAAAGGAATTGTTATTTTTATTACGAATTTCTTTATTTTCCATGCTAATCAAATCATTTAATAACTTTTGAGTAATATATGTAATTAAAATTTCTATAAAAATTTGTTTTTAATAATAATTCAAAGTAGATTCATAATAATTATGAAAAAACCACTTATATTTGCTCACAGAGGAGGAATGGGCAATTGCATAGAAAATACAATTCCTTGCTTTAAAAGCGCAGTAAAAATAGGAGTAAGTATAGAAACGGATCTCCAACTTACAAAAGACAATAAGTTAATCTGTTATCACGACCACCATATAAAAATAGATTCTGAATGGTATGATATAAAAAAACTAACATTAGTTGACTTAAAAAATATCAAATTTGAGGATAACCGAGAAATTCCAACGACCATCGAAGTATTTAACGCTTTGGCGAATAATGCTAAAGATTTAAGGTATAGCTGCGATATTCGAGATATAAAAACGGGATTAAAACTAATAGACATAGCTACAGAGTTCGATATTCTTGATAAAATTGAAATTACTGAAAGAAACCGTAATGTCTTGCTTAAGTTAAGAGAATATAATAAAAAAATAAAGCTAGTCCATACTTTAACTGATAATATTTCTAGTATTAATGACAATATTGGTGATGTCAAAATATTAAAAGATTTAAAAATTGAAGCTATTAACATTCAAAGTTGGAGAGCTAATATCAAGAATTTAAAACAAATAATTGATTTTGGCTTTAAATGTTATGTGTGGGGGGTTAACAGCAAATCTCGCATGAAAAAAGTTTTAAACCTAACTTATAATGGTGAGGTTGTAAGTGCAATTTACACAGATTACCCCGATATCCTCGTTAAATTGCGTAAAGAAATTTCTACTTAAAGAATTTTGCTAAGAAAAAGAGAGATTATAAAACAAAAAAGATAAAAATAATTTCTAACAACCAAATTCATAATAATTAATTTTATTTTAAATAAAGAATTCTGAAAAAATTATGTCTAAAAAAACAAATTGGTCTATTGTTAGTAAGTTAACATTATTTGTACTTGTATCATGGATAATTCTTGCGATAATATTTGGTATTTATGATTTAGATATTTCAATCGCAGTTTTCGATGGAACCTCTGCTTGGGGGAATTTTGGTGCAGATTACGGAGAATTACCAGGTTATGCGTTAATTGGAATAGCATTAGCAACTTTTTTTGGTGGTTATATTAAAAATTTGAAATTACAAAAAATACCTGCTTTGATAATTATTGCTATTGGAATGCTTTTTATTATACTCGACAGTGATTTTTACA